>OGQA01000857.1_pt1 | contig 14891 bp, 14 predicted proteins | sample 1553011 | NCBI WGS metagenome assembly OGQA01 (sample SAMEA2580256, study PRJEB22360) | human gut metagenome | biome: human gut; feature: human-associated habitat; material: faeces | place: Denmark | collected 2008/2010 | reverse complement strand
AAAAAATTTTTGCCGCAGAGCAGGCTTTTTAAGAATGAAAAAAACGCTTGCCGTAAAACGAATTTTTAAGAATGAAAAAGACTTTTGTCTTGAAGCAAGCGTCAGAAGAACGGAAAAAGCTTTTGCAGTAAAGCAGGCTTTTTAAGAATGAAAAAAACGCTTGCCGTAGAGCAAGCGTTTGAAGATCGGGTAAAATGACCCGTGATTTTAATACATACCTCCGTCGGGCATAGCGGGAGCCGGAGCAGGGGGTTCCGGAATATCGCAGACAACGCTTTCGGTTGTAAGCAGAGTGCCGGCGACGCTGGCTGCATTCTGTAGAGCGGAACGTGTGACCTTAGTGGGGTCGAGGATACCTGCTTCGACCATATCGACATAGCGATCGTTAAGAGCGTCGTAGCCGAAATTAGGTTTATTTTTATTTTCCTTAAGGATCTTGTAGACGATGACTCCGCCGTCCACGCCGGCATTCTGAGCGATCTGCATGACGGGGGCTTTGAGGACTTCGCGTACGATCATAGCGCCGGTTTTGACGTCGCCGATGAGGTTTCTGATAAGTTTATCGAGTTCGGGGATGGCAGAGAGCAATGCGACGCCGCCGCCCGGAACAATACCTTCTTCTACAGCTGCTCTGGTAGCCGAAAGGGCGTCCTCGATACGGAGTTTCTTTTCTTTTAGTTCTATCTCGGTGGCTGCACCGACGTTGATTACGGCTACGCCGCCGGCAAGCTTGGCGATACGTTCCTGAAGTTTTTCTTTATCGTATTCGCTGGTAGTATTGGCAAGCTGGGTACGGATCTGAGAAACTCTGTCTTTAATGGCGTTGCTGTCGCCGGCTCCGTCGACGATAGTGGTGTTATCCTTGTCTACGCGCACCATTTTTGCCGAACCGAGCATATCAATAGTGGCGTCTTTCAGTTCGAGGCCGAGTTCGCTGGTAATGACTCTGCCGCCCGTAAGAATGGCGATATCTTCGAGCATAGCTTTACGTCTGTCGCCAAAGCCGGGAGCCTTGACAGCCACGCAGGTAAACGTGCCGCGCAGTTTGTTGAGAACAAGGGTAGTGAGGGCTTCGCCTTCGACATCTTCGGCGATTATAAGAAGCTTTCTGCCGGTTTTCACGATTTGTTCGAGAAGAGGGAGAAGCTCCTGGATGACCGATACTTTCTTATCGGTTATAAGGATGAGCGGATTGTCGAGTTCCGCTTCCATTTTTTCGAGGTTGGTAGCCATATAGGGGGAAGCATAGCCGCGGTCGAACTGCATACCTTCCACAACGGTAAGCTCTGTTTTCATCGTTTTGCTTTCTTCAACGGTGATAACTCCTTCCGTTCCGACTTTTTCCATAGCTTCGCTTATTAGTTCGCCGACTTTTTCATCGCTGGCGGAAATACTTGCGACCTGAGCAATAGCCTTTTTACCTTCGATACGCTTGCTTATGCTGCGCAGATGCTCAACTGCAACTTCAACACCTTGATCAATACCTTTTTTGAGTATGATGGGGTTAGCTCCGGCAGCAACGTTTTTACTGCCTTCTTTGATGATTTCCTGAGCGAGTACAACGGCGGTAGTGGTACCGTCGCCTGCAACGTCGTTTGTTTTTGTAGAAACTTCTTTGACTATCTGAGCGCCCATATTTTCGAAAGCGTCTTCTAGTTCTATTTCTTTTGCTATAGTAACACCGTCATTTGTAATAAGCGGGCTGCCGAATTTACGTGCAAGCACAACGTTTCTGCCTTTAGGCCCGAGTGTGATTTTAACGGTAGCAGCCAATTGATTGACGCCGCTTTCAAGAGCTCTTCTGGCGTCCTCTCCGAATTTGATCTGTTTTGCCATAACGATCTATCCTCCTTTAGTCCTCGACTACCGCAAGAATATCGGTAATCTTGATAATCGTAACTTCTTTGCCGTCAAGTTTGAACTGACTTCCGGCATATTTGGAATAAAGCACCTTATCGCCGGGTTTTACTGTCATAACGATTTCTTTACCGTCGACGTTTCCGCCGGGGCCGCATGCTATTACCTCAGCGATTTCAGGTTTTTCCTTGGCTGCTGAAGGGATAATGAGGCCGCCCTTTGTGGTTTCTTCGTTTTCGTAAGCTTTGACAACTACTTTATCGGCAAGTGGTCTTAATTTCATAGAATTTCGCCTCCTGAATTATTTTTAAATTTAGCGAATGAATCGCGGTAATGTTAGCAGTCTTGCCCTTTGAGTGCTAACAGAATGTATTATAGCCACAAAAAAGTTTTTGTCAACTGTTTTTAAGGCAATATTTAATATTTTTTTACAGGAAAGGGAAGAGTGGATTTAGCTTGACATAAGACGAGGGAATAAATTATAATTTAGACAGATCAGGACTTCCGGAGGGCGATATGTTTACAAAATGGGATGAAAGGTTTATAAAGATGGCGGAATTTGTTGCGGGGTGGTCGAGCTGTTATCAGGACAACAGGAAGATAGGGGCAGTGATAGTAAGGGACAAACGTATTCTGACTACAGGTTATAACGGAGCTCCTGGCGGGATAAAGAGTTGTGTGGAAAGAGAAGAGTGTATGCGCAGAAAGCTTGACATTCCCAGCGGCACAAGACACGAGCTTTGTTATGCTGTGCATGCCGAGCAGAATGCTATAATACAAGCTGCCAAGCTGGGGATAATGCTTGAAGGCGCTACTTTATACTGCACGCATCAGCCGTGTGTAATATGTGCAAAGATGATAATAAATGCAGGGATAAAGAAGGTTATTTATAAGCACGGATATCCTGACGAATTTTCCATGAATTTATTTGAGGAAGCCGGGCTTGAGGTAGTGAAGTATCCGGGGGAAGAAGATGGAAAAGAATAGGAAGACGGTATTGGTGACGGGAGCTTCGAGCGGGATGGGCAAAGAGTTTGCTCTGATTTTTGCGGAAAAGGGGTATGATCTGATACTTACGGCGCGCAGCACAGAAAAGCTGGAAGCTTCAGCTGCCGAGATCAGGGCGAAATACGGATCAGAGGTAAGTGTGATCCCGGCTGATCTTACGGAGAAGGGTGCTTCGGCGAAGCTTTACGAAAATGTCGGAGAGAGGGGGTTGAGTGTCGACGTGCTGATAAATAACGCGGGCTTCGGTGATTACGGATATTTTACCGTATGTGAGCCCGAAAAGCTGACTTCCATGATCGATCTCAATTGCCGGGCACTGACCGAAGCGGCACATTATTTCGGAAGGGACATGATGACGAGGGGGAACGGTAAAATATTGAATATCGCCTCGATAGCGGCTTTTCAGCCGGGTCCGTACATGGCGGTCTACTTCGCAACGAAAGCATACGTATTATCCTTATCCGTCGCGCTTAACGAAGAGATGAAATCGCACGGAGTAAGCGTTACCGCGTTATGTCCTTGCCCGGTAAGGACCGGCTTCGAAGAGGCGGCTAATCTCAAGACTTCCACGCTTTTCAAAAAAATGAAAGTCGAGAATGCGCATGACATGGCATCAGCGGGATATAGAGCGCTCATGAAAGGAAAGGCCGTTGCGACTTACGGAATACAGTCCAAGGCTGTCAATTTTGCTTCGCACATTGCAACGAGGAGTTTTTTGGCAAAAGTTGCGGCGCGTATCAACGGCAGACCCGAGAGCTGAGAATAGCTGAGAATATTCGGGGATATCGTGTTCATTGAAGTAAAAGGATTTTTTCTGAAGACACTCAATAGCCGTATCATTTTACGTTTGAGATGCGTGGCGGAAGCTCCGGCACTGCTAGTAAAACGTCGCCGGAAGGGTAAAGAGTTGTCCGAAGGCGTCTCGGATATAATTAACTGCAGGCTCAAGCAAGAGATCGGGAGATAAACAAGCGAGGAAAAAAACTGACCGGAAATTTCTGAAACATGTAAAAAATCGTTTGACAAATATTATACATAGTGGTATTATGAATAAGCTTTCAGGCCTTAGTAGCTCAGTGGTAGTAGCATTCGGCTGTTAACCGAAGGGTCGTAGGTTCGAATCCTACCTGAGGCGCCATGATCGCGGGAGTGGCTCAGTGGTAGAGCGCTGCCTTGCCAAGGCAGATATCGCGGGTCCGAATCCCGTCTCCCGCTCCAGATAACGGCAAACCGGAAAAGGTTTGCTGTTTTTTTATACATTGATGCACATTTCTGACGGAGATGAGCTTTTCCGTGCGAAAAGGCAGCGGAGAAAAAAGGGGAGTGAGCTTTCCTGCACAGAAAAAGGCAGCGGAGAAAACACGGACATGAACTTTTCCGTACAGAAAAAGACGGCGGAGAAAATGCTGTGATGAAGAATAAAAATGATTACAATAATTGCAATTGGAGGAAATGTGTGGTATAATTCAAGAGGCAGATATCGTGCTTTATGATCGGAGGAAATTATGGAGATAAAAGATACGCTCAGCAGAGAGTTTCAGATAGAGAGGAGATATATCGACAATATAACCGCGCTTATCGACGAAGGGAACACTATTCCTTTTATAGCCAGGTACAGGAAGGAAAAAACGAATTCATGCAACGATCAGGTATTGAGGGAGATATCGGACAGGTACAGATATCTCATAGGGCTGAATGATAGGAAGGAAGAGATAAAGGCTGCGATAAAGGAGCAGGGGAAATGGAGTGAAGAGCTTGAGCAGGCGTTGAAAGCGGCGGCTACGATGACTGAAGCTGAAGATATATATCGTCCGTACAAGCAGAAAAAGAAGACGAGGGCAGGTGTTGCGATCGAAAAAGGACTGCAGCCTCTTGCAGACATAATATTATCACAGCAGGCCGAAGAAGCGGGGTTATACGAAATCGCAATGAGATTTACGGATCCGGAAAAGGGCGTATTAACTGCGGAAGACGCTGTAAAGGGCGCTTGTGATATTATAGCCGAGACAGTTTCCGACAATGCTGCTTTAAGGAAGAGCATAAGGGAGTTTGTGTTCGGTCACGGAGAGATCAGGACGAAAGCGACGGACCTGAATGATGTCGGTATATACGAAATGTATGCGGAATATGCTGAGAAGGTCGATAAGATACCCTCGCACAGAATACTGGCGATAAACCGCGGAGAAAAGGAGGGGCATCTTAAGGTAAAGGTGGAATGTGACGGGCAGGAAAGTCTGATGACGGCCGAGGGTTTATATCTTAAGGAGGGAGGAGCGTACGGTGATGTGATAAGAGCGGCAATAAAGGATTCGTACGAAAGGCTGATATTTCCGTCGATCGAGAGGGAGATAAGGAACGAGCTCACTGACAAAGCCAACGAACAGGCAATAAAGATGTTTGAAGTGAACCTCAAGCCTTTGCTTATGCAGCCACCGCTGAAAAACAAAACAATTCTTGCATTGGATCCTGCTTACAGAACAGGGTGCAAGATTGCCGTGATAGACGAGCAGGGGAACGTGCTTGCAACTGACGTGGTTTATCCTACGCCGCCGCAGAGCAGGACGGAGGAATCGGAAATAAAGCTTCGCAGACTGATAGAGAGATACGGTGTTGACGTAATCAGCATAGGGAACGGGACGGCGTCCAAGGAAGCGGAGATATTCATAGCGGGACTTATAAAGAAGCTGAAGAGGAAGGTAAGTTATGCAGTTGTGAACGAAGCCGGGGCTTCCGTATACTCGGCATCAAAACTTGGAGCCGAAGAATTTCCGGAGTATGATGTTTCATTAAGGAGTGCGATATCCATAGGGAGGAGGCTGCAGGATCCTTTGGCAGAGCTCATAAAGATAGACGTAAAGAGCATCGGTGTGGGGCAGTATCAGCACGACATGCCGGAGAAGAGGCTCAGCGAGGTTCTGGAAGGTGTAGTGGAGGATTGCGTGAACAGCGTCGGAGTAGACCTTAACACAGCCAGTGCGAGCTTACTGAGTTTTGTAGCCGGGCTCAACAGCGCGACAGCGAAAAACATAGTGGAATACCGGAAAACGAATCCGTTCAGGGAAAGAAGCGAGATAATGAATGTCAGCAAGATCGGGCCGAAAGCTTTTGAGCAGTGCGCAGGATTTCTGAGGATAACAGACGGTAAAAACGTTTTGGACAATACAGGGGTGCATCCCGAGAGTTATCCGGCGGCAAGGATGCTCATAAAACATTTCGGTTATAATGACGAAGAAGTTGCGGCGGGCGGACTTAAGGGATTAAGAGAGAAGGTAGAGAAGGAAGGACTGGAAAAAATTGCGGTATTATGCGGAGTAGGCGAGTACACGCTTATGGATATAGTAGCAGAGCTTGAAAAGCCCGGAAGGGATATAAGGGACGAACTGTCGCAGCCTGAATTGAGAAGCGACTTAATGGACATAAAGGATCTTAAGGCCGGTATGGAACTTAAGGGAGTAGTGAGAAACGTAATAGATTTTGGTGTATTTGTAGATATAGGAGTACATCAGGACGGACTTGTGCACATATCGGAGATCGCAGACGGATTCATAAAGCATCCGTCCGAAGTTTTGCATGTCGGGCAGAATGTAACGGTAAAGGTGCTTGGCGTCGACGCGAGAAAGAATAAAATAAGTTTAAGCCTCAAAACGTCGGAGAACCCGCAGGGGCTGAGAGTAAAGACGAAAGGCATGCCGAGAAGGGGCGCAAACGGAAACGACGCAGCTAGCAGCGATATGCTGAAAGCGCTTCAGGAGAGGTTTAAAAAACAATGATAGAGATAAAAAGGGTCAGGGCAGAGGAACTGTATCCGATGAGGCTTGAGCTGTTGCGCGGCGGCTCCACGGACGTAAGCAAGGCGGTATTTGACGGAGATGACGAAAAAGATTCCAGGCATTTTATGTTACGTGAAGGTGGGGAAGAAGCCGGAATAGTAACCGTTATAAGGAGAAGCGGAGAGTTTGAAGGGAAAGTATTTCAGATGAGGGGGCTGGCAGTTAAAGAGGAAAAGCGGCGCAAAGGGTACGCTGCCGCACTTATAAAGGCAGCCGAATATTATGTATTTATTGAAATGGGAGCAGAGATACTGTGGCTGAACTCAAGGACGCGGGTGGTCGGAATATATGAAAAGGCCGGGTATAAGTCAAGCGGAGAGGTTTTTGAGATCGAAGGCGTAGGGGAACATATACTCATGTATAAAAAGAGGGAAGATTATAAGACAGGCTGCTGCAGTCATTGATTCGGAGGTGTTGAATGAATTTCGACAGGATAAAAGACAGGAGCAATACCGGTGCAATAAAGTGGAAAATAAACGATGATAAAAATCGGACCGGAGCAAAGGTTATCCCTCTCACTATAGCCGATATGGAATTTTCTTCTCCCGATTGTATAATCCGAGCGGTGATAGAGAGACTTGCCGGAGGGATATTCGGTTACACAGCCGTCACCGAAGAATATAAGGAGAAGGTCAGGTGGTGGTATGAAAGGCGTTTCGGATGGAATACGGATGAGTGCGAAATATACATGTCAAACGGCGTTATCGACGGATTCAACAAGTGTATAGATTCTTTGTGTGCCGAAGACGAAAGGGTCATATTTCAGACTCCGGCTTATCCGCCGTTTTTTTCGATGTGCAGACAGGGGGTCATGAATCCTCTGTTATACGACAAAGAGAGCAACGAGTATACTTTTGATTTTGATCATCTGGAACTTCTTGCTAGAGATGAAAAGAATACGGTGCTTATGCTGTGTCATCCGCACAATCCGACAGGAAGGGTATGGAAAGAGTGGGAATTGATACGTATAGCGGATATATGCTTCAGAAACGGCGTAACAATAGTAACGGATGAAATACACGGGGATCTTGTAAGGAAAGGAGCAGAACATACTCCTTTGCTGAAGCTTTTTCCTGATGGAGACATAATAGCCTGCGTAGCGCCCAGCAAAACATTCAATCTTGCGGGGCTGAGCACTTCTCATATAATAGTGCCGAAGAGTATGGATAAAAGGCTGAAGCCGAAAATGAAATCGCAGAGGATAAATCCATTGGCAATGGCGGCAATAGAGGGAGCATATACCGAGGAAGGAGAGGAGTGGCTTGAGGAGCTCAAGGGTTATATAGACGGGAACATGGAATATATAGGCGAAAGACTGAAGAAGGAGCTTCCCGGGATCCCGTTCACGATACCCGAAGGGACCTATCTGCTGTGGCTGAACATGAAGAAATACATGAAGGAGACGGAGGAATTTTCACGCAGGGCAATCGAATACGGGAGAGTGCAGATAGAGGAAGGCGAGATGTTCGGGGCGCCCGGATTTGTCCGGATAAATACAGCGTGTCCCAGGAGCATGCTAGAAGAAGCAATGAACAGATTTATTGCTACAGTCAGGCGGTACTACACCGCATGAAAAACAGGATGATAACGAAAAAAGAAAATTAATACCGACTGCATAGCGGAAACTTAAATAACGGAGAATAGAAATATGTATGATGTGACGGTAATAGGCGGGGGCGTAGTGGGTTGTGCGATACTGAGGCTGCTTTCGCATACCGATTTAAAAGTATTGATGACGGAGAAGGAGGATGATGTTTCGTGCGGCTGTTCCCGTGCTAACAGCGGGATAGTGCATGCGGGATATGACGCAGAACCGGGTACATTAAAAGCTCTTTTCAATGTGCGAGGGAGCGAAATGTTCAGAGGGTTGTGCGAGGAGCTGCATGTACCGTATAAAAACACGGGATCATTGGTACTTGCTGACGAAAAGGGTTTGTCCGGACTTGAAGAGCTTAAGAGACGAGGCGAGATAAACGGAGTCAAAGGACTTGAAATAGTATCGGAAGGAAGGCTGCATGAGCTTGAACCCAACGTAGCCGAAGGAATAAAATGGGCGTTATACGCGCCGTCAGCCGGTGTCGTTTCCCCATACGGACTGACGATCGCCATGGCAGAGCAGGCCGTGCTTAACGGAGCCGAAATAGCGTTGGATGCCGAAGTTATCGGTATAGAAAGGAAAGATGGGAAATACGAGATAAAAGTTGCCGACGGCAGGGTATTTGAAACCAAGGTAATAATCAATGCTGCAGGATACGGAAGCGCGGAAATCAACAGACTTGCAGGAGAAAAGGAATACGTATTGGAATTCAGGAAGGGGGATTATTACCTGTTCGACAGCACAGAGAGCAGGAAATTCCGTCATACATGTTTTCCGTTGCCTGATAAAAACGGGAAGGGGATATTGGTTTCTCCTACCGCGGACGGGAACGTTATAGCGGGGCCGACAGGGACGAGTGTAGAAAGGGGCACGGACGTATATGTATCGTCGCAGTCGCTTGAGGAAATCAGAAGGAAGACGGCGTTGATGGTGAAAGGGTTGGATTTCCGCAAGGTAATAAGGGTTTTTGCCGGAGTCAGATGCATTTGCGGAGACGATTTTGTGATAGAACTTGGAAAAGACAAGCATTTTATCACAATAACGGGAATATGTTCGCCAGGGCTGACTGCCTCGCCTGCGATAGCCGAATATGCGGTGAAGGAATTGTTGCCCGAAACCGGACTGAAGTATAACGTTAAGGCAGAATACAAGGTACTGCCTGAACGAACGGACACATCGGAAATGACGGAAGAGGAGTGGAGCGAGATCGCTGAAAGGGATCCGGCATTTGCGACTGTGGTGTGCAGATGTGAGAAAGTGACGGAAGGAGAGATACTTGAAGCATTGAGAAGGCCTTTGCCGCCGCGGTCTTTAGACGCACTGAAAAGGCGCGTCAGGACGGGCATGGGCAGGTGTCAGGGCGGATTCTGTACCCCGAGAATAATGCACATACTGGCTGACTTTTATAAAGTGCCGATCGAAAAGATATCCAAGAAAGGAAAAGGCAGCGAGATCGTTGCGGACAGAATACAATCAGGCGGGATTGTGACGGAAATCATCGAGGAGAAGAAATGATAAGAGAAACAGAATACGATATAGCCGTGATAGGCGGAGGTCCGGCAGGGATGGCGGCCGCATTGGCAGCTTCGAGGAGAAATGAAAAACTGAGAATAGTCATAATAGAGAGAGACGAAAGACTCGGCGGAATATTGAACCAGTGTATTCATAACGGGTTCGGACTGCATTATTTCGGGGAGGAATTGACCGGTCCGGAATACGCCGCGCGTTTTGTAAAGGAAGTGGAAAAGACCGATATCAAGGTAATGACGGAAACATTTGCTCTCAATATAGGCAGGAATGAGGTTTTTGCAGTGAGCGCGAAGGAAGGGCTGATAAAAATAAAGTACAAGTCGCTTGTATTAGCCATGGGGTGCAGAGAACGAACTGCTGGAGCGATAGGCATAGGCGGAATGAGGCCGGTCGGAATATGGACGGCAGGGATGGCACAGCGACTTGCGAACATCGAAGGCTTGTTGGTAGGCAAGAAAGCGGTGATACTCGGAAGCGGAGACATAGGACTTATAATGGCGCGCAGAATGGTGTATGAAGGCGCGGAAGTTCGTATGGTGTGCGAGATAATGCCATACTCGGGAGGACTCAAGAGAAATATAGTGCAGTGCCTTGAAGATAACGGTATACCGCTGCGATTGTCGACGACGGTAACGCGGGTAAAAGGCGAAAAGAGAGTGGAAGGGGTATATATTGCAAAAGTAGACGCTCAAGGAAAGCCGATAGCGGAAACTGAAGAGTTTGTTGAATGTGATTGTCTGCTTCTTTCCGTCGGACTTATTCCCGAGAACGATCTGCTCAATGGAACGGAGATCGAGATAAGCGCTGCAACGAACGGACCTGCAGTAAACGAAAACAGACGCACGAATATACCGGGAGTTTTTTCATGCGGCAATTCGCTGCACGTGCATGATCTGGTGGATAATGTATCGCGTGAGTCAGAGATAGCGGGGGAAGGCGCAGCCGATTACGCATCGGGCAGGAAAGAGACCGAAAAAGTAAGAAAGGTGATCCCGGGTGAAGGCGTCAGGTATGTACTGCCTCAGGTGATAACGGGTCTGACCGGAGAGGCGAATTTATTTTTCAGAGTAAGGGATGTATATAAAGGAAAGACCATAAGAGTTTTATCGGGAACGGAAGAACTGTATAAAAGAAAGGCCGTAGTGCTTACTCCGGGCGAAATGGAAAGTGTGACAGTAAAAAAGGAGAGCATAAAGGGGGATATAAGAGTTACGATCGAATAGAGGGGCGCACGTAAGATGAAGAAAGAGATGATATGCATAATGTGTCCGATGGGATGCAGGATGACGGTATACGAAAAAGACGGTGAAATAAAAGTAGAAGGGAACACTTGTCCGCGCGGGAAAAAGTATGCGCAGCAGGAATATATTTCACCCGAACGCGTTGTGACGGCATTAGTGCGCATAAAGGGCGGAAAGGTCGCGCCTGTGAAGACCGACATACCGATACCGAAAGGGGCGGTTTTTCGTGTGTTGAGGGAGATAGGGAAGAGGGAAGTCGTTCTGCCTGTGCATATCGGCGACGTTGTCATTGAAGACGTATGTGGGACAGGCGCAAAAATAGTGATCACCAAAGACATAGATGTTTGAGAGTAAAACAGAAAAAAGATTATCTTTCGGTCCGTTGACATTAAGGTATGTATTTTTTGCTTTTGTCGCACTGATGATCGGAGTAGCTGCGGCAGAGTTTTTTATAACCGAAAAAGAATGGATAACATATACTGCTTTCGGGATACTGAGCGCTTTCGCGGTGCTTGCGTTCTTATTGGGCGGTTTGAAGGCGAGATCGGTGGCTTTGGTCTGTTTAATAGCGTGCGTAATGGGTTTTTGCGCTTTTTTTATTCAGAAAAACTTTATAGAGTCACAGCAGACGGGTTACAGAAAGGTGTATCTTACAGGGTATACTTCCGAATTGACCGAGGTCAGCGGGACTCGACTTCACGGTTATTTAAGGGACTGTACGGTCGAATTCGGAGACGGAAGCAGATTGGCTTTGCGCGGGCAGGTGTCAGTAGACTATTACGGCGTATCGGAAAATATGAGTATGGGGCCGGGGTATAAGATATCGTTTGAGTGCATGATCGCCGATGTTTTTGTATACAGGGACGGAATAGACACATACGCTTTTCGAAATGACTGTTTTTACAATATTGAAGAGATCACCGGAGAAATAAAGATAGAAGAAGGGAAGCCGGAGTTGAAGGAGGTGATCCGCGGTTACATATCCGACAGGTATGAATTATATCTTTCGGAGGATAATTACGGAGTGGCAATGGCAATTGTCCTCGGAGACAGGAGCACCCTTTCGGGCGAACTGAGTGAAAGCTACAGGAAGAGCGGTCTGGCGCATTTATTTTCGGTAAGCGGCTTGCATGTCGGGTTTATTTCGGTGACCATATCCTGGGTGCTGAAGAAGCTGCGGCTGAAAAGGATCGCAACATTTATAATAGTAACGGCGGCCATGACAGGCTACGGCTGGATATGCAATTTTCCCTCTTCGGTGATAAGGGCGATATTAATGAGTTCGTTGGGGATACTCGTAAAATACAGGGAGCCCGATATGCTGACAAATATTTCGTTTGCCGGGTTGGTCATGGTGCTTGCTGATCCTGTGGTCATGTTTGACGGCGGTTTTCAGATGAGTTTTGCGGCAGTCGCGGGGATGGCGACGATAGGCAACTATCTGAACGCAATGTATCTGAGAAGGAGAAAGACCGGGAAAGCGGCGGGAGTGGTTTCGGCTGCGTCGGCATGTATCGGAGCTACCCTCGGAACGATGCCTTTTGTGATGATATACTACGGTGAAATTTCTCTTATATCGTTATTTTGCAATATGATCACAGTATCTCTGATGTCGGTGATATTTGTAATGCTGATACTGTTTTTGCTTCCGTTTTTCGGCCCGTTTCTGATAATACCCGATATGATACTTATCGTGATAAATAAAGTGCTGGCTTTTGCTTCGAGCTGGTCGATGGCTACAATAGAATCGGGAACGATGGGCATTACGGCGATCATTTATTTTCTGTTGATACTCGTTATCGTGGGAGAGATAGGAGTAAAGGGCAGGAGAAAAAGGATAATGGCGGCGGTAATGAGCGTAGCAGTCGTAGTCGGGTTAATATTTTCATGGCTTCCGGAAAGCTTTGAAAACAAAGTCGTGGCTTCAGAGTACGGATATACTCTGTTTATTTCCGAGGAAGGCGGAGCTGTTGTATTTTCTGAGCTGAAAAACAGCCATGCTTCTTACAAAATCGTTGATGAACTGAAGAAATACGGCAATACGGAATACGATCTAGTAATAACGGATATTTCGGCAACGTCGCCGGATGCACTCAGCGTACTTATAAAAAATGAAAACGCGGCGCTCAGGTCGGTATATATTCCCGAAACAGAAAAAGAAGAGTACGAGGCTTACTATCTGGCGGTTTCTGCCGGGATACTGAGCGAAAAGCCGCCTTCGAGCCGAGGCATAAATGTTATTTCAGAATACTATTTCACACATAGTAGTTTAAACATTGGTGTATATATCGGAACCAGGGTATATTTTTGCGGAAGAGAATACCTGATCCCATCTGACAGGAGCGAGTATGCGGATGAGTTTTTATCGAGGGTGACGCGTCCGATAGGATTTATTGCAGTGAAACCCGGGCTTACGGAATTATATTCGGGAAAAAACGTCGCTCAGGTCGTGACCGAAGGATTCGGTTTTGCCGAAAACATATACAGTTGCAGCATGGAAGGTGATTATGAAGTATATCCCGACAGGGCCGGATAAAAATAAACGGATGTTTTTCGGAAGGAGGGTCGGGGAAAGAGGTAAGAATGAAATTTATAGAATTGGATGAGCATCTGAAAAAGGGGATAGCTTCTTTTTATGTGATAAGCGGAGAAGATGCTTATTGTCGCACGTCAGCGGCGGAGAAGATAGTTGCCGCGGCTCATATAGCGTTGCCCGAAATCAATTTTACCGAAACTGAGAGTAACGTACAGGCTGTGATGGAAGCAGCCGTTTGTTTGCCGGTGATGAGTGAAAGGAGGGTGGTGAAGGCGAGGGAGGTATATCCCTCGCAAAGTCAGACCGAGATCATAAAGGAGTATCTGAAGTCGCCGAACGAGGGTACGACAGTGATAATAGTGAATGAAAACAAGAGTCTGATTGAGAAGCTCAAAGGAGCAGTAAGCGTAGACTGTTCCAAGCTGGAAACGGGGGTGTTAGTCAGGTGGATAACGGCTGATTTAAAGAGATCCGGGAAGCTCATTTCTCCCGAAAACGCACTTTTGATAGCCGAATATTGTTTGAAAGACATGTCGATGATAAGTTTGGAAACCGAGAAGTTGTCAAATTCCGGAGAAAGGGAAATAACGCGTGAAATCATAGAGAAATTGGTCAGCAGGGAAACTGATTACAGCGTGTTTGAGCTTACCGACAAGATAGCGCTTAAAGACGTGAAGGGGGCGATGGAGATTCTTGACGGGTTATTATCTGCCGGAGTGGAACCGGTATATATATTGGGTTCGGTATATTCTTTTTTCAGGCGGATGTTTTATTCGGTAAACAGTAAAGGAAGCGGAAAGGAGGAGATTGCGGCAGCTTTAGGAGTAAAGGAAGGCGCGGTGACGTTTGCGATGAAGAAAGGGAACTTGTTCGGAGCGGTAAAACTCAGAAAGCTTATGAAGATGTGTCTTGAAGCTGATTACGATATCAAGACTTCTGCTGCGGATAAAGAAGGAAGATTGCGCATGCTGATTATCCGGGCATGTATGTAGGAGAGGACGGAAAGAAGCTTGAATATGAACGGGATCATTAAAAAAGTATCTGAAGAAAAGAAATACTACATTGCATTGGTGGTAATTTTCATAATATCGATGATGATTTGCGACTATTTCCCATTTGCGTACAGATTTAAAGAGGTTCTTACGACCGGACAATACGGTGCTGAGATCATATTTTTCATTTTTCCATTTCCTGCAGCTGTCCAGATTTCATTATGGAATTCTCTATTAATATCTGTGTAGCGTGAAAAGTCTTTGTTCTCTAATATCTTACAGGAATCCTGATATATTTCT
>OGQA01000851.1_pt1 | contig 14943 bp, 11 predicted proteins | sample 1553011 | NCBI WGS metagenome assembly OGQA01 (sample SAMEA2580256, study PRJEB22360) | human gut metagenome | biome: human gut; feature: human-associated habitat; material: faeces | place: Denmark | collected 2008/2010 | reverse complement strand
GCGGGTTAAATATTTTTATTTTCCAAAAGATAACCGCGAACCTCGCCCGCGAGATAGAACGAACCGCAAGTAACGAGCGTTCCGCCGTTTTGCTTTATGTCATTTATTGCCATGCGGCAGGCTTCTGTCGGGTCGGACACAGGCGTGCAGTCGGCGCAATATTTATTGGCAAGCTTGCTCAGGGCTTCGGGATTCATGCTGCGCGGATTGTCCGGAGCTGTCAGATACATTTTTTCAAACAGCGGCGCGGTCAGGCGCAGATATGTGTCGCAGTCCTTATCGCCCATGAGCGCACACACGGCAACGCGTCTGCCGCTTGTGAAGCGCTCCAGAAACGCTTTAAGCGCCGAGGCACAGCCCTCGTTGTGACCGCCGTCAAGAATAATATTTTCGCCGATAAGCTCCATTCGCGCGGGCATCACGGCGTTTTTCATTCCCTGCTCTATCGCTTCACCGCTGACATTCAAGCCGCATTCGCGAACGGCGGTGACGGCCGTCAGCGCATTTTTTATCATATGGTCGCCCGCGAACGGTATGCGGAGATTCAGCGAGCCGTAGACTATATCCGTACCGCGTATCGTCTCATCAACAACACGGCAGGCGGTCATATCCGGCACTGCGAGCTTATTTTTTTCGCGCTGAGCGGTTTCTTCTATAACACGGCGTGCATCAGCAGACTGCTCAGGATACATGACCGTTACGCCGCGCGGCTTGATTATTCCGCATTTCTGCGCGGCTATTTCAGCTATTGTATTGCCGAGTATCGCGGTGTGATCCATGGAAATCGAGGTTATTACGGAGACGAGCGATGTTTTTATAATATTCGTTGAATCGAGCAGCCCGCCGAGTCCGACCTCGAGCACGACGACATCGCATTTTCGCTCTTTATACCAGAGAAACGCGGCGGCGGTCAGGGTCTCAAACTCGGTCGCGACAATTCCACGTTTGTCGAGTTCGTCGCACGCTAATTTAACGCGCTCAACGGCCGTGGCGAGCTCCTCCGGCGGAATCATCTCGCCGTCAATTTGCATGCGCTCGCGGAAATCGATGACATATGGCGAAGTGAACAGCCCGGTTCTGTACCCGGCGGCAGAGAGCATACAGGATATCATGGTGCTCGTCGAGCCTTTGCCGTTCGTCCCGGCGACATGGATGAAGCGAAGCTCATCCTGCGGGTTGCCGAGCGCGGCGCAGAGCGCCCTGATACGCTCCATACCCGGGTGTATGCCAAAGGTCAGGCGCGAATGGATATATTCGATTGCTTCGGTTGGTGTCATCAGTTTTCCTCCGTAAAGCATCAAAGGACGGGACATGCCCGTCCTTTGCAGGTTAGTTTTTATGAGAGAATATGCACAAGCGCAATAAACGCCGAATTCGCACGGTTCTCACAACGCGGTATCACGCGAAATTATGAGCCGTCTTCCCGAACTGCGAGAAATTGTGCAGAGCAAGGCGTGGGGTTCTGCGAACGAGGGAGCGCACGCGGGTGCGTGACTGAGTTTGCACGGTTCCCACAACGCAGTATCACGCGGAATTACGCATTGGCGCCAAAATTACGCACAGGCGAGCCAATAGCGGAATTTGGGGTGAGACAAGGCGTGGGGTTCTGCGAACGATGGAGCGCACGCGGGTGTGTGACTGAGTTCGCATGGTTCCCACAACGCAGTATCACGCGAAATTACGCATTGGCGCCAAAATTACGCACAGGCGAGCCAATAGCGGAATTTTGGGTGAGACAAGGCGTGGGGTTCTGCGAACGAGGGAGCGCACGCGGGTGCGTGACTGAGTTCGCATGGTTCTCACAACGCAGTATCACACGAAATTACGCATTGGCGATTTTGGAGAGGCTGTCGTTGAGCATTGCTATCTTCTCATTCAGCTTTCTCGCCGCTTCGCGCTGAGCCTCAACGACCGGCGCGGGAGCTTTGGAGACGAAGTTCTCGTTGGAGAGCTTGGCGTTGATGCCGTCGAGCTGCTTCTGAGCGGAGGCGAGCTCTTTGTTGAGTCTTGCGCGCTCGGCCTCGAAATCGACGAGGTCGCCCATGGGGATATATATCTTTGCGGCGTCGGTGACGATGCAGACTGCGCCGTCTATCTCGATGCCGTCCTCAACCTCGACCTCGGACGCGCCCGCGAGCTTCTGCATGAACTCGCCGGAAAGTCTGAAGGTATCGACATAGGAGGTGCTGATATATATTTTCGCTCTCTTTGAATGAGGAACGTTCATCTCGGCGCGGCGGTTTCTTATCGCCCTGACCGCGTCCATAATCATGTTCATCTGCTCTTCCTCTGCGCTGAAGTTCAGAGCGTCGGAATACTGCGGCCAATCGGAGACCATTATGCTCGCGCCCTCATGCGGCAGGGACTGCCAGATCTCCTCGGTCACGAACGGCATGAACGGATGGAGAAGCTTCAAAACATTGGACATGACATATATGAGCACGCGCTTTGCGCACTGTGCGGGCTCGCCGCCCTTTTGCAGGCGAATCTTCGCAAGCTCGATATACCAGTCGCAGAAAACATCCCAGATGAAATCATAGAGCTTCTGAACGGCGATGCCGAGCTCGAATCTCTCGAGATTGTCCGTAACCTCTTTGACGAGGTCGTTATAGAGGCTGAGCACCCACTTATCCTCAAGCGCAAGCTCATCGGGCAGACCCGCTTCTTCGGAGCCGTCGAGGTTCATGAGGATAAAGCGCGCGGCGTTCCAGAGCTTGTTTGCAAAGTTGCGGCTCGCTTCGACCTTTTTGTCGGAATATCTCATGTCGTTTCCGGGGCTGTTGCCGTTGGCAAGGGTGAAGCGCAGAGCGTCCGCGCCGTACTTGTCAATGACCTCGAGCGGGTCGATGCCGTTGCCCAGAGATTTTGACATCTTTCTGCCGAGCTCATCGCGGACAAGTCCGTGAATAAGCACGGTATCAAACGGAACCTGTCCCGTCTGCTCTATGCCGGAGAACATCATTCTCATGACCCAGAACGGGATTATATCGTAACCCGTGACAAGGGTGTTGGTGGGATAATAGCGCTTGAAATCCTCGCTGTCGGTATTCGGCCAGCCGAGGGTCGAGAACGGCCAGAGAGCCGAGGAGAACCATGTATCAAGCGTATCGGGATCCTGATGGATATGGGTGCTGCCGCACTTCGAGCACTTGTCGGGAGCGGTTCTTGCAACGGTTATCTCGCCGCAGTCGTCGCAATACCATGCAGGGATGCGGTGACCCCACCAGAGCTGGCGGGAGATGCACCAGTCGCGGATATTCTCGAGCCAATGGAAATAGACTTTTTCAAAACGCTTCGGGACGAACTTTGTCTCGCCGTTCTTGACAGCGTCGATAGCGGGACCCGCGAGGGGCTTCATGCTGACGAACCACTGCTTTGAAACGCGGGGCTCAACGGTAGTCGAGCAGCGGTAGCAGGTGCCGACATTGTGGTTATAATCCTCGACCTTGACAAGAGCGCCCTCAGCCTCAAGATCCTTGACGATAGCTTTTCTCGCCTCGTATCTGTCCATACCGGCGTACTTTGGATAGTCGTCGACTATCTTTGCGTCATCGGTCAGGACATTGATAACGGGCAGGTTATGGCGCAGACCGACCTCGAAGTCGTTCGGGTCATGCGCGGGGGTTATCTTAACGGCACCGGTTCCGAAGTCTATCTCGACATAATCATCGGCGACAACGGGTATCTCGCGGTGGACTATGGGCAGGATGAGCGTCTTGCCGACGATATCCTTATATCTCTCATCATTGGGGTTGACGGCGACTGCGGTATCGCCGAGCAGGGTCTCGGGTCGGGTCGTTGCAAGCTCAAGATAGCCGCTTCCGTCCTTGAAAGGATAGCGAAGATGCCAGAAGTGACCCGCCTGATCCTCATATTCGACCTCGGCGTCGGAGATCGAAGTCAGGCAATGGGGGCACCAGTTGATTATTCTCTCGCCCCTGTAAATGAGTCCCTTTTCATAGAGGTTGCAAAAAACCTCGTTGACAGCCTCGTTGCAGCCCTCGTCGAGGGTGAAGCGCTCGCGCTCCCAGTCGCAGGACGAGCCCATCTTCTTGAGCTGTTCGATTATTCTGCCGCCGAACTTCTCCTTCCACGCCCATGCGCGCTCGAGGAAGCCTTCACGGCCGACATCGTCCTTTGTAAGCCCTTCCTTTGCCATAGCCTCGACTATCTTCGCCTCGGTGGCGATAGAAGCGTGGTCGGTGCCGGGCAGCCAGAGGGTATCATAGCCCTGCATGCGGTGGTAGCGGATAAGTATATCCTGAAGAGTATTGTCAAGAGCATGGCCCATATGGAGCTGACCCGTGATGTTCGGAGGGGGAATAACTATAGTATAGGGTTTCTTCTCCGGGTCGGGTACGGCGTGGAAGAAATTGCCGTCGAGCCAGAATTTATAGGTTCTGTCCTCCACTTCCTTCGGATCATACTGTTTTGCGAGTTCCTTTGCCATAACATAATCCATTTCTCCGGCGAATAGATTTTACATGAACGCTGATTGCTCCGCGCCGGAGGAGCAGCGTTGATTTTACATTTCAGAAATCGGCAGCGATGCGGTATTCGGACACTGGCATACGCTTTTTGGGATGATATCCTCTTTTCCGATGAATTACTCTATATTATCACATTCAGAAGCGTTTTTGTCAAGAGATTTAACGCTTTTTGACTTCTCCGGAGGCAAAAATGAAGAACACGAAACGGCTTCTCATAAACACGCTGACGCTCGCCGCGACATCGTTTCTCATGCGCACGGTCGGCGTTGCGTTCAATGTATATCTGACCGGTCGGCTGGGCGCGGCGGGAATAGGACTTTTTTCGCTCGTCACGGACGTGTACGCAATGGCGCTTACATTTTCGTTTGCGGGTCTGCCGCTCGCATCGACGCGGCTCACGGTCGAAGATTCCGGAAAAAATGCCGGTCAGGGAGCATGGATAATGCGGCGGTGCGCGCTCTACGGGCTGACGGTCGGGTGCATGATGCTCGCCGCCGTATGGTTCGGCGCAGAGCTGATAGCAAAATTGTGGCTCGGCGACATACGCACGGCGTCGTCGCTTCGCATACTCGCGCTGAGCCTCCCCGCGGCATCGGTCGGCTGCGCGTTCAGCGGATATTTCACGGCGCGGCGCACAGTGCTCAAATATGCGGCGGTGCAGATATTCGAGCAGGCGGTAAAAATAGCGGTCTCTGTTCTGACGCTTCGATTCTGGGCGGCAAAGGGCGCGGAGTACGCCTGCGACGCAGTGGCGCTCGGCATAACGATATCGCAGATAAGCTCGCTGATATGCGCATTTTTGCTCTACAAGTCAACGAAGCACCAAAAGCCGAAAGAAAAAACGCCCGGCGGGCTTCGGGCTCTGCTGCGCATTGCGCTCCCGGACGCCGCCGGATCGTGCGCGCGCTCGGTGCTGCTGACGATAGAACACCTGCTGATTCCCGTGGGCTTTCGCAAATCGGGGCAGAGCGCGGGCGGCGCGATGACGCTCTACGGAGTCATTCACGGCATGGCTCTGCCGGTTATCCTCTACCCCGCCGCCATAATGACAGCTCTCGCGAGCATGCTTGTGCCTGAATTTGCCGAATGTGCGGCGCGCGGCAACAGAAACAGGATAGACAGCATGGCGGCGCGGGCAATAAAAATAACCGTGCTGTTTTCGATGGGCACGGCGGGAATAATGTTCATTTTTTCCGAGGGGCTGTCGCAGTGCATCTACGGGGACGGGCAATGCGCGGAATATCTGCGCGTGCTCGCGCCGCTGCTGCCGATAATGTACACCGACACGACAGTTGACGGAATACTCAAAGGGCTCGACCAGCAGGTATATTCAATGAGATATAATATAATCGACTCCGCGATGTGCGTCGTGCTCGTGCTGATACTCATCCCGAAATATTCCGTAAAGGGCTATGTCGCGATACTTTTTATCAGCGAGATAGTGAACTTTTCGCTGAGCATACACAGGCTTTCAAAAGTTTGCACGCTCGAAATAAATATCATGGATTCGATAATAAAGCCCGCCGTCTGCGTGACGGCTTCGTTTCTCGCGGGGCTGCTGCTCTCCTCGGCACAGGGTAGCGGAAAAGCCGCGCTGACAATCATAATAACTGTCAACGCGGCGGTGTATATTCTTCTGCTGATGCTCACGGGCAGCATCTCGGCGCAGGATATTATTTGGTTCAAAAACATCTTTTCGCGCGGCTCAAAATCCGAAAAAAGAGGGCTCTGCGCTGCTCGGATAAACGACCGTCAGCGTTCCCTGAGCCACTGATATTTCGCTCATTTTACCGACAAATTCATTGCTGACGCCGAGGGCGTATGTGTTCTTCAAAGTGCCGTTTTTGAGCTCATATTTGAGCCCGCTTATAGTGACACCCGATGAGATATCCGAATGGGAAAACACGGAGATCATGCCCTTTGCGTTCTCGTCAAAAATAATTCTGCCGTTTGTTATCGAAGTGAACGAAGTTTCGCGCGCGTCGATAATCGCAGTCATTCCGCGCCTCGACAGAGACGAGATGAGCTGGATATTCGCCAGAGTATGGTCGGCTCTGCCGCCCGATGCACCGTAGAGAATGAAATTTTTATATCCGCGCATCACGCCCTCTGCGACCGCCGCCCCCATATCCGTATCGTTCTTTTCGCAGGGCAGGACGATAATATTCCGCCCGTTCGGAGTGTGCCCGAGGGAATCGAAATCGCCTATAACTAAATTCGGCGTTATACCGAGATTCTGAAGATACAGCAGACCTTTATCGGCAGCAATGATGAAATCACCCTCCCCTGTCGGGCGGATTCCGAAGAAGTCGCCGCCGCCAACTATATGACAAACTTTGCTCATAATATCACCGTCCGTTTGTTTCTTTGACAATTATATATCATCAATCATAATTTTTCAATCATATACGAAAAGCCGCCCCGGAATATATCCGGAGCGGTAATTTTATGCTGCATCTTCGTCTTCCGCCGGCGAAGTTGAGCCGAAATCGGGAAGGGTGAACGGGAAGCGGCGGGTCGTGCTCTCTGCCTCGGTGAGCTCGCTCACCGGCTCGGAAGTATGCTCATGAGTTACAGGCTCTTCGCTCTCCGCCACAGTACCGACATCGGTGCGCGGACGGGTCGACGCAGAATATGAGCCTGAGCCGCTGCTGTTGCTGCTCGGGACTGCGCCCTTTTTCAGCAGATCGACAGCGGAGACATGGTTATCGCCAATCTTTATATTCGTGTCGCCGTAGAGAGCGAGCTGAAGCTCACGCGCAACGACGGGATAATCGACGACCCAGACCGAAAGGCGCTGGTTGATTATCTTGCCGTAGTAGGTATAGAGCTGAGCGGAAGTATAGTTGCCCTCGGTCGGCATGACTATCTGCTTTATCTCGTAGTTCATCCAGCCCTGAGAGAGCGCCTGGGTCATGAGAGAGAGAATCTCACTGCGCTTGTAGTTCGTCACGACATTGGGAAGGACGATATCGAGCGCGTTGTTGAGCTGACCCGCAGAGGCATTCTGCGCGCTCTTGATGAGAGCCATGATAACGGTACGCTGTCTCGCGGTTCTGCCGACATCGCCTTCGTTGTCGACATGGCGGATACGGCTATAGACCAGAGCCTGGCTGCCGCTGAGCTTGACGGAATCGCCGGCGCTTATTTTCTTTATCTTCGTTGTGGTGCGATTGATATAATCCGCCTCATAGGGCTCAATCGGGACGGACACGCCGCCGAGAGAGTCAATAAGCTTCGGGAAGCTCTTGAAATCGACGCTGATATAATGATCGATCTCAATCTTGTAGTTGTTTTCAAGCGTCTCGATAAGCGTTGCGGGACCGCCCCAGAAATAGGCGTGGTTCGTCTTGCAGCAGCGCTCGGAGCCGTTGATGTTCATATAGGTATAGCAGTCTCTGAGGAAGGACACGAGCGTTATCGTCTTGGTCTTTTTGTTGAGCGAGAGCAGGATGATGGCATCCGAGCGTCCGCCCTTCGCCTTGCCGGTCTCGCTGTCGACGCCGAGGAGCAGAACATTGATTATATTCTTGCTCGAATACTTCGCGCCGCCGTTCTTCGCCCACGCGGTTATAAGGCTGTCGATGCTCGAAGCGTCGCTGACATCATACATAGCCTCAAACTGCTCCTCGGGCGCAAAGGTACCATCCGGATTACCGTTTCCGCCGTGATCGATGGTAATGAGTCCGAGCTTATTGCCGATATAGATGCCGCCGCCGATTATAGCAAGGGCAAGCACCACGCAGACAACGGTAATCGTAATTTTGAGATTGCGCTTGTTGTTGTCCATAAAAAACTGTTTAAATGTTCTTTTTTCTTTCTTTTCCATAAAGCAGCTCACTTTCAACAGTATACGGCATATTGTATCACTTTTCGTGTCAAAAAGCTATACCAATCCCACAATTTTATTGTTTCTTTATTTTTAGCTGTTTACACAAAACGTGTAAAATATAAAACGCACGGATTTGAGATTTTACTGCACGGCAAAAAAATTTTTTCGGAGGATGATATCATGATAAAAAACATTGATATAACGCCGAACATACATAAAACGGATTGACAAATTGAGATTTGTCTATCACTTGAGCTGTAGCAAAGTAAAAGCAAGTGACTCAATTGATTTTTATCATCAGATTTTCAATAGCCGCGCCGCAGTGTTTGATAAGCTTTTTTAGAGACGTTCCCTCGCCAGTCTCCGTCAGATATCAAACACTTCGGCGCGGCTATTGGAAGCTTGATTATAAAGACAAGTCGGCAGTCTACTTCTACTTTGTAAAAATTCGTGCTAATCAAATCAACAAATCCAAGTTTATCAAACCGATAAATTGGCACGTCTATACATCTTACAGAAACAAAAAACGACCTATGAGCCATAGATCGTTTTTATATTCTATAAGCACCCCGCCAAAAATCAATGGGGAAATTATTCATCAAACAGACCGTCCATAAGTTCGAGAGCTGCTTTGCGGCGGCGTTCTTCTTCCTCGCGGTCGAGCACGAACGAGCCGTCCGGCAGGCGACGCAGGACACTGCCCTCGCCCGCTCCGTCGGGGAGCAGAGCGCGGCTGATATTGACCATTGTTTCGCCGTCTTTTTCGCAGACTGCGTAGTTTTCTTCGATACGGTCGATGGCGTAATATTCCATTATTCCGCCTCCTTTTTTACTTCTCAGCGGTCTTGTTATCCGGGAAAGCCGTTGAAAGATGCTCGCCGTCCGAGCCGACAACTATCGTGCCTTTTATATCCGTGCGCTCATACGGAATATTATATTTTTCGAGCTTCTCTATAGTCTCCTTGTGCGGATGACCGTAGTCGTTATCCTTGCCGCAGGAGATGAGCGCGAGCGACGGAGAAACGACCTTGAGGAACTCCTCGCTCGTCGACGTGCTGCTGCCGTGGTGACCGAGCTTCAGAACATCGGCTTTGATATCCGCGCCGTTTGCAAGTATCTGTTTCTCGCTCTTTGCCTCCGCATCGCCCGTGAAGAGGAACGAATTCTTGCCGTAGACAACTTTCATAACGACAGAGGCGTTGTTGAGATCCTCAGGAGTGCCGACGGGTCCGACTATAGTTATCTTTGCGTCGCCGAGGGTGTAGGTATCGCCGACTTTTGCGGAGATGACTTTGGCTCCGGACGCTTTAATAGCCTTTATGAGCTTCTGATATATCGAAGTTGTGGGCACAAGGGAGTTCGGGAGCTTCGGCATGATAATATTATCGACCTTTATCCCCTCGATGACCTTTGGCATACTGCCGATATGATCGGAATGGGGGTGGGTGGCGACTATGTAATCGAGCTTTTCGACAGAGTTCGCCTTGAGATAATCAAGTATCGTCTGGTCGTTGCCGCGCTCGCCTGCATCTATAAGCATGGCATGGTCGCCGCTCTTGACTAAGATGCTGTCGCCCTGACCGACATCTATAACATGGACGGTGAACGGCTGGTTGAGTGCGTCGCCGCTCTGTATCGTCTGCTCATTGCCCGAGAGCAGCTCGCCCCATGTGGGGATATCGAACGGGAGATTCATATAGGGCGCGAAGGTTATCAGCAGCGCGACGGCTATCACGACTGCGGTGACGATTATCTTCGTGCGCTTGTTCTGTGCGGCGGAGCCGCTTTTTCTCTGATTTGCCATAATTTCCTCCGATCAGGTCTCGTCGTCTGCGGGAGCATCCGACATGGCGCATTTTTCCATCCACTGCTGTTTGGTTATAAGCACCTGGCGGGGCTTGCTGCCCTCAAACGGTCCGATGATGCCCTTGCTCTCGAGTTCGTCCATGAGCCTTGCGGCGCGGGCATAACCGAGCTTCAATTTGCGCTGGAGAAGAGTTGTTGAAGCCATTTTGGCATCGAGCACGACCTCGACGGCGTTCGGGAACATCTCGTCGCCCGGCTCCTCGCCGTCTTCGCTGCTCGCGGCGCTGCTCTTCTTGCTCGAGCCCGCTATTGCGGCCTGCCTGTTTATCTCGTCCATAATGCCCTCATCGTACTCCGCCTCGGCGTTGTGCTTGATGAAGTCGGCAACATCCTCGACCTCTTCGTCGGAGATGAAGCAGCCCTGGATACGGGTCGGCTTGTTTGCACCGATGGGGCTGAAGAGCATATCGCCGTTGCCGATAAGCTTCTCCGCGCCGGACATATCGAGTATTGTTCTCGAATCGACCGACGAAGAAACGGAGAGCGCGATACGGCTGGGGATATTCGCTTTGATAATACCTGTGATAACATCGACGGAGGGGCGCTGAGTCGCTATGACAAGGTGCATACCTGCGGCACGCGCTTTCTGAGCGAGGCGGCATATCGCATCCTCGACTTCATTGGGCGCAACCATCATAAGATCGGCAAGCTCATCGATGAAAATGACTATCTGATGCATCGGGCGCAGTGACTTGTCGCGCTCGGCTAACTTGTTATATCCTCTTATATCGCGGACATTCTTCTCGGAGAGTATCTTATATCTGTTCTCCATCTCGTTGACCGCCCATGTCAGAGCGCCCGAAGCCTTGCGCGGATCGGACACGACGGGCACGGCAAGATGCGCGATGCCGTTATAGACCGTGAACTCGACCTGCTTGGGGTCAATCATCAGAAGCTTCACTTCGTCGGGAGTCGCGTTATAGAGAATGCTGACTATCATTGTGTTCAGACACACGGATTTACCGGAACCCGTAGTACCCGCTATGAGCAGATGCGGCATCTTCGCGAGGTCTGCGCAGACGGCGTTGCCCGCGATATCCTTGCCGAGGACAACATTGAGCTTGCTCTGAGCGTTCTTGAACTGCGGGGTTTCGATTATCTCGCGCATATAGACCATCGAACGCAGCTTGTTTGGCACCTCGATGCCTATCGCCGCCTTGTTCGGAATGGGTGCTTCGATTCTTATTCCCGACGCGGCAAGGCGCAAGGCGATATCATCCGCAAGGTTGGTTATTTTATTTATTCTGACGCCCGCGTCCGGCTGAAGCTCATATCTTGTGACGGACGGACCGCGGCTTATCTCAGTTATCTTTGCGTGGACATTGAAGCTTTCGAGCGTGTCGAGCAGCTTCTGCGCGTTGGATTTGAGCTCATCGGAGAAATTATCGTTGCCGTCATGGATGGGCTCTTTGAGGCAGGTTATCGGCGGCTTGCGATAGGTCGGCTGACTCTCGATAACAGGCTCTTCCTCATCCTCATCCGGCACGTCGGGCACGGGATCAGGCTCTTTGACGGGCGGGAGCTCCGGCTCTTTCCTCTTCGGCTTTTCGGGCTCGGCGGGCTTCTTGCTTATATCGAGCATTTCAAGCTCGTCTTTCGCGCTCTCGGTCGGCAGAGGCGGCACGCAGGCGGGTCTGCCGTCCACAACGGCGGCGGCTTTTGACACGCCCTCGGCTATCTTCGCAGTCGCCGACGCGGCGTTGACGCGGTTGACTATATCATCGATGCCGACATCGGTCTGAACCGGCTTGCGCGGGAACACGGTGGGCTCGGGACCTTCATCGGCGGCGGATTTTTTGCGGCTCTTTGCAGTTGCTGCAGGCGTATCAGTCGGCAGAGGCGGCACGGGGAACGGACGGGGGCTGACATAGGGCTCCTCCGCTTTTTTCTCCCTGCGCTTGTCTCTCGACGGCGCTCTCTCCTGCTCATCTCTGACGCGCTGAGCTCCGCGCTCAAGGCGTTCGTTGGTATCCTCGCTCATGCGCTTTATGGGCTTGGCGATAGATGTACCGAGGCGGGACAGGGTAAGTCCCGTGAGGAACATTATGCTGACTATCAGCAGGATAATATTTATTATCGCCGCGCCTACCTTGCCTGCCATTTTGGCAAGCAGTCCGCCGACGAGCGCACCGAGCGCGCCTGCACTCGGGAATGTGTCATAATCCCTCCACGCGGTCTTTATCTGATCGCCGAGGGTCATGAGCGAGAAATATTCCGGCGGGTTCGAGAAAATATGTATCGCCGAGCACAGCAGCAATATTGATATCCCGACGCCGATAAGATTCGACGATATCGAGCCGAACGTCTTGTTCATGGCGAGCATGACCGAGACATAAATGAGCATGACGGGCCAGATATATGTACACGTGCCGAACACGCCGAACATAAAATTATGCACGGCGCGCCACGCGCTCTCGCCCTCGATAAACGCCATGGCTATGAGCAGAGCCGCGACAGCCATGAGCGCAATAGCCGCTTTCTGGCGGCGCGAGGACTGCTGCTCGGGAGTCTGCTCGACAGGCTCTTTTGCAGCCGCAGGCTTTGAAGCCGGGGCTTTTTTTGGCGTTGTGGTTGTTGTTTTTTTCTTCTTAGCGGCCGTTGACTTTGCCGCAGTCTTTTTCGCAGCCATTAAGGCCCTCCTTAGAAATTTGAACGAACTTATCTGACCTTTTCAACTATACCGGCAATGATAACAACAACGCCGAGGACAAGGCAGTAGTAACCGAAAATTTTGAACTTATCGATTTTGACGAGCCACTCGAGAGCCTTTATCGCGGCAAAGCCGACGACGGCGGCGGTGACAACGCCTATAATAACGGGCAGGATATCTATCTGCTCGCCGAGGGCTACGGCGTCCTTTATCTCCATGACATTGGCGGCAAGGATAGCCGGGATGCCGAGGATGAACGAATAGCGAACCATATACTCTTTTGAAACGCCGCAAATCATACCGGTCGAGATGGTCGAGCCGGAGCGTGAGATGCCGGGGAATCCGGCGGCGAAAGCCTGAGCCACGCCGACGGCAAGCGCGGATTTCGCGCCTATCTGGGGACGAGCTTTGACCTTCTTTGCGCGCCATGAGCCGACGAGCAGGAGAGCTGCGGTGAAGAGGAAGCAGACTCCCTCGACCAATATATCATTGTCATCGGCAAGACCACCGAGAACATCCATGATGCGTCTGTCGCCGCCGACGGGAATGAGCAGGAACAGCAGAGGCACGCAGGAGATAACGAACATGAAGAGCATACGCCTGTTCTCGTTCATCTCGCTCCACTTGAACTTGCCGGTGAAGATATCTTTTATAGTGCTGAAAAATTCAACGATGAGACCCCATATGGTCTTGTAATAAACGACGAACACGGCTATCAGAGTGCCCATATGTAACAGCACCGTGAAGAGCAGCGAGCTTGTGCCGCCGACATTGCCGAAGAAGTGCTGAAAGACCGAGAGATGCCCGCTCGATGAGATGGGCAGGAATTCGGTCACGCCCTGCAGAAAGCCGAGCAATATTGCCTTGAGTATTTCCATGATTATATTACCCCTTTTCCATTTTTCCGGCGGAATATAAAGTGCCGGGTGAATAACACGGTTTCAGATATTCAAACGGATCGGTCGTCACAAGTCTTTCAACGACCTCACCTTTTTCTGTCCTTGAACACATCACGCAGCCAAACGGAGTCTGATGCTCGCAGACATCTGCGGGCGGCTGCATAAAAATCTCGGCGGGAGAAACAATTGTGTAGAGCATCACCCGTTCTCCCCTTTCTTTTCACTCTGCTCCTCGATCATATCGCAGAGCTTATCGAGGGCATCGGAGAGAGAGCCGAGAGAATCTATAAGCCCCTCTTTGACCGCCGCCTCGCCGTCGAGCACAGTGCCGACATCCATAACGAGCTGACCCGTTGCGAGCATAAGCGAACGGAAGCGGTCGGCGGAGATGCGCGAATTATCGGCGACGAATCTCACTATACGCTCCTGCATCTGCTCAAAATAGGACATAGTCTGCGGCACGCCCAGGACAAGTCCCGTCATTCTGACCGGGTGGACAGTCATGGTGGCGCTCGGTGCGATAAACGAATACGCGCTCGAAGCCGCGAGCGGCACGCCTATCGAATGTCCGCCGCCGAGGACGAGGGACACGGTCGGCGTTTTCATTCCGGCTATAAGCTCCGCTATCGCGAGTCCGGCTTCGATATCGCCGCCGACGGTGTTGAGGATTATGAGCAAGCCTTCGATATCACGGCTCTCTTCTATCGCGACGAGCTGAGGAATGACATGCTCGTATTTTGTGGTTTTGTTCTGCGCCGGCAGGACATAGTGACCCTCGATCTGACCGATAACAGTCAGGCAGTGGATATAATGCCCGCGCTTGTCAACGGTTATCGAGCCTGTTTCGACTATCTGTCGAAGCTCCCTGTCCGTGCTGTCGGACGAATCTCCGTCCTCCTCGCTGACGCTCGGGGTCGGCGCAACGGGCTCCAATATGCCGTCTTTTTGTTCTTCGTGTTTTTTTCTGTTCATCGAATTCACTCCCGACAAACAGTATGCCCGAATAACTTTTAATAATTCAGCCATAGCACAGCGCACTGCGGCAGATTACATTTAATTATACCACGCAGAAAGCTTTCGGGCAACATAAAAAATCGTCATATATCAATTTCCCCTATAAAATGTAATATATACAGGTATATATTTGGCGCGGCGCACCTTGACAAAATCCGCGGATTGCAATAAAATTTAAAGGTAATTTTATTT
>OGQA01000846.1_pt1 | contig 14992 bp, 26 predicted proteins | sample 1553011 | NCBI WGS metagenome assembly OGQA01 (sample SAMEA2580256, study PRJEB22360) | human gut metagenome | biome: human gut; feature: human-associated habitat; material: faeces | place: Denmark | collected 2008/2010 | reverse complement strand
CGTTTTTACGATTTCCAGCCGTTCTTCGTAGCTGGGCGTGCCCGGCTCCAGCTTGTCGTATCTGCCGCAAACCATGCTTACCTGCACCACGCAATTACAGCGCGAAAGCAGGTCGAGATAATCTGGATGCGCGAGCAGGCGGCCCTTCGTGCTAACGACAAATGGGTACTGCGTCTCCGCAAATACCTTCAAGCACTCGTAGCTGACGCGCTCTTTTAGCTCTATGGGCTGAAACGGGTCGCTCATGCCGCCCCAATGGATGGGGATGTTCCAATCCACCCATCGGGTTTCGTAGCCGCGCTTTCCCTCGATAAAGTCTCGGAGGGATTGCGGGCTGTCGCCCCTGCGAATCTTTGTGATGTCCGTCTTCTTCTGTGCGAAGCAGTATCGGCATCCGTGGCTGCATCCGACATAGCTGTCAAAGCGTACCGGGAGATTGCACAGAATGACTTGGCTTCCGCAACTGCATCCCATGCCTCATTCCTCCTTCCGTGCCGCCTCGATCATAAGCTCGACCAGTTCGTCCTTGCCGTGTTCCCTGATATATCCTGTGACTTCGTCTTTGAGTTCTATCGGGAAGTCCAGCGTGACGTTGAATGTTTCTTCGATTTTGCCAAGCTCTCCATCGAGGAAGTCTTCGTCCAGCGCGTCTTCGATTCTGGTCGTGAGCGCTTCGATTTCGGGAAGAGTGAAACCCGTTTCCGTCCCCCGTTCCCCCAAGCCGTTCATAAGCTCAGCGAGCTTCCCGTCATCCCAAGCGCCCTGTGCCTTGTTCAGCGCGACGTTGAGCTGCTTTTCCTGCATTTCGTCCATGTCCACCACCGAAACCATTACTTCCGTGTGTCCGAGGTTTTCTTCAACGGTAAGTCTCTGATGTCCACCAACGACGCGGTTTGTTCTCTGGTTCCAGATGATCGGGACAACTAAACCAAATTCTGAAATGCTATCCTTTAGGGCCTCATACTCATCATCGCCGGGCCTTAATTCCACGCGGGGATTGTATGCTGCTCTGTCCATCTCTTTTATGAGTTTCTTCTGGATAAGCATCATTCTTCACTCCCCGTTATCTGTGTAGTTATTATATCTCTTAGGGCCTCTTTCCCGTTTTCCGCGATGAAGCTGTCAATGGATTCTTTACTGTCCATCGGGAACGTGAAGGTGATCGCAAAGGTTGTCTGTTCGTGGCTGCCTGCGTCCGTAAAATCGTCTTCCATCAGGTCGTCGATGTGGTCGTATTCCTTCGTGAGACTTTCCATCTCCCATTCGTCAAAGCCCGTGGCCTCGATGGAGCCGGTGGCCTCTTTGATCTCCGTGAGCAGTTCCGCCAGCTTTGTCGTGTCCCAATATCCCTGTACGCGGTTTAGCTTTGCGCAAAGGATTTTTTCGTCTTCGTCGCTTAAATCCACAATGGAAACGTCCACTTCTTCTTCGCCGTTGTGAGCAAGGATTTTTGCACGTTGGTGACCGCCAACTATGCGACCGCTTCGCTCGTTGAATACAATCGGCTCAACCATGCCAAACGTTTCAAGGGAGTTTTCAATCTTCTCCCATTCGTGATCGCCCGGCTGCAGGTCTTTTCGCGGATTGTATTCTGCCGGAGCCATGTCCGCCAGCTTCATCCTCCCGTATCTGATTTCCGCCACGTCCTGTGCCTCTCTTTCTGTTTTGCGTGCTATGCACAAAAAAGCAGCGCCCGTAGGCACTGCTTTCGCTCAGTATAATTATATCATGGCTTTCTCGGTCTGTGAAGGTAGCAAATCCGTAGATACGGGGGTAGCAAAACGATATTTCGATGTTTCATGTGGAACAATTCGATTTATCGCTTCGAAAACGTCATTCCGCCATTTTGTATATCTTGGCGAGCGCGTCCTTTTTGAGCCGTCGCAACAAATCCTTTGAGCAGCCCTCCCCGTATTCCTCTCTGTACCGCGCGTTGATCTCTCTGTATGTCATCCCGTCAAAGTAGCATCTCTCAATCATCCATCTTTCCTTTGCAGCCAAGCCGGATAGCCACGCTTCTACAAACACGACCACGAGGCGTTTTTCCGCGTATTCTTCCTCCATCTCGCGGATTTCCTTGCGTATATCGGATATATCCTGCGTGATGTGTCCGCACAAAAGCATGAACGCGATTCGTTCAGTCGGATTCCCAACGGTTGTTCCGTGGGGCATTCCATCAGGCGGCTTCGCTGTCCCTGTGATGAGATCGTCGCGGTGTTCGGCCATCATTGCCTTTTCGTCCATCCGCAGCGCTTCCAGCGCTTCGCGCAGATAGCCGCAGCGCCCATAACATGCCTTGTAGTCCTTGAGCATTTCTTCGGCTCTTTCTGGCAACATTCGCGTCCCTCCTAGAACGGCAGTTCCTCATCATCCGCAGGCTCGAAGCCTTGTTCGTCTACACCTGCGCCTTGCTGCGGCTGCGCTGGCGCTTCCTCCTGCTGCGCGGCGGAAAGGAATTCCAGCTTATCGACGATAAACTCTGTTGTGTAAACGCGCCGCTTTTCGCCATTGCCCTCATCCTTTTCGTAGCTGCCCGTCTTCACATGCGATACAACAAGCACCTTGCGGCCTTTCGTGAGGTATTTCTCAGCCAGTTCCGCCGTCTTGTCAAAGGCGATAAACTGGATGAAGTCCGCATCGCGCGTTCCTTGCTGGTTGGTGTAAGGGCGCGTTACCGCCAGCGTAAACGTGCATCGCAATTTGCCGTTGCTCATCACTCGCGCTTCTGGATTCTTTGTAAGGTTCCCCGTAAACCGTGCGTCATTCATGCGTCGTCCTTTCCTGCCGCCTGCGGCGGCATTTGAGCGTTGTCTGCCTTGGGCTTGCCCTTGGTGCTGTAAAGGGTATCAGGCGGCGTGTTGGCCGTTTAATCGCGTTTAACTGCCATCAGAATTTCTTCCCGTGCTTGTAGGGGCGTGAACGGTTGTATTCGTGCTTCTCAAGCATCAACCGTTCTGCGTCTACGCCACGCTCCGCTAGCCAAGCGCAGGCTGTTGAGATGATCTCAAACAGGATTGCAAATCCGCGTTTGCCAAATTCCGGGTCGTCGTTTTCATGGCGCAGCATGGTGTACGCCTGCGAGGTCTTGAGGTGCAGATTTGCAATCAGCCTAGGAAAAGGCACCCTGTAAACCTTTTCGGGCGTTGTGCTTACCAGATAATCCAGCGTAGGCTCGCCCTTGAATACAACATCCTGTTTCCCCAGATAATCGAAGACGCGGATGCAGCCGTCGATTAACTCTGGCGCGACACCCTCCGGCTTGTTGCTGTGGTATTTGCAATCCTTCTCTCGGCCATAGTTGGCACAGTCGTATTCGTCCTGCGGGTCGCAGATTCCGCCGTTGCCATTCGGCTGCTCTCCACAAGCGTACCATATCATCGGCCTTCCTGCCCGCGCTTCTTCCAACGCCTCACTCCACTCCGAGTGTATAAGCGCGATGATCTCCGCTGAATCGCGCTCCGTCTCCCACCAACCATGCGTAACGGCATTCTGATGTACCTCTTGGGCAAACTCATTGATGTTCATTCGTCGTTCTCCTTTACAACCAGGTTTCCACAATCTGCGGCTGGTCTGTTTCGCTGCGCGGTACTTGCATGAAGCAGGTCGGTTCTGTCGGTATTGTCCGCCTTGCGTCTTCGAGCGTATCGCTCAACGTTATAAGGCGCGTAGGCAGCGCTCCGTCAAAAAGACGCACGACATACTTCCCCGGCGCGTCTTTGGGGGAATCATACACGACAAAGCAAGGAAATGCCTTTGTCTTGTCGTGCCAGTTTACCCCGTGAAAGTTTTCCACGACGATGCTCACGCGGCGGTCTTTGAGCATTGCCTTTGTTATCTGGTTTACTGCCGCAGGCTTGTAAATTCTCACGTTCATTCGCCTCCATTCCCGGCCCTTAAAAGGCTTCTTTCGCAGGCTGTGAGCGCCGATTTTAGGGTATCGCGCTCGTTTACTGCGGCGCGGTATTCGGCGCACAGTATCGCATGTCTGCTGTCCAGAAACCTGATGCGCCTTGCATACCTCTTGCGGTCGTGGTCGGCCTTTTCGAGCCGTCTGCGCGTTTCAGCGTGGGCCTTGCGCTCCATCTGCAGCAGCAGAAAAATGTGCCGTTCGCTGTCGTATGTACCTCCTTGCTTGCTCTGGGCTTTTTCCTGCCAGTCGTACAGCTCATAGCCGCCTCCCTCACGGCATTCTCCCTCAACATTGATTGCGCAAAGGCCGCCTCCGAGGTAGTGCGCGCAGCCGTCGCAGCTTGTCTTGGCCCCTTGGCTCATCGGTAATTCCTCCCCGTTCGTCGGTCGTGTAGTTCTATCCTCGCCAGCAGGTCATATCCGCTTTCGTCGCAGATATTTTTGATTGAACGGATAAAGCGCTGTACCCGCAGGTCGTTGTCGTCCATTTCGCGCTGTACTTTGTTCAGCGCGGCAAATGCAACGGGGTCTGGGTATCCGTCCGGGTTCTTGTATGGGATTCCGCCGCTCATGCTGTTGTCCTTCCCGCTTCGTTCTCAAACTCCGAGAGCGCCTTTTGCCCCTCTTCCAGCGCGTCTTTGAGGCTCTGGCCATTCTTTGCGCCGACCATCCATGCGGGAGGTATGGGAAGCTCGATTTTTTGAAGCCGCCAAATGTGCAGTGCGTATGGGTGGTTGTTCACGTACTCCGATTCCATCGGGTGGTATTCCCACGCCGTTTCTTCCGGCTTGAAGAACATGCGCTTTACCTCGCACATTTCATCCCATGTCGGCAGGCGGTTTCGGAACGAAACCGAAACGTGATCCCAACCGCCTCCCCAAGAGAAAACAACCGTGGCCGGACGGGGCTTCTTGCTGGAAAGAAGCTCCACTTCCGCCCATCCGCCGTCTGGCCCTTCGAGAATGACAAGAACGCGCGGTGTAGACTTGATCTCCGACATGCTTTTCATGCTTCTTCCTCCTTTGTGGCGACCTTGCACTTTGGCATCGGCCCGCCCGCGAGATTGAGCGGTTCGTCGTAATTTACTGTGATGCCTCCGCGGGGGTTCTCGTGCCAAGAGCGCGTATAGCGCAGAACGCTATAGATCGTCCAAGCGAGTTCATGCTCCGCGCTTTTTTCCTTCACATCGGGGTAGTTGATCGGGCTTCTGCCAAACACAACTATCGCCGCAAGGCGAAGAAGATCGCGCGCGAGGTCGCGTCGCTTGCAGTAGTCTTTGTCCCGCGGGTCGCAAAGCAACTCCGCGATACGCTCAAACTGGCCTATGTGGAGCCGTGCGAGCAGTTCAAGCGCCTGTTCGGTGATATACTCTTGGTCTGGGGAGAGCGTAAGGATGTATCTCTCTTGCTGCGGTTTGCTCATTTCGGGCCTCCTCCGCTGATAAGCCGTTTGACTTCTTCGATAACTCTGCGCACAGGCAAGCTCTTTTCGCCGTACAGCTCTATCTGCCGTTCTGCGCGGTTCATAGCCTCGCCGATCTCCAACAGCTTACTGAGATGCCCGTTCCTTTCATCGCGCGAGGCCAAGTACGATTCCAACGCATTTTTGAGCGTTGAATACTTCTCCATCGTCTTCCCTGCGCTATAGGAGCCGTAACCATAGTACACCTGTGCGTTCTCGTATTTCTGCCTGCAACGCTCAATCTCCGTCTGGATGATTTGGCTTTCCCGTTCCTTGCGGCTCTGGTGCTTCATGGTTCCTCCCACAGTTTTTCCAGTAGGTCTGCAGCTTCACGTAACGCCTTGGCATCCTGCGCGAATATACTGTCAGCGTCCCCGTTGGCGAGCGCCTCTTTATCGCGGGCCTGATCGCGCAGGCTGCGAATGATTTCCTGTATCGGTTTTTTCATAACTCCCTCCCGCAAAACGGACAGTATTTTATCGGGCACGAAAGCCTCTGGTCGCGCTCGTCGTCTGGATGCCGCATTTCAACGGCCAGGATTCCGTCGTATACGCTTATCGTCGCGCTTCTTCTTGGGTCGGTCGGACACAAATAGTCCATAATCTGATACTTGCCTTCTTCGTCTGGATGGCAGTAAGGGCAGGACTTTAAGCTGTTGTTCATCGTCTAATCCCTCAATTCTTCGTTCTCAAAACCGGGGAGGCCGCTAAAGTGTTTCTGTGCAGCCTCAAAAGCGTCGGGATAGTTTACTCGGATGTATTCCATGTAGAGGTTGAGGTTCTGTACGCGGTTCCAAAGGGCTTCGTACTCGTTGAAAATGTTATTCATGATTCTTTTCTCCATTCATACTTGCGCCGCAATACGGGCAATACGGATAATAGGCGTTATTCTCTAGCATTGCTTTAGCGTCTTTGGTGGAATCAGCTCCCGTAAAATACTGACCGCCACATACAGAGCATGTGAAGTAATCATAGTCGCTGAACAGCCACTTTCCGTGTCGCATGGGTTCAGCATCTACGGTTGCCTGTGCGTCAAGCATCCTTATGACAGCCTGCATAAGCTCCACCTCACAGCTGCCACACTCTCCGGCGATGTGAAGTTTTTCCGCCCAGATTATCAGGCTTCGCCGAAATTCGCTGCGGGAAATCAGGTCGTTATTCATCGCTCAATCCTCTTGTATCAGTTCAAGATCATTCCGCGAAACGTGTGTAACATAAGCGTACTGGCCGCAATGCGGGCATCTATCGGTCTGGATAATGAATCCATTTCCGCGAACAACATCCTTAATTGTGCAAATGGTTCCCCTCGAAAGTCCCCGCCCGCCTCGATTCTTCAAGTCGCGCATCACTTGGCATCTTCTGCCGATTAAGGCATCGCGGTTTAGTTTTTTGTCAATCAAGATTTACACCTCCCACGGAAATTCTTGCTTAAAGTCGCTGCCCATCAGACCACGCAGCGATTCTTTCATAAACACGGGTGTGCCTTCCTGTAAGCATATATCTGCGATTTCCTGAATCCACTCTTTCTTCGGGATGATTTTATCCTTCCGATTTCCCGTTTCTGCTCCGATGACCACCCATTCCCAACGCCGAAACTCTATGCATTGGCCGTCGTCTGATCCGATGGACGACACAAACCATTCGGATAATAGGCGTTCGTGGATAGGCTCTATCGATACCCAATCCGCATCGGAATCATACGCGACTTTCATTTGTGCATCGTTCGTCGCCGAGGCTCCCAGCATCATATACGGCCTGCTTTTCTCAATATTTGTTTCTTCAAACGTCGGCCAATGGACTAGGCTGTCAAGCTCCTTGTACTTGGATGGATTTTTGGTGAGAAACAAGTAGCGGTGCTGCGGCGCAGCATCACAAGCTGCGACAATCTCACGAATCCATTCATCCGGCACCCACTCGCCGAAAAGGTCAGCCATCGAGCAGACGAAGATCGTGCGCGGCTTAGTCCATTTCTGCGGCTGATCCAGCTTGTAGCGGTGGAAAGTCGGGTCGAAGAAATAGGGATAAGGCGCGGATCGCTTTTCGATCTCGCTCGGTGGTGCAGGATAAACAGGGACGTTTAATGCTGGTTCATCCAGAACGTGCAGCCCACCGTTACTATGGCAAGAAAAGTCGCCCATGAGCGGTTTTTTGAGTTCTTCCGAATCGTCCCTGTTCGCCCTCCACGATGTATCGGGTGGCAGATCAAGCCGGATGCTGCCGCCAAATCGGTTTGCGATTCCCCGTGCGTAGCAGTATTCGCAGCCATGTAGACATCCAGTGACCGGGTTCCATGTTGCATCGCACCAATCTATTTTGGTTTTCGTTCCCATAGGTGGCAACCTCCTTTTGCATTCGTTGCCTAAAGATCGTCTGGAAAAACGTATTTCCCACAATCCGGGCAGAACGTGTGTCGGCTGAGTTTCCCGCAAAGCGGGCAGGGTTCGCCGTCTATTACGTCCCAAAGCTCCCAAACGTCGCCCTCAGGCTCATCCTCATCCATGTAGCCGATTGGCCCAAGGCGTTCGCGGTCTACGATGAATTGCATGGAAAATATGTGTCCTTGAAGATCCACGTCGCGGCTGTTGATCGCGTCCAACAGATCACCAAACGTGATTTTGCCCCTGTCTCGTATGGCCCAAAGCAATCCGGGCCGATCAGAATCCCATTCAAAGCGAATCTTCGAGTTTCTTGCCATGCCGCTTACCTCCTTTGCCTTTTCCTTCTTCGCTTCAATTCTCTTTGGCAACTGAGAATCAACACCTCATCGGCGATACGGTTTGTCTGCTCGGTGTGCCGTTTTACCTTCCTTGCGAGTGCGTATGCCTCGTACTTCATGCACACAGCGTGGCAGCCCGGATAACGGATTTCGCATTTGTAGCAGGGTACGTTCCTGTCCATGTCGCGCGCTTTCTTTGCGCCATCCGTCGCTTGTAGAATCCGATGTAAGCCACGCATGGCTGCGTATATTTCTCCTTTGAGGATTTGTCCCCTTATGGTGCTTGCCTGCTGGCGTGTAAGCTCCGGCATAGCCTCTTTGAGTATCAAAAGAGCCGCTCGCTCTGCGCGTTTGTCGCCCATGCTCGCATCAACCACCCTCCGCTATTTCCCAGATTTCAACCTCGATTCGCGGCTGCTCTGAATAGCATTTGATAACACTGCCGTCTACGATCTGGGCATCATCGTGAAACGCCGTCTTGTTAAGCGCATCGCAAACGATTTTCCCGATGTTGTCCCAGTCGGGTTTCTTCGTCGGCCTGATGACGTTATCGAGCATTTGCAAGGTCTTGCGCTTGCTAGTGCTTTTGGGTATGGGCTTGTATGCTGTTATTCTCATTCCCAAGGCAGCGTCTTGGCAGAAGACGTGGTTCCCGCATTGGGCGTGATATTCGAGCCTTACGAGGGATTCATAATTCACGGTCTGCTTTGGGGAATACGTTTGCGTGTACTGGCCTACTTGCCGGAAGCGCGGCCTGCCTTTCCCTATTGGCTCGCCCGGCACAACAAACATCACTTTCTGCGTCTGAATCATGCCCCTTGTTCCTCCCTGCCGCTGCGGTCAATCGCGTAGTAATGCATCGTTCGCTTATCGAACAGCACGCAGGCCTTTCCTGTGCTGCCCTGCCGCTGTTTGGCTATTCCGAGGCAAAGGTAAGTGTAGCCCTTTTCGATATAGTCCCTAAAGTGCGGCTTGTCGCGCGGGTCTACGTAGTCATCTTCTTCATCGTATGGATTGTGCAGGAAGATAACGCCGTCCGCATCCTGCTCAATGTTGCCGCTGTCTTTAAGGTCTTCCAGTGTCGGCATTTTGGCGCGCGCCCCGCCTGCGTATCGCTTTACCTGCGCCAAAGCGATAACGGGGATATTGTAGTCTACCGCTATGTCTTTAAGGGCCTTGCTGATGTAGCCAACGCGCAAGCGGTCTTCCTTGAATCGCTGTGCCGTTGCCATGAGCTGTAGATAGTCAACGATGAGCATGTCCAACTCTCCGCGGTGTGCCTTGCGCTGTACCTCCGCGCGCAGATCTTCCACGGTGCGCACCGTGAACAGAAACTCTATCGGGAGCCGCGGGCCTCCCCCAAGCCCCTCGGCGATGATATTCCAGTCATCGTCGCTTACTTCCGCCTTTCGCAGCTTCATTCCATCCACGTAGCTTTCGTATGATAGGATGCGCTGGCCGTACTGGATGTTCGTCATTTCGCGCGAGCAGATTCCCACGTGGAATCCCTGCTCCGCGGCTGCAAGCGCTACGTTCATTCCGAACACGGATTTACCAACAGCCGGACGCGCGCCTATGACCGTAAGCTCCCCTCCGAAGAATCCGCCTATGACGGCATCGACATTCTTGATGCCCGTCGTGATGCTCGTTATCGTGCCTTTTACGCGCTGTTCCAGATATTCAAACGTCGCAAGCATCACGTCCTGCATAGACACCCAGCTATGCTTGCCAACGGATATGTCTCCCGCCTCGGTGCGCATCCTGTCCATTATGGCGTTTATGTCCTGCGCTGGGTCGGCGAGCTGCCGCCGCATTTGCTCGCAAAGGGCGATGGCTTTCCGCCTTGTCGATAGCGTTTTGACGATGGTGAGATAGCTATCTATAAAGCCCGTGGTAAATATGGGCCTTACGCACTCCACCACTTCCTCGGTTAGCTTCTGCTCTTCATGCGGGGCGATTTTGAACAGCATTTGGTTGAGCGTTACCAGATCAACATTAAGTTGCTCCGCCCTAGCTTGCCGCATTGCCTTGAATATTGTACGGTGGCTTGCGAAAAAGAAATCGTCTTCTGCAAGCTCTGCAAACTGCGAAAGGCATGCATCAAATTTCTTTACAAAGCATCCAAGCAAATGCTTTTCCGCTTCCGCGCTTGCGAAACTTGTGTCAGCTGCTTTCGCAATCTCGCGCGCTATGTATTCGCTGTTAGACGACAAGGAATCAGGCCTCCCCTCAGTAAAAGTCCCCTTGTATTGCCGGTGGTTCGTTTGCCCCGTTCTTGTTCTCCCGGCGTTTCTTCGCGTTGCTTATCCGCCGTTCAAGGTCTTTGCTCAATGCCTCTGCCTTTTCTACGGTATCTACGCCTTGCTCCATCCATTTGTTGAGTATGGCGTTGAGGTATCTCCAAGGATTGTCTGGAGCGGCTTGGTTTGTCGCCTTAATCGCCGTGCAGACTATGTCTGCCCCCAGATCGTCGTAGTAGCTCGCCAGTATCTCGCCGGATGTCCCGCAGGGCGCACGTCCGATGTTTTCCTCGTAGCAGCGAATAACCTTTAGCCACTCCGGGTCAACACCGAAGGATTCATCTCCCCATTTGGCGGATGGTTCTTCTTCGCTCTGTTGGGCCTCTTGTAGCTTGGCCTCTGCCTTTTGTTGCTTTACTCGCTCGCGGTGCCGCCTCTGCTTTTCGGCGTTGCGCCTCCGCTCTTTTGCGCGGTACTCTATCAGGCGACCGATGTAGTCGTCCCAATCATGTACGATAAAGCCGCCGTCTCGCGTGTCTATGAATCGTTCGTCCACCATCGCGCGCATAAACTGTTCCGCGTCGCCATACCAGCCTGCCGCGTCCGCTATGTCCTGCGCCGTCATTCGTTCTAAACTGCCGTCTATGGCGTATTCCAAGCACCAAAGCCAGAACATGCACAAATGGCCGACTACTTGCGGTATGTCCTTCGGCACTTCCAGTCCGAGGGCGCGGGTCAGGCGCTTGGTTTTCGGGTGCGTCGGCAACTGCTGATGCAGCTCAATCCATGCCACGCCCTTCACCTCCATCCTCCGAACGGGCGGGGCATCCGCCCGCCCGTTCGTTTGCTGTCTTCTTACGCGATCACCACGACGTTGGAGACATTCTTGTCGTTGAGCCGTTTTCTGAGGTAATCGCTTATCCTATCAACCGCAGCATTTTTCCAAGCGCCGCCGTCCGCTTCGTGCAAGGCGCAGTTGGCGTTTTCGTCAACGCGCAGAGTGAAATTGGATTCCGGCTGGTCGATCTCGGTAAACGTGCGCATGGGCTTTAAGGCGACGGGGTTTTTGATGGTAACGTTCTGCGCCATGGAAACGCCTTGCTTTACCGTAACGACCTGCGATACGCCATCGTCTGTCGTAGTGCAAGCCTGCTCTCGCGTCATCGACTTCACTACGCGAAAAAGTTCTGCGCGCGGCGGCGTGTCGATAAACTTGGAAAGCAACTGCGTGTTGAACGTCTCCGCATCCATGTAACGCCCGAAGGATATTTCCGGCGTATGCGCGCAGCTCTTTGCGATACAGTGGCGTTGCTTGCGATGCTTGGAAGGATGCGACATCAGACGGACGGTGGTGTGATCTACTACGTGGAGAATCAACCGCCCTTGGCTCACGTCGGGTATAAGTCCCTCTACGTTTTCCGCGATGTAGTCTACCAAGCCGTCAAGGGTGTAAAACACGTATTCCGGCGCAACGGGGTCGTCCTCTGGCACGATAGTGACGAGCCTTATGGGTTCCCATTTCCCGCTTTCTCGGTTCCAGCAATAGTTCGTACCCTCGATTTCGATGATTTCCTTTTCGGCGGCGATGCTGGCGCGTTCAAGCGCTCTGCCGTTTTCCACAAGGTACTTTGCAAGGTCGTTCGCTCCTACAAAAAAGCCTGCCGCCTTGGATTCGTTGGAAGAAACGTTATTCGTTGCCATGTTCGTTGCCATGTTTGATTGCTCCCTTCTAGGTTAGGTCACTTCTCGCAGTTTGCCAAAGTCCACGGTCTTGGGGATGGGTGCTTCGTTCCCGTCCATATCAAGCTGGCCCGGCACTTGTGTGGTACGCTCGGTAGCGATGATGGAGCCGTCAGCGTTCAGATTGAGCATGACTGTTTGCGTCAGTTCGACCTTGGGGGCGAGCTTGGGAACAACGCTTACGCGGAAATCGCACGAATCTCTGCGCTCGTTCGGCGTGATCTTGACCTTGATATTCACTTCTCTGGTCTTCCTTGCTTCGGTGTTGGGGTCATAGATGTTCTCCCAAACCTCGGCAATCGCCGTGTTGAAACGTTCCTCTACTCCGCCATCCATGAGATCGGACAGGCTCTTAATGGGGCGTTGGGTAATCATGTGCCTTTCTCCTTCCTTCAAAACGGTACGAGGTCTAGCGGAATCGTCATTCCGTCAGATGCAGCTACAACGTTGTCAATCAGTGTCGCCTCCTTTATGGCCTCCACCATAGCGCGTTCATTGCTCCTTGCGTCGGATAGATGTACAAGGACGATGGCGCGCGTCTTGGTCAGATCGTTGGCTCGCAGTGTGTCCAGTAATCTGCGTAGTGACATGTGGCTGGTCTTTAGCCTGTGGCGCATTGCTGCCGATATTTCGCCGTCTTCCTGCTGCGTGTCTATAAATTCATCGACGTAGTTGCACTCAACAATCCAGTAATGCACGCCGGGGAAGGTCTGGCGAAGGTAGTACGTATCCGTCGCGTAAATCGCAGTCTCGCCTGTTGGGTCGAATCGGATAAGGTATCCGCAAGGCTCTGAGGCGTCGTGCTGGGCCTCAAACGCAAGTGCGGTAAATTCCCCTACATGAAATGCGGAGAGCATCTGAACGGCGTTAAACGGCGTTAAACTGCCACTTGCTTGTATGGCTCTCGCTGTGCCGCTGCTCATGTATGTTGGGGTTCCCATTTCCGCTATGGCCGCCGCGCTTTTTGCATGGTCTTGGTGTTCGTGCGTAATCAGACATCCTTGCAGGCTTTTCCAGTCTGGTACGGCCCGGATGATCTTTCGCAGCGGAAGCCCTGCGTCCAGCAGGAGGGATGACCTTCCTGCGTTGAGCAAATAGGCATTCCCTCCGCTTCCTGTTCCGATGACCTTTAGCTTCATCAGAATCCGGCCTCCGCGCAGAGTTCGTCTTCGTCAGGTTCATCGTCCAATGGCAGGGGTTCTGTGGGTAGCGTGCTGGGTTGGACCTGCGGCGCTTCGGGGAGTTCTACGGGTGCGCCGTTCCCATGCTCTACGATCTCGGATTCGATGACCAAATCCTCAAACTGCTGCTCCCTGCGGCGGATGTACTGGTAGCTTTCGTCGATCTTGTCGGGGTCGCGGGGGATGCGTTTGCTGCCGTAGATTTCACGCTTCATGGTCTTTTCGTACATCTCGGCCACCCAGCCCTCCATCTCCACCTCGACCTGCTTTCCGTTTTCCCAAATCTTCTTTTTGCCGCCCCAGAACTCCGGGCTGGCGTACTTGGGCTTGCGCTTCATTACGTCCGCTTTGGAAAACACGACCAGCTTGTTTTTTGTCGGGTCTTCAAACTCGATGTAGCCGAATACTCCCACCGGCTCACCCCGGTCAAAGGGTTGCGGGATGTCGAACTCGTAACCCTCGACGGGATTCCGGCTGTCCTTCTTGATCGGGCGAAACTTATCGTTTGCGTAGATAACTTCAACCGTAACGGTCTTGAAGGGGTCGAGCGCGTACTTCTCCGCTTGAAAGCGGATGCCGTTGTAGCCCTCCATAAGCGTCATGGCGTACTTGTTGCCCTTACTGTTTTTGTAGGGGATGGGAAAGAGCGCATTGTCCTCCATCATATCGAGGCCGACGCGGGCGTAGTGCGCCAAATCCAGTGCAAGCGCCGGGAGATCGACGTTATTCCAGGTATAGGCCAATTCGTTGTTGTATTTGGTGTCGCGGTTGTTGGCGTTTTTGCGCAAGCGCTCTGCCTCCGCTTTCTGCAGGGTTTGGTCGATGCAGATGAAGTAGTTGCGGATGAGCTGCTTTTCGCGCTCTGTGGGCTGGTATTTGCCGGTCGTGGCGTACTGTTTCATAACCATCCCGGTGAAGCGTTCAGCCATCGAGGGTTCATTCTGCGCGATCTGCGCGCCCGTGTTCTTCTTTTCCGTGTCTGCCATGTTAGATGCCCTCCTTCGTTGTTTTGGTGGTTAGTAGCAGATGTTCAACACTTCGTCCCTCGATACGGAAAGAGAAATAAGCTGTGCGTCGGTGGGGGCGAGGGTGTTCACTCGTTCCGCGTTATCCGCGAACAGCGGGAGGCAAAGCCCGTAATGCTGCGAAAGCACATTGACGATTTCGATGTCTCCGTTGATCTGGGCCGCGGTATTGGCGGTTCCGTATGGCACAAGGCCGTCTCTGCCGGGCAGATATGCTTGGCACGTGTCCGCGATTCCGCCGTTGATCTGGCGTTCGAAAAGTTTCCACCTCACGGTTGGGAATTTTGCGTTGATGCTGTCTTCAAGCGCCGAACACCTGTCCTGTACGAATTTTTCCACGAGCGCCATGAGCTGTTCCAGTTCTGCGATACGCGCCGCCTTGTCCCTTTGCTCGCGCTCCAACTCCGTGATGCGCTTTTCGGTTTCAAGCCCGGCATCGCGCTTCGCAAGTATTGCACGATTTCGGTTAATTATTTCCTGCAACTCTGCCTTGCGCTGCTCGTATGCCGCTATTTTCTCGATGGGCGACTCCTTCTGAGCGGCTTTCAATTCTTCAATTTTGCCACGCAACTCCGCGATGCGCGGCTCGGAAGAATAGTCTGGTTCGGCAGGCATGGACTTGATTTTCTCATAAACCGCATCGCGCTCCGCCTCCGCCGCCGTAAGCAGCTTCTCGATGTCGGCGATTTCCGTTTCGTTTCGGGATACGGATTCTTCAAGG
>OGQA01000843.1_pt1 | contig 15061 bp, 16 predicted proteins | sample 1553011 | NCBI WGS metagenome assembly OGQA01 (sample SAMEA2580256, study PRJEB22360) | human gut metagenome | biome: human gut; feature: human-associated habitat; material: faeces | place: Denmark | collected 2008/2010 | reverse complement strand
GTCAAGCGGACCAAGCTGTCGGCTGTCTGCACCTCATTTGTGTGAAGCCTTATATAAACTCAATAAACTTCAGCCGTTCCTCGGCATCCGAAGCAGCAAGAGAAACGGCGTATTTCCGGTTTTTGAAAAACAAATCGCAGTCTTTCCCGAACACCCTGTGTCCGGAGGCGCCGCTTTTCCCCTGCGTCTGGCGCAGGCCGCCATTTTGTCCCTGTCGTATTACAGCACAAGGGACGGTGCGGTATAGACGCGGGCGGCCAACTCGCTGTTGAGCATGTACAGCCCCTTCGCGTCGCTCCCAAACAGCTCCATCTTGGTGATCAGGTCAGCGGCGTTTTTCTCTTCCTCGCCCTGCTCCTTTACAAACCAGTCCAGAAACTGTACGGTGCGGTAATCCTGCGCCGCTTGTGCCGCTGTGTAAATGGCGTTGATGAGTGCGGTAACATACCGTTCATGCTCCAGCGCTGCAGCCAAAGGGGCCTCCAGCGAAGCAAATGCCCCGTCCGGCTTGCCGACGGCCTCCAGTATCACCGGCTGGCCGTTGTTGTGCAGATACTGGTAAAACAGCATCGCATGGTCCTGCTCCTCCTTTGCCTGGACCTGATACCAGTTTGCAAAGCCGTCCAGACCCTTAGACGCATAAAAATTGGCGATGTCCAGATAAAGATAGGCCGAATAAAACTCCTTGTTGATCTGCTGGTTGAGCAGTGCGGAAACGGTTGCTTCCATGACAATACCCTCCGTTCAGCGGCGGCTCCGCCGCTCCATAATTAGTTTTCGCTAACCACAGTATAGCACGGCAGCGGACGGTGTCAATCTCTTTTCGCCTTTTCGTCCAGCCTTGCTCCTATTCTTTTGGGAGCACAGAAAGCGTGCCGCATCCCAAACCGGATGCGGCACGCTTTTTCCGTTTCAGGCCTTTCAGCGAGGCGGGGCTCCGTCTGCGCTGATGCCCCGCAGAAATGCATCAAATAAAAAACGCGCCATGGCCGGGGCCTCCATACCGTATTTCAGCGACAGAGGCGCGCGGTCTTTTCCCAGGCCGATGAGTACATACACCGCTGTATACGTGGCGCTGACGGCGGTGAGTTGCGCGTCCAATCCGGCCCGCAGGGAGCCATCGTTAAAATTCTCGCATAAAAATCGTGCAGTGTCGCCGGAGCCGAAATCTCCCGGCCGGAACATCCGCTCGTAAACAGCGCTGCCACGCCGCGCCGTTTCCGCCTGATAGGTTTTTTCAAACAGGTCGAAAAATAAAAGGAAATCCGGGTCCAGTTCAAACCGGCGGGCAAGCTCCTCAAAATACACGGAAAAGCGTTCCAGGGCCGTGAGCGGACGCGCCTCCGCCCGCGCCAGCAGTGCGTTTCCAAATGTACGCAGCGCTTGGCGGTGGATGGCCCACAGCAAAGATTCCTTATCGGGGAAATATTTGTAAAGCGTCGCGCGCGCGATACCGCAGCTGTCCGCCACTGCGCTGAAGCTTACGCGCTCGATCCCTTTTTCCACAAACAACTGCCGCGCATTGTGCTTTTCATATTTCATCTGTGGCACGGTGTGCCGCCTCCCTCTCTTCCGTTCTTCTCCCAGTATACCGCAGACACCCCGGGCAGAAAAATCATGTATGTAAACCACACGCCCGTTCTTTGTAAAGTTCCGATAAAGCCTCTGAAAACTGTCCATTTTTGACCGGTTTTCCCACGGAATTGCGTTCTTTTTACATGGCTCTTACATGTTCTGCGGAGAAAGCATCGGGGTCTATCTTGTAGAATATGCACAGTGAAAAGAAACAAGATTCAACAAAATGACGGAACAACCCGTCTAAAAGGAAAGGATGGAAATAAGTGCCGCAAACGAATGAACGGCTTTTGTACCGGGTGTCCGGACAACTGCCACGGGGCTTTCAGGGGCACATCTCTTACACAACGCTTCTGCCGGGGGAGCTGCGCGCCCTGCGCGTGATGTTCACCTTTGACAAGCGCGAACCGCAGCAGGAGCCGGACACGCTGCGCGCGGGCTGTATGGCCGCTGCCGCACAGAACCTGCCCGAAGGTACGCCCGTGCCGGAGGCGTTGGCGGAACATCTTTGCACGATGCCCAAGGGCGAAATCAACGTCTCGCTGTTTTTGAACGGTGCGTGTGTGGGAAGCGCTCACCGCAACCAATTGACAAAGGAAATGCTGCTCGCACCGCAGGGCTCATCCGAGGGCTTTGTAAACTGTCGTCCCACAGGCGTACTGCGGGTGGTGCTGCACGTGCTCAACGTTCTCAACGACGAGACAAACTACACGCTGCGCCTGGAGGAGGTGGCCGGATGAAATTCATAAGAGCAGAACTGCACAACCATTCCACAGAATCGGACGGTGCGCTTTCTGTGGAATCACTGGCTGCATACGCCGCGGAAAAAAACTTCGGCGTGCTGGCCCTGACAGACCATAACACCACTTCCGGCCATGCGAAGGCCTATGACGCCATCCGGCGGGCGGGATACGCGCTTGCACTTTTGCCGGGCGTGGAGATAACCACATTTTTCGGCCACATTCTGGCGCTTGGACTTGTACAGATGCCGGACATCACCACACTGGACCCCCGTGCGCCGGAGCCTTTTTTTGCAATGCTGCGCACTGCGGGCGCGCGTGCCGTGGGCATCGCACACCCGTTTTCCGTCGGCAGCCCGCTGTTCATCGGCTGCCGTTTTGACATGGAAATGCACGACTGGAACGCAGTGGACTATATCGAGGTCTTTAACACCTCTGTTTCGGAATCCGACATGGGTGCGCACCCCATGGCAGAGGCGTTCATCGGCAACAGCCGGGCGCTGGCGCTGTGGGAACGGCTGGTGCTGAAGGGACAGCGCATCGCGGCCGTCACCGGAAAAGACCTTCACAGCATGCCCCGGGATGCGGAGGTATTCACCACCTACGCCATCGTGGACGAGGCCTGCACGCTGAACGCGGCAGACGCGGTACTGGGCGCGGTGCTGCGCCGGCAGACCATCGTCACAAAAGGGCCTCTGTTCACCGCGCACAGCGAAAAGGGACGCGTAACAGTAATATTCGACAACACCTCCGGCTATCTGGACTGGGCACCGGCGCAGGCCGCTGCCCCGGTGCTGGAGCTGAGGGACAGCACCGGAGCAGTACAGCGTGCCGAAACAGACCTGCGCACGCCGCTCTCTCTGTCCCTGGCTCCGGGCGCGCGCAGCGCCGTGCTGAAGCTGTATGCCGGCGCCTGCGCGCCGGTACACCTGTTGGCCGTGGGGGCGCCGCTTTATCTTGACAAGGAGGGAAACGGATGAGACGCCTTTATTTTTCGCTGGGCAAAAACAAATTCTGGGAATATGTTCTGCTTGCGCTGTTTCTGCTGTTTTTTTACGGACCGCTGATGAATATGCTGCTGCTTTCGTTCGCCGGAGATTACGAGTATCCCGATGTCATCCCCCGGAGCTACGGATTCAAATGGTGGGATTATGTGCTCTCCAAGGCACAGCTTGTACAATCCATCGGCACATCGCTGGTGCTGGCTGTTGTTGTAACGCTGCTCTCGCTGGCCGTATGCCTGCCCGCCGCCTACGCACTGGCACGCTACCCGTTCAGGGGCCGCAGCGCCGTGCGCCTGAGCTTTCTTCTTACCAACGCATTCCCCAAAATGGGCATCTACACAGCCATGGCCGTCATCTTTTATAAGCTGAACCTTATCGGCACATTTGCAGGAGTGGTGCTGGTGCACATCGTAAACACGATGATGTTCATGGTGTGGATTCCTTCCGGCGCGTTCCGCACCGTACATATCCAGCAGGAGGAAAGCGCCCGTGACGTGGGCGCTTCGCCGCTGCGCACGTTCCTTATGGTTACGCTGCCCATGGCCAAGCCCGGCATCATCGTGGCTTCACTGTATACGTTCCTCGGTTCCATGGAAGAGGCGCAGGGTTCGCTGCTCATCGGCCTGCCCAACGTGCACACCATGCCCAGTGAGCTGTATGGCATCATTATGTCCTTCCCGGATACCGCGGGCGCGGTATTCGCGATGATCCTGCTGGTGCCGTCCATCCTGCTGCTCGTCGTCTTCCGCAAATATCTGAGCGCCGACGCCCTGTCCAACGGGCTGAAAATGTGACGCGCCCTTCGCAAAGGAGAAAACATGGAAATGAACCTTCCCGTTATCAAGCTGGAGACCCGCAATCTCACCAAAAAGTTCAGCGCTACCGAGGGTGTAGCCGACATCAGCCTCCAGGTGTATGAACACGAGCTGTTAACGCTGCTCGGACCATCCGGCTGCGGCAAAACCACCATCCTGCGCGCCATCGGCGGCTTTAACAAGATCGATTCCGGCAAAATTTTGCTGGACGGCGCCGAAGTACAGGGCCTGCCGCCCGAAAAGCGGCCCACCGGTATGGTATTCCAGAGCTACAACCTGTGGCCGCATATGACCATCTACGAGAATATGGCATTCGGCCTGAAGCTTCGCAAAACGCCCAAAAAAGAGATGGACGCGCAGATCGCGGAGATGCTGGCACTTGTAAAAATGAGCGGCAGCGAAAAGAAATACCCCACTCAGCTTTCCGGCGGCCAGCAGCAGCGTGTGGCCATTGCACGCGCACTGGTGCTCAGGCCCGCCGTACTTCTGCTGGACGAGCCGTTTTCGGCGCTGGACGCCAAGATCCGCGGCCAGATGCGCGAGGAGCTCAAGCGCATCCAGCGCGAGGCCGGGCTGACTGTCATCTTCGTCACGCACGACCAAGAGGAGGCCATGGCCATCTCCGACCGCATTGCCGTCATGAACCAGGGTGCCATTGAACAGCTGGACAGCCCTACCGAAATTTACGACAACCCGCACAGCCGTTTTGTGGCGGGGTTCATCGGCGAGATGAACTTTTTGGACGAAGGCGGCGCGGTGCTCGCCGTGCGCCCGGAGGATATTGCTCTGCGTTCGGCCTCCGGCGCGGGCATGGCGCGTATTGAAAGCGTGATGCCGCTGGGCCATTACACACAGATCATCCTTGTGCGCGCAGACGGCGCACGGCTGAAGGTTTTCATTCCCAAGGAACAGGCACTGGGATATATACCCGGCCAGACAGCGGACTATTCCTTCACGCGCTTCAAGCAGTTCGGCGCGGCACAGGCCAGCGCCTGAAGTACTTCCGGGCAAAACAGCTTCGGCTGTTTTCCGCCGGAGCGGAAAGCCGCCCCGGCAATAAATAAGGATTTTATCGTAAGCTCATAGGAGATATGGAAGGGAGAAACATTCATGAATCGATTCATCCAGAAGGCGCTGTGCGCCGTCGCCACCTGCGCTCTTACGCTGAGCCTTTCCGCCTGCGGCAGCACTTCCCCGGCCACGGGCGCCGCAAGCGCGGGCGTTCCCACCGTCACCATCTGGGGTTATGGCGGCCAGGAGGTGCGCGAAGCGCTGCAGGCCGTTGCCGACGCACACAACGCAGACCCCGCCTATAATACCAAAGCCCGGGTGGAGATCCAGTTCGTCGTCTCCGGCACCAGCGAGCAGAGCCTGCCCGACCGCCTTGCCGCTGCCTATCAGGCAGGCGAGACCGACACCGATTTTGACATCATTGCCCTGGACGACAGCGGGATCTCCGCCATTCTGGCCCAGACGAGCGAAGATTTTTTCATCCCCATCGACACCTCGAAGATCCCCAACTATGAAAATGTCGTATTCAAGGACAATATCGTAGGCGATACCTTCATCCCCTACCGCGGCACAGCCGTGATGCTGGCCTACAATTCCGAAACCGTGGAAAATCCGCCTGCAACGGCGGACGAGCTGTATCAATGGATCAAGGACAATCCCGGCCGTTTCGCCTACTGCGACCCGTCTACCGGCGGCTCCGGCTATACCTTTGTAACGACCGCCATCTACAACCAGCTGCCCGACGAAGCACGCATGTCCCCGGACACCAAATGGGAGACCGAACACACCGCCGAGTGGGACAACGCCTTCGCCCTGATGGCCGAGCTGCACCCTTATCTGTACCAGACGGCGGGCAAGGTACAGTACCCGATGAAGAATGCCGGTTCGCTGGACCTGCTGGCCACAAAGCAGATCGACATGACGCCCGCGTTCGTGAACATGGTGCTCAGCCAGAAGAATATGGGTACGATGCCCGAGTCCATCAAGCTCCAGCCCATCGAGCCCGCCTTTTCCGGTGCGCTGGCCGGCTTCTGCATCCCGAAAATCGCCAAGGATCAGGAGGCCGCGCTCTCCGTCATCGACTACTACCTGAGCTATGAGGCCCAGGCCATCGGCTGGAACACCATGTATGCCCCCCCTGTCGTGGACACTGCCAAATTGGAAAATCTGGACCACGCCGACTGGCTGGAGGAGACCAATATGGACGAGCTGCGCTATTTTTCCATCGGCATGATACAGAAGGATATCGTGGTACGCTGGGCGGAAGAGATCGCGCCGCTGGCACAGTGAGGCCGCGCATATGGCAAACCAGAAAAAACACAGATGGCTGCCGTACCTGATGGTTCTGCCCGCGTTTTCCATTATGGTTCTGGTGGTGGTCTTTCCCATCGTAAACACAGTGGCCCGTTCCTTCCGAACAACGGACGGGCGGTTCACGCTGGACAACTATGTCTATTTCTTTACCAGCGCCGAGGCGCTGCAAAGCCTGCTGTTCACCCTCGCCGAGGCTCTCACCGTCATGGCACTGAGCGTAGTGCTCAGCTTTCTGCTGGCACTGTACCTCCGCTTTTCCAAAAGCCCCGTCAGCCGCGCGCTGGGCAAGCTGTATCTGCTGCCCCGCTTCATCCCGGGTATCGCCGCAGTGTACGCGGTGATGAATGTCATCAAGGACTCCGGCAGCATCAACCGCATCGCCGCAGCCTTCGGCGTCGATTACAAGCCCGGCCTGCTGTATGACCTAAAAGGCATCATTCTTTCAAACCTGTGGTTCTGCATTCCCTTTGCCGCCATGATGATGAGCGCCGCGCTGTCCAGCGTCAACGATTCCTATGTGGAAAGCGCGCGCGACGCCGGATGCTCCTGGCGGGATGTTCTGTGCCGCATCATTCTTCCGCTGACATACAAGGACGTCATCGTCAGCGCCACCTTTATCCTTATGGGCCAGGTGGGCGCGTTCACGATTCCCTACCTGACAGGCCCCAACAATCCAAAAATGCTGGGCATCCTGCTGTACCAACAAACGGGCACCTACATGAATTATGAACGTGCGGCCGCACTTTCGGTGCTGATGTTCCTCATCTGCCTGGGCGGAGCCATTGTATACATCCGTTCGAACATGAAAGAGGAAGTGTGGGAAACAGGCAAATAATTTGCCCCACGGAACATGCAAAGGGCGGCCCGGCATACCGCCGGACCGCCCTTGCCGTTCCTCATCAACAAAAAGGAGTTTTCGATCATGGAGCAGACGATTTGTGTCAACGCCCCTCTGGCACTGGCCGGTACGCGCAACACCCGCGAATTGGGCGGCTACCCCGCCGCCTGCGGCAGGAAGACGCGCAGGCACGCCTTCCTGCGTTCCGACGGGCTTTCCGGACTGACGGACAAAGACGTGCAGATGCTGCTGGATTACGGCGTATGCTGTGTGGTGGACCTGCGCAGCGAAAGCGAGACGGCCGCCGCTCCCTCCCGTCTTGCAGACGTGCCCGGCGTGGATTATTATTCCATCCCCATGCTGGACGAGGCGGCGAGCCAGGGCTTTACGGGCGGAATGCCTGAGCGCATGGGCGATGTATACGTGAAGCTGCTGTCCGGCCGCGGCGACGCATTTGCACGGATAATCCGCATTTTTGCACAGCACAGCGGCGGGACGGTGCTGTTCAACTGTACCGCCGGAAAAGACCGCACGGGCGTGACGGCCATGCTGCTTTTGCTGCTTGCGGGCGTGCCCTGCGAGATTGTCGTTGCCGATTACAGTGTAAGCGAAGCCAACATGCAGGAGATCTTCAAACAGCAGAAGGCCTGGCTGGAAAAAACTTTCGGCGTCACCCCGCCGGATGCGGTATTCTCCTCTGCGCCGGAGGAGCTTGAAACGGCGCTGGCCTATCTCGCGGAGCACTACGGTACCGCGGAATCGTATCTGCTGCAGGCCGGCGCCGCGGCGCAGGATATTGCTGTCGTGCGCGGCATGCTGCTGGGCGAAGCCTGTGCCTGACGCACGAAATACACGAAAGGCCGGGCGCCGCCTGAACGGAACTCCGTTCGGGCAGTGCCCGGCCTTTTGTTTTCTGTTTTTCCGCGCAGGGCTATTCCGGCCGCAGCCCGCCGCGCAGCAGATGCTCCAGCAGCGCCCCGCATCCCTCGCACACATCGGCATATGTTGCGTCAAAATCTCCGGTATACCAGGGGTCGGCAATATCACGGGGGTGAGCGGAGTAATCCAGCAGACGGTACATTCTGCGTTCCGGGTCGCCGCCAAAAATGCGCCGCATGTTGGACAGGTTGTACGAATCCATGCCCAGCAGCAGGTCCCAGGCCCTGTAATCGTCCGGGCGCAGACGTACCGCGCGCTTATCCGCGCAGGAAATGCCCACAGCCTGCAGCTTTTCCCGTGTGCCCTGGTGCACAGGGTTGCCCAACTCTTCACCATTGGTAGCGGCGGAAGCCGCGTGGAACAGAGCCCCCATGCCACGTTTTTCAGCCATCTCCCGAAACACAAATTCCGCCATGGGCGAACGGCAGATGTTGCCGTGGCAGACAAACAGTATTCTGGTCATTGCCTCCACATTCCTTTACCGCTCTACTTTGCGCTGCGGGCGGCCCGCTTCCAGCAGCTTTTCTTCCCCAAAGACATCCAGCGGGGAGAAAAGCTCCATGCGCATGCCGTCCCCGCTGGAGGCAAAACGCATTTCAAAGGCATGGGGCGTATTCAGGCTGCGGCACTCCAGCACCAGCAGGTCCCCGCGCATATGCGCCGCCGCGGCGAAACGCAGCGGCGCGCGTTCCTCCCTCGGCATCTGGCGGAAGATGGCGGGACGGAAATTTTTCGCCCAGAGCGTATTCTCCCGCCACGTGCCGGACGGCGCGCACACCTTCTGCACACTGCTGCCGTCGCACAGCCATACACAGGCGGCTTCCCCGTCCACGCGCACACGCAGGCCTGTGAAACCCGCCGGGTTTGGCCGGAAATCCAGCCAGCCCGTATCCCATTCTCTGCCGTCCAGCCTGCCTTGGGGTATGTACGCCTCCGGCAGCCCTCCGTCTGCGCACGCGCCGTCCTGCTTATGCAGATTTTCCAGCAGGAGCCACAGCGCGTCCAGCTCGGCACTCATATTTGTGCACTCGGCCGTAACGGCGGCCGCAATTCCGTTTTCAGGCAGAACCACACACAACTGCCCAAAGGCGCCGTCGCCGCGGAAGCCTCCACGCCGGTTCATCCAGAACTGATAGCCGTAGCCCGCACACCAGTCCGGCGTGCCGTTTCCCGCATTTACGGAGTGCGGCTGCGCAGCCATATGTACCCAGTCCCGCGGCAGCACCCGGCGTCCCGCCCACTCGCCCTCGTTCAGATACAGAAGGGCCAGCTTCGCGACGTCATCGCAGGATGCCTGCAGCCCGGTGCCGCCCTGGCACCGTCCGTCTGCACAGGTCAGCCACGAAAACTCCTCCACACCCAGCGCGGGGAACACCGTGCGTGCCAGAAGCTCGGGAACCGTGCGGCCCGCGGCACGGCGCACCAGCTCTGCCGCGAGATAGGAGGCGGCGGTATTATAGGCGAAAAATGTCCCCGGCTCATGGGACAGCGGCGCTTCAAAAAAAGCGCGCACGCCATCCTGCGAAAATGCCGCCTGCGGCATCACACAGGCCGCATGCCCTGTATTCATGGAGAGTACATGCCCCACGCGCAGGCGGCTCCAACGCGCGTCGCCCGAACACAGGGATGCATATTCGGGGAACAAGTCCAGCACCCGGTCGTCCGGATGCAGCTTTCCCATTCCAAACGCAACTCCTGCAGCCGTGGAAGTAAAGCTTTTGCTCAGCGAGTACATTTCCCGTTTATCGCCGCAGCTGTAAGGCGCGACGGCCCAGCGGACCATGCACTCATTTTTTTCAAAAATCTCCAGCGCGTGCAGCTGCACTCCAACGGCGCGGGCGTTCCGCCCAAACTCCGCAAGGGCCGCATGCGAAACAGACGCATGCACAAAATTTTCCATATCCCATCTCTCCCCGGCCGCGCGCCGCGCGGTCTGTTTTTTTGCAAAGCCGCCGCGCCCGTCCGGGCGCGGTTCAGCTTTCAGAGTTCTTGATTGCCCGATAGGTGCGCGGCGAAATACCTACGATCTTTTTGAATGTGCGCGAAAAGTGCGTCGAATCGTTGAAGCCCACCTCGTATCCCACCCAGGTAATGGAATTGGCCGGGTCCTTCAAAAGCTCAATGGCCTTTTGGATGCGCAGGTTCATAATATACTCCACCAAGGTCTGTTGGGTGAGCAGCTTGAACAGATAGCAGAAATATGTTTTGGACACCATGGAGATACGGCACACATCCTCCAGCTTGAGCGGCTCGTTGTAATGCGCTTCCACATACCGGATGGCGTCTTCCACCATAGGCTTGTATTTGTCGTAAACGGCCGCTGCGGTATGGCTTTGGGGCGACTGAGAATATTCCCGCGCCAGTACAAGCAGCAGCTCCATGATCTGCACGCGCAGGAATTCCTCATAATAGATATCTCCGTTTTCGTATTCCACCAGCATCGCGTTCATCAGCGTGTTCACGCGCTCTCCCGTTTCAGGCCGAAGCGAAAACTGGGAATGGATGTCATCGGCATCCTTGAGGAACAGCCAGGCAAAAGAAAGATTCAGCGCCGCTTCATGCACCTGCTGATAGGCGCTGTTCTCCTTCGGCGGAAAAAAATGGTCGAAAGAAAATTCGCAGCTGATGATCTCGGCATCTTCCAGCCGCACCACCTGATGCTCGACCTTCGGAGGAACGATGAAGATATCGCCGCGGGCCATCAGATGCTTTTGCCCCTCCACCCAATGCTCACAGCAGCCTCGGGTGATATACCAAATCTGCATATAATCGTGGGAATGGGGCAGATAGCCGGAGGGATTCTCCGATGTGACCTTATAGATCTTACAGAATCTGCTCTTGGTGAACATCGTGCTCTTTTCAAATAAAACGGCCGGCTCATTCCATACTTCCATCGCTTTGTCCCTCCTTCTGATATACCGGCGCAGCCGTGCTGCTGAAAAACGGCCGGGTGGCCGAGACGGGAACGCCGGCCGAGCTCATGCCGAAGCTGGGCTTCGTGGCGAAGGGCATCCCCGGCTGCCAGCTGAGCACCCCCACCGAGCTGCACCTGACCGAGATCCCCACCACCTGCTAGAGGAGCTATCATGACCGTTGATCTTTCCCCCATCGACGAGAACCTGCTCGCCGAGATCGCCAATATGCACGGCATGCCGAAGGGCGCCTTCAACGTGCGCAAGGACGGCGAACTGGTCGAGCGCCATTCCTCGGCCTACATCGACATTTCCACCAAGACCGACAACCCCGGCATCGACATCCGCATCGCGGACGGCACCAAGGGCGAGACGGTGTACATCCCCGTCATCGTGACGAAGTCGGGCCTGAAGGACGTCGTGTACAACACCTTCTACGTGGGCGAGAACTGCGACATCACCATCATCGCCGGCTGCGGCATCCACAACGATTCCCACGATGCCTCCGAGCACGACGGCATCCACAGCTTCTATCTGGGGAAGAACAGCCGCGTACGCTACGTGGAGAAGCACTACGGCGAGGGCGATGGCTCAGGCGAGCGCATCCTGAACCCCACCACCAACGTGTACATGGAGGAGGGCTCCTCCTGCGAGATGGAGATGGTACAGCTGCGCGGCGTCACCTCCACCGTGCGCGACACCAACGCCGAGCTAGGCGCGGACGCCAAGCTCGTACTCACCGAGAAGCTGCTCACCCACGGCAACCAGACCGCCATTTCCAACATGAAGGTGGAGCTGAAGGGCGAGGGCTCTTCCGTGCAGGTGATCTCCCGCTCGGTGGCCCAGGACGACTCCGTGCAGGTGTTCAACCCGCTCGTCATCGGCGAGTGCGCCTGCCGCGGGCACGTGCAGTGCGACGCCATCATCATGGGCAACGCCAAGGTGAAGGCCATCCCCGGCATCGAGGCCGCCAGCGAGGACGCCATGCTCGTCCACGAGGCCGCCATCGGCAAGATCGCCGGCGACCAGATCGTGAAGCTCATGACGCTGGGCCTCACCGAGGAAGAGGCCGAGGCCGAGATCCTGGACGACTTCTTGAGCTAGGCGCTGGCGCACCGCCGCACCCGCATCACCATCGAACGAGGGCGGTTCCCGAAGGAGCCGCCCTCTTCTTTTTGCAAACCGCAGCCCGAGGCGGGTTTTTGCCACTGCGAGCATCGTGCTACGACATTTTCGGCCCTCGGGCTGCGGGTGAAACGACAAAAAGAGCCCTCGGGCTGCGGATTCAGCGCTTCAACCCGCAGCCCGAGGGCCACTTTTGTCATTCGTCCGTACAGCTGAGGCTCATCTTCCCGAAAGCGGGACTCAGTGCATTGAAGGAAAGGACACTATTCGGCCGCGTCCTCGTCGCCGGAACTGCCGGAGTCGCCTGCATCGCCGGAGTCCTCGCTACCAGAATCGTCGCCGCTACCGGTATCGCCGGACTCATCGGCGCCGTCCGACGAGTCGCCGGAACCGGTGTCTTCGGAGCCCGTGTCTCCCGAGTCGCCGGTGTCGGCATCACCGCTGTCGGAATCGCCCACGTCCTCGCTATCGGAACCCGTGGCGGCGTCGGCGGCGGAGGCGGTCAGATCGCTGACGACGGTGAGATCGCCCAGGGCCACGGTGGTGCCGAGCCACTTGCGCTCAATGACGTTGATGGTGCCGTCGCTCACCAGGCGCGCGAGCACGTCGCCGGCGGCCGTCTGCAAATCGACGTTCTCGTTCGAGACGCCCATGCAGTAGCCGGTCGGCGACATGAGCATGGCGACGATGGACACGTCGAGCCCCTGGCCATGGGCCGCGTACAGGCCGATGACAGCGTCGGCGGCCACGTACTGCACGCTTCCGGCCTCAAGCGCCTCAAAGGCCTCCTTCAGGCTGTCGGTGGGCGTGAGGCTGGACTCGCCGAACCCGTTGGAGACGGCCCAGGCGCTCTTCGAGGAAACTTGGGCGGCGAAGGTGGCACCGGAATCCTGGGTGGGAGTGCCCGCGTCGGGGCTCAGCGCGAACAGGGCGATGCCCGTGGGCAGGTAGGAGGCCGAGCGCCAGAAATCGCCGTCGCTCGCGGAGTCGTCGATGCCGAGCACCACGTCCACCGTGCCGTTGGCGAGTGCCCCGGCCGGGTCACTGCCCACATCCACCACCGACAGCTTCAGCCCCAGCTCGTCGGCGAGAGCCGCGGCGATGTCCACGTCGATTCCGATGATCTTGCCGCTGCCCATACCGGCCAGAGGCGGGTTCTCGGTGTTGACGCCCACGCGCAGGGTGCCCTCCTCGCCGATGACCGGGGGCGCCACCTCGGCGGACTTCAGCTCCGGCTGATAGGTGCCCGATCCAGTGCATCCGGCCAGGCCGAACAGGCCGACCGCGAGCAGCGCCGCAAAGGCAACCGCAACGAACGAACGCTTTCTCACATCATCCTCCGTCTAATTCAATCGGTACGTTGCCTCTTTCGACTGACCTAGTCTTTGACCCCACACTCGCGCACCGGGGCGTTCGCTTGCGCTAGTAGCCCTCTCGCCCGTCACGGCGTCCGTGCCGCGAAAATGTCAGCGGGCGGTGCGACTTACCTCTAGGATACGCCATGCTCACGGCGGGCAACGCCCACGCGCTTACGTGGATCCTTTCGACCGCATCTGCCATGGACTTGGAAAGACGTCGCGTCTCTCCGCAACTACAGACCCGAAAGAAGCATCGCTAAGTGTAGCAGAAGTGGGCTTAGACGGGGCAAAGCCCCGCAGAACCTACGAAGTGCGAAAGCCGTGCGGTCGGCGCGGGGCGCGGGATGAGACGCGAACGCGGTCGGCGCGGGGAACGAAACGGGACATTCCCGCGTCATTTCCACGGTCGTGCGCGCGTAGACTGCCCCCATGAAGCCGATGAAAGGACAGATGGCGCTCTTCGATGAGCGAACGCCGGCGAAGAGCCGTCGAGAGGGCGCGGCCGCGAAACACGGCGCTCCCTCCCGCCGTCTGCGCGCGGACTGGCGCGCCGCGCGCGACTTCGCCGCGGACATGGTGGCCGAGACGCTCTACCCCACCCGCTGCGCGGTGTGCGATAAGCCCGGCGCGGTGCTGTGCGGCTCCTGTGCCGCGGCGCTCCCCTACATCGACGCGCTGACGGCCTGCCCGCGCTGCGGCGCGCCCTTCGGCGTCGTGCAGTGCTCGGAGTGCACGTCCGTGCTGATGGAGCCCTTCGGCTACAAGGAGCCGCCCTACGACGAGATGGCGAGCGCCCTCGTGCTTACCGAGGCCGTCCGCCGCATTGTAACGGTGTACAAGGATCAGAACGAGCGCGGCCTGGCACGGCCCATGGCCCAGATCATGGCCCGCTACCTGCCGCCCCGCTGGATGGGCGCAGCGCCGGTCGTCACCTTCGTGCCCGCCACGGCCGCCGCCCGGCGCCGGCGCGGCTTCGACCATGCCGAGCACCTGGCCCGCGAGCTGTCGTTCATCGCCGGGCTGGACTTCGCCCCTCTGCTCGTGGCCGCCCGCAGCCGCGACCAGCGGAAGCTGGGGCGGACGGGACGCATCGGCAACATGAGGCATTCGCTCACCGCGCTGGCCGGCGCCAGCATGCCCGCCGCCGTCATCGTCGTGGACGACGTGTGCACCACCGGTGCCACGTTGTTCGCCGCCACCGAGGCCCTGCGCACCGCCGGTGCCAAGATCGTCTGGTGCCTCACGTTCGCGCGAACCTAGGACGCAGCCTTTCGCCCCGAGGATACATAAGAAGCATCCTCGGGGCGGGGAGCTGGCCGACCCCGCCCGTTTCGCTACCTTAGGCAACGGGAGAAAAGCAGGCAAATGGACCTTTGCGATTGGGTTCGTTTTGCGGCTTGCTTGCTGAACCTGATGGCTCGAATCCGCGA
>OGQA01000841.1_pt1 | contig 15081 bp, 9 predicted proteins | sample 1553011 | NCBI WGS metagenome assembly OGQA01 (sample SAMEA2580256, study PRJEB22360) | human gut metagenome | biome: human gut; feature: human-associated habitat; material: faeces | place: Denmark | collected 2008/2010 | reverse complement strand
ATTATTTTTATCAAAGAACGTCTCCGGCAGGAGCCAGGCGGCCAGGGCACTGACGGCAGCCAGGAGCGCCAGCGGGGCAAAGGCCCATGTCCAGGGCTGGGAAAGGCCCGCCTGCTGGGCAAAGGAAAGCAGCGCCCCGGAGATCAGCTGGAGCAGGGCCCCGCCCACGAACACCGAAGATGCCAGGATGCCGCTCAGGCTGCCCACCATGCGGTTGCCGAAGCGTTCCCGACCGGTGGCATAGCCCACGGGGCAGGGGCCGTTGGCCGCGATGCCCAGGCCTAGGGAGACCACGAACAGCAGGGGCACGCTCAGGCCGGCGCTGCCCAGGCTCAGGGCCGCGCCGGAGACGCAGGCCAGCAGGCTGGCCAGGATCATGGCCTTGCGCCGGGACTTGAGGCGCTTTTCGCTGATCCAGGTCAAAAGCGGCGTCCCGGCGATGAAGCCCACGGCGCCCATGGCCAGGATATTGCCGATGAGGCTGGGCGAAAGGCCGAAGGTCCCGCCCATGTAGACAGCGCCCCAGAGCCCGTGGAACACGAAATACTGCGACGGCAGGGTCAGGTACCAGACGACCATCTTCCAGAAGTCGGACTGCCTGGCCATGGCGGCCACGTCACGCAGCACGTCGGCCAGACGGATGCCGCTGCAGGTGGCCGCCAGATGGGGCGGCCAGTCCCGCACCACGGTATAGATGATGACGGTCAGGGAACAGGTCAGCACGGAAAGCGCAAGGAAGACCAGCCGCCAGCCCACCCAGTGGTTGGCCAGGGAAAGCGGGGTTGTGGCCAGCAGGCCGCCCATGCCGCCCGCGATGAAGAACAGGGTGCAGAGCCGGGAGAAGGTCTCGGGCGCGAACCAGCGGCTGAACAGGGTGAAGGAAGAGGACATGACCCCGGCCATGCCCAGACCGTTGAGCAGACGCCCGGCCACGGCCATGGGCAGACTGTGGGCCGTGGCGAAAAGGAAGCCGCCCAGGGCCGCCACCAAGAACTGGCAGCTCAGCAGGCGGCGCGGGCCGAAACGGGTGGAGAGGATGCCGGAAAAGACCTGGGTAAGGGCATAGGCATACAGGTAGACGGAACCCAGCAGGCCCATGTCACCGGAGGAGAGCCCGAGGTCCTGCATGACGTCGGGGGTGACCACGGTGATGGCCACGTTCTGGATGAAGACCACCAGATAGGCTGAGGAAAGGACGAAGAACAGCCATTTTTTGTAGGAAAGATGCAAAGACACGGAAAACCCCACGAAAGCGTCCTGTGACGCTGCTGCGATGATGATTGTTTGTTGCGTGAGCAACATCTATACGGCAGGCGCAAGAAAATCAAGAGGGGATGTTTTTATTATTATCTTTATTTTCAGTATGTTATGATATTTACGCACATGTTGACACAAGGAACACCCCTCAGGAAGGGCATGGTGCGCGCCGTGTTCCCCGTCCGGAGGGGACGGCGGGCATCTTGCTGGACAACTGACGGGCGCGCAGGCTATATGCCATACTGTTTGGAGTGTACCGCATGAAGAAAACAGGACTTGCAGTCTTTTTCGTCCTCGTGATCCTCCTTGGCCTGCTGGCCGGACAGCTGGGCATAGCCCACCTGCCCTGGAGCTCAGAGGATACAGATACGGCTCCCGGCCAGGCCGTGACGGAACAGGCCGCCGAGGCCCCGGCCCGCGACGGGGAGGCAACGGCCCCCGCGACCGGGACGGAAGACGCCGGGCAGGAAAAAGCCCCTGCCGCTCCCGAAACTGCTGCCACTGCCGCAGAGGCAGAGACGGACCAGGATGCCCAGCCCGCGGTGCCCCTGCCCGAAGGGGCCGAGATCATCAACGGCGAGGCCGTGGTGCACGGCACGGTGGAAAAGGGCGATACCGTCAGCAAGATCATCGAGGGCAACACCTCTTCCGGATCCCATCCTTATGTGAGCGCCGCCCGGCAGGTCTTTTCCATGCGGGCCTTCCGTACCGGCCAGCCCTACACCATCGTGGTGGACCCCGCTTCCGGCCAGCTCAAGCGATTCGAGTACGAGATCGACGCCAGCCGCCGTCTGGTGGTGGAAGGAGCGGAAGAGCCCGTGGCCCGCGTGGAGCCCATCGAATATGTGACCACCCTCGCCCAGGTGGAAGCCACCATCGACGACAATCTCTTCCAGGCCGTGGCCGACATCGGCGAAAGCCCGCAGCTGGCCCTGACCCTGGGCAGTCTGTTCGGCTCGGAGATCAACTTCATCCGCGACCTGCAACCCGGCGACAGTTTCAAGGTGCTGGTGGAAAAACGCTACCGCGACGGCGAATACAAGGGCTATGGCCGCGTGCTGGCCGCCCATTTCACCAACACGGGCACCACCTACGAGGCCTATCTGTTCCGCGACGGCAAGAACCGGCCGCAGCATTACAACGCCAAGGGCGAGAACCTGCGCAAGACCCTGTTGCAGGCGCCGCTGGCCTTCACCCGCGTGACGTCCCGCTTCTCGCACAACCGCAAGCATCCCATCCTCGGCTACAGCCGTCCGCATCTGGGCGTGGACTACGGTGCGCCCACCGGTACGCCGGTCAAGGCCGTGGGTGACGGCGTGGTCACCCGGCGCAGCTGGGCCGGAGGCTACGGCAACTAGGTCATCATCAAGCATTCGGCCGGGCTGGAATCCATGTATTCCCATCTGTCCGGCTATGCCCGCGGCCTGCGCAACGGTCAGCGCGTGCGCCAGGGCCAGGTCATCGGCTTCGTGGGCAGCACGGGCCTTTCTTCCGGGCCGCATCTGGATTTCCGCCTGCGGCAGAACGGCAAGTTCGTCAATCCGGCCAAGGCCATCAACCCGCGCGGCGAGAGCGTGCGCAAGGCCTCCATGGACCGCTTCCGCAAGACCGTGGAAAAGGAACGCGCCCTGCTGCTGGGCCAGACCTCGCTGCTGGAATATGATGTGGACAGCATCGTGCCCGTGGATGATGTGGAGCCTTCCGCCAAGTAGCGGTCATGATGTTTTTGGGCAGTACGCCAATGGGAACGCCCCGTGCCATGCACGGGGCGTTCGTTTTTTGGGGGAAAGTCCCCCCTTTGACCAGTGCCCAAAGGAGTTGCCTCCCCCCAAGCCCTCCATCCCCCTCCAAATGCACTTTCTCCGAGGGGGCCTGTCCCGCTCCTGAAAAGCAAAAGCCCCTGTGGAGGGGCTTTTGCTGAAGCAGGGGGCCGTAGCCGCAACTGTTGCGGAAGCCCGGGGGAGGAAGTCTTCCCCCGGGACTGTTTCACGTGATTACTGCCCGTCTCCGGGAAGGCTGAGATCATAGGGGATGCCGGAGAAATAGCGCGTCAGCAGCTGGTGGAGCTGCGGGTAGAAGGTGGTGCGGTTGTCCCCGGCGTCCAGCAGCTGGTCCAGGCGGTGCACGCCGGTGGAGACGCCCGGCCGGAGCTGGTCCGGCGGCGGCAGGGTGATCCAGCGGGTGCCCTGGAGCTTCCGGCTGCCGCCAAGGCCCTGCCTGTCCGTATTGATGAGCATGTGGATGCTGCCGTCGAAGCCCATGTAGACATCGTGCGGGGTGAAGGCACCGGACAGGCGGTTGGCGAGGAAGCGCAGCAGCCGGCTTTGCCCCCGGCTTTCCTGCACGGGGCGCAGGGCTGCCAGAAAGGCATTGATGGCCGCCTTTGCCTCGCCGTGCTTGCCCTTGGTCCAGCGGCTGCCTTCCAGCAGGCCGTGCAGGGCCGTGGCGGCATCGTCGCGGCCGGATTCCAGGCAGACGGCCAGCTGTTCCGCCACGCCGGTCTCCTTGTGGATGGCGTTGTCGAGGAGCCTGCCGCAGGCCACGGCCGCGTCCCTGCCCTTTTCCAGCAGCCTCAGGCCGTCCTGCAGGGCCGCGCGTGCCACCACGCCGCCTTCCTGATCCTGCAGACCGCCAAGGATGCGTTCCACGCTCTGCCGGATCAGGTCGAGGCCCTCCCGGGCGCCGTCGGTATCCAGTCCGCGCGCTTCGGGCTGGGCGCTGTGTACGGTGGGGTTCTCCGTCTGCATCCGGGCCAGGGTCAGGTTGGCCATGAAACGGGCGACGGACGTGCGCAGTTCCGTGATGGCCTGCTGCCGGTGTTCCGGCTCGCGCGGGCCGTTGGTACGCAGGCGCAGGGCCAGACGGCTGATCTGGAGCCCCTGGGAGATGATGCTGTCCGCCTGCGGCAGCCGGGCGCGCTGCAACAGCGCTCCCGCGTGGCCCACCACCTGATGCAGGGCGCGCGCCTGCTCAAGGGCATCCAGGCGGCTCTCGGCCTGGTCGGTCCCGGCAAGCTGGAAGACGGGGCGGTCCATGGCCGGTTCGAGGTGGCGCAGCAGATCGGCCCGCCCTTCCTGGAAGCGTCGGCGCACGTCTTCCGGCATCCGGGCATCTCCTGTCCTCCGGTCGATGACGGACAGAGCGTCCCTGACGGCCCAGGCATCCGTGGCGGGAGAGCGCAGGGCCTCGATGAGCGTGTCGCAGGCCCGGCCCCATTCCTGACGGTCCATGTCCGGGGGCAGGTCGCTTTCGGCCAGCTCGTGCAGCAGCAGGCAGGCCCGGCAGCGGCTGTCCCGCTGCGCCAGTTCGCCCAGACCTTCCGTCAGCTGGCCGTACAGGCGGGAGATGTCCCGTATCTGCCGGCGTGCCTGCCGGATGCCCTGCCGGAACGGGTCCGCATCGGGGCGAACCGTGTCCGCCGGGGCGCTGTCCCCGCTCGCGGGCCGATCGCCGCGTTCGAGGGCGGCCAGCTCCTGCCGGACGAAGTCCGCGTCGATGCGGCGGAAGTCCTGCCCTTCCTGCCCCAGGCTCTCCGGCGTATCCAGATGGCGCAGGGCCAGCCCGCAGACATCGTCCAGGGCGCAGTGGATGGCCCGGCGCATCTTTTCGTCCACCTGATGCTGGACGTGGGCAAAACTGTCCGCATCAGCCGTCAGCCTGTCCTGCAGCACGGCGTCCACGGCTTCCAGGGCCGCTTGCAGGGTGTCCCGGGCCTCGCCCGTGAAACGGGCCAGGGTGGCCTGGCGTTCCTGCAAGGCCTGCAGGGCTTCCTCCCTGAAGGTGATGCGGCCCAGGAAGAAGTCCCGCAGGGCGGCGGGGCTGAAACGGGAACGATAGGGGTGCGGGGCCGTTTCGGGGGGCGTGTCATCGACCGGTGCGGCGGAAGCCGTTCCCAGGTCGGTGGCCCGAGCCTCCACCCGGGCGGCCATGTCGTCCGCGCCGGTGTGCAGGGCATCCCGGATCAGGGCCAGGTCGGCGGCCATGTCCGCCTGCCTGTCATCGAGGTCGGCAATGACGGCATCCAGCAGGCCGCTCGTCTGCAGCTGCCGCAACTCCACGGCCCGTTGCGGGGCTTCCTCGCGCAGGATGGCCATGTTGCGGCGCACACGGGTCTGGAGCAGTTCGGCATAGTCCGTGCCCCGGCTGGTCATGGGGCGCGCCGCCTGCCGCAGTCCGGCCAGCTCCCGCAGGGCCGATTCCAGATCCGCACGGCGCTGGGGATCGTCGGGCGCACCGGCAGCGGCATTGCGCAGATGGCCCAGTATCCTGCCCGTCTGGGCGCTGAAGTCTTCCAGCCCGCGACGGAACTTGCCCTGGGCACGCCAGCTTGCCGGGGTGAGGCTGTCCAGCAGCTTGGCGAACCAGCGCCCCACCGTTTTGGGCGGGCCCGGGATGCGGTCGGTCTGCCGTGTGCCCGGCTCCAGCACCTCCATGCTGTGCCTGCCAAGGCGGCCCATGCCGCCCAGGGCGTCATAGCCGAAATCCGTATCAAGACTGATGTAGCGTGTCTGCGTTGCCTGCACTGGTCCTGGCATGGCGTCCCCCTTCATTATGAATATGGTTGTGAGCGGCGGCGTGGCGGCCTTCTCCGGCTGTCGCGACCGGGCAGGCGGGCGTGGGATTCCCTGCGGCGGTGATGCCCTGTGGTCGCCTGTGCGGCACGGGGCCGGTGCGGGGCTCTGCATGGCCAAGGAGTTCCGCACAGTTCCTTGGCGGCGCTGTCACCGGCGAGACATGTCTCCCGGACGCGGAACTCCGGCCAAAATCGCCCCGCTATATGGTGCCGGAAGACGGCAGCAGGCAGCGGGGCCTTCCCGTCTAGCGGCCCTGTTGCATCACATCGGCCCAGTGGGCCAGGACATCCAGAAAATCTTCCAGCGCGGTGAAGAGCGTCCCTTCTCCGGCTTCGGCCGCCGCCACGCGGGCAAAGACCATGATCTCCTCACCGTCCAGGCCGAAAAGCGTGTTGCCGCTCTCCCGGCCCAGGCAATGGGCCCGCATCATCCGGGCCATCAGTTCCCTGCCCTGCTCGCCGGCAGGGAGCGTCCCCAGGCGGGCATACAGATAGATGGCGTCCTCGTCGTCCGTGACTTCAAGGTCCACGATGAAGCGGCCGTCGAAGCGCAGGCGGCACAGACCGTCCCCGTTGAATGCCAGGGCGGCCCCGGTCTGGCGTGAAAGCGCGTCCAGCATCTGGTGCGGTGTCATAGTTGCTCCGGTCGTTGAAGATGTGAAGGATGCCTGCCCGGCCTGTCCGTGATGTCTGTACGGGCAGATGCATCAACAGTGCCAGCACTCCCGGCAGGGACAGTGCCCGTGTCAGGCTGTGTTTCGGGACGTCCTGCGCAGGAGAGAGGAAAAAGGGGTGGGAAAAATGCTGTCATGGCCGTCCGCTGGCGTGAACGCCGTTGGCGGCCCGGCCGGGACGGCCTTGCGGGCCGTCCCGGGGATACGGGGGTGCCCTCCTTTCGGAGAGCGCGGGATTTAAAAAAAATTATCGTTTAAAAAAAACAGATAGTTGCGCTTGTTGTGTACATCTGTGCGCGCATCAGGCATGGCGCAGCAGTTTGGCTGCGAAGGCCGCGGCGCCGAAACCGTTGTCTATATTGAGGACGGCCAGGCCGGGCACGCAGGAGCAGAGCATGCTGTGGAGGGCGGCCATGCCGCCCGCGCCCACGCCATAGCCCACGGACGTGGGGACGGCCAGTACCGGGCAGGGCACCAGCCCGGCCAGCACGCCGGGCAGGGCGCCTTCCATGCCGGCCACGGCGATGATGAGGCGGGCGGCGCGCAGATCCCGGATGTGCGGGGCAAGGCGGTGCAGCCCGGCCACGCCCACATCGGTGAGGAAGCCGCAGTCGTGGCCCCAGAAGCGCAGCGCTCCGTAGGCTTCGGCGCCCACGGGGATGTCGGCCGCTCCGGCCGTGACCACCATGATATCGCCCCTTTCGGGCCACGGCGGGCCCAGCTCCGGCACTTCCCGGCCTTCACCGCCCAGACAGAAAAGACGGCATTGCGCCCAGTAGCGTCCTGCGGGGAATTCGCGTTGCAACAGGGCCCCCTGCGCTTCCGAAGCGCGGCTGACCAGCACGGGGGCGCCGCGAAGGCTGAGACCGCGCACGGCCCCCACCAGGGCCCCGTCGGTCTTGCCCTGGGCGAAGACGACCTCGCCCAGGCCGGTACGCAGGGCGCGTTCATGATCCAGATGCAGGCCCTGCAGGCTGTCGGCCGCAGTGGCGTCTCCCAGATGCCGCAGGGCCTGTTCCGGCGGGATGTCCCCCCGGGCCACGGCCTGCAGCAGGCTTTCGATAGCTGTATGATCCATCCCCTGCATATAGGGCAAAGGACATCGCTTGTCAGCAGCGGATGGAGGGCCGGTTCCCGCACTCTTCTTGAGTTTCTGCCGGAATGCCCCTATAGTTGTCCGTTGCCCGAATCTTTGCGGGCAATAAATTCCGTGCCTTTTTTCGGAGTGCCCATGCTTGATTATATCCGTTCCAATGCCCAGTCCTTTGGCGTCAAGGTAGCCTTCGCCATCATCATCCTCGTCTTCATGTTCTGGGGCGTCGGCAGCCTGACCGACGGCGGTTCCAGCAATGTGGTGGCCAAGGTCAACGGTGAGGCCATCACGGCCCAGCAGTTCGAGCAGGCCTATCAGCGGGCCGCCGAATACGCCATGCGCAACGATCCCTCCCTGACCCGTGAGGCCCTGGTGCAGCAGAAGCTGGGCCGTCAGGTGCTCAACGAGCTCATCAGCGCCCAGCTGATCCGTCAGGAAGCCGCCCGCGTGGGGATGACCGTGAGCCCTGAAGAGATGCATTATGTGGTCTCCAAGCTGCCCGCGTTCCAGGACGCCCAGGGCAAGTTCGATCCCGAGGCCTACAAGCGCAACATCGAAGCCCAGCGCATGAGCGTGGCCGAATACGAACAGGGCCTGGCGGACAGCATCCTGCGTGACAAGGTGATGCGCACCGTGGCCGGCAGCGCCTGGGCCGCCGGTGACGAAGCCCGCAAGTACTATGATTTCCTCACCCAGCAGCGCACGGTGGAGTACCTGTACCTGCCCGCTGCCGATTTTGCCGCTTCGGTGAAGCCCACCGAGGAAGAGCTCAACGCCTGGTACGAGGCCCACAAGGCCGAGCTGGCCAGTCAGCCCCGCGTGGAAGTGGAATATGTGGCCGTGGCCCCCGAAGGCCTGGTGCGACCCGAGAGCGTGAGCGCCGAGGCCGCCCTCAAGTGGTATGAAGCCAACAAGCAGCGCTTCCGCCAGCCCGAGCAGGTCAAGGTTGCCCACATCCTGGTGCCCCTGGCGGAGAACGCTCCCGAAGCGGCCGTGAAGCAGGCCATGGAAAAGGCCGCCCGCATCCGCAGCGAGGCGGAAAAGGGCGACTTTGCCGCCGTGGCCAATGCCAACAACGGCCCCAATGCCGCCGGCCCCGGCGGTGAGCTGGGCTGGATCCAGCGCGGCCAGACCGTGAAGCCTTTCGAAGATGCCGCCTGGGCCCTGCAGCCCGGCCAGATCTCCGAGCCCGTGCGCAGCCAGTTCGGCCTGCACATCATCAAGATGGAAGAGCGCAAGGACGCCAGCGTGCAGCCCTTTGCCGAAGTGGAAGCCGAAGTGCGCGCCACCCTGGCCAAGCAGGAAGGCGTGGAAAAGGTCAACGACGTGCTGGACAGCCTGATCGGTGACAACATCAACAACCGTCCCCTGCAGGAAAGCGCGGCCCGCGTCGGCAGCTACAAGGATGCCGACGGCAAGGAACAGCCCCTGCTCAAGGCCGAACGTACCGGTCTGGTGGGCCAGGCCGAACTGCAGAAGATCCTGGGCATCAGCGACGAGATGGCGGCCAGCCTGATGAAGGCCCCGGCCAACTCCCCTGTGGACACGGCCCTGGAAGCCGATGACCGTTACCTGGTGGTGCGGGTGCTCACCTCCGAGCCGTCCACCACGCCCAGCCTGGACCAGGCCCGCGACCGCGTCATGAAGGCCCTGGTGGCGGAAAAGTCCCTGCAGGCCGCCATGGAAAAGGCCACTGCCATCCGCAAGGCCATGACCGACGGCACGCTGCCCGCTGAAGACGCCGCCCGCGTGCAGAGCGCCGAACTGACCCGCGACGGCGCCCTGGCCGGTTTCGTGCCCAACCCGGCCATGAACCAGGTCATCTTCCGCGCCGCGCCGCAGACCTGGATCGACCAGGCCTTCAGCGTGTACGAGCAGGAAGACAGCAGCAAGTGCGGTGCCCTGCTCTGCCGTGTGACCGCCGTGGAACAGCCCAAGTCCGACGGCTGGGCCGGCATGGAGAACCTGCTCACCGAGCTGGTGCAGCGCAAGCGCGTGGAAGGCATGTACCAGACTTTCATGCGCATGCTGGAGCAGAAGGCCAAGATCGAAGTCTACAACAGCCGCGTGCTGGAAAGCGCCGGTATCTAGGAAAGATAAAGGCTGGGGGAGGAAACCCTCCTCCCCCAAAACCCGCTTATTAAAGGCTGCCCGCAAGGGCAGCCTCTTTTTTATTGTATGACATTGCCGGGCATGACCCGAAGTCACGGGACCATAACTACTCGCGGACGGTTGGCTTTTAGCTTGCGGGAACAGAAAGGCAGACCAGATGTCTCCAGGCGGCCATATGGATGGGAAAAGCACGCTTTTTCCGGGGATGCAAGGGGCGGGGCTCCGCCCTCCCGGCGTCCCCTCCTGAGGGGCACTTGCCGGGCCGGGACTTTACTGACAAAATAGCCGTTCCCTGCGGCATTTTTCCCTGATTTTTTCGGGCGCCGTACGTCCCGGAGCAGGGATTGCCCTGTGGGGCAAAACAGCATATGAGCGGTTTTTGGAAGGATGGGGGGAGTTTGAGGGGGGAAGGGAACCTTTTTTCCGCCAGGAAAAGGTTCCCTTCCCCCTCAAAAAAGCTCCCCTCTCCGCCATCCCTTATCGCATAGGAGGTCACCATGTGTGGCATTATCGGATATGCCGGGCACCGTCCGGCGGTGCCTGTGGTCATCGAAGGCCTGCGGCGTCTTGAATACCGCGGCTATGATTCCGCGGGCGTTGCCTGCGTGCAGCGCGGCGAGCTGTGCATCACCCGTGCCCAGGGCAAGCTTTCCGCCCTTGAGGAAAAGCTGGCCAAGGAGCCTGTTTCCATGGCCACCTGCGCCATGGGCCATACCCGCTGGGCCACGCACGGCGTGCCCGCCGAGCGCAATGCCCATCCCCATGCTTCCAACGACGGCCGCCTGGCCATCGTACATAACGGCATCATCGAGAACTATCAGGAACTGAAGGAAGAGCTGCTGCAGAAGGGCTATGTCTTCCATTCCGAGACCGACACGGAAGTGCTGGTCAACCTCATCGCCGACTGCCACAAGCAGGAAGCCGACCTGCTCAAGGCTTTTGCCGCGGCCCTGCGCCGGGCCCACGGCGCCTACGCCGTCTGTCTCATGAGCCGGGAATATCCCGGTGAGATCTGGGCCGCGCGCATGTCCGCCCCGCTCATCTTCGGCATCGGCACGGGCGAGCACTTCGTGGCTTCGGACATCCCGGCCTTTTTGCCCTACACGCGCACGGTGGTCTTTCTGGAAGACGGCGAGATCGTGCACGCCACCAATTCCGAGTATGAGATCCTGAGCCTGGCCGACCTTTCCCCCGTGGAGCATGAGCCCCAGACCATCCAGTGGGACATGCAGGCGGCCCAGAAGGGCGGCTACCGCCACTTCATGCTCAAGGAGATCTTCGAGCAGCCCCAGGTCATCGTGGATGGCCTGAGCGGTCACCTCAACGCCGCCCGTGACACCGTGCTCCTGCCCGAGCTGGACGCCCTGCCCGTGCCGCGCCGTCTGCATATCGTGGCCTGCGGCACGTCCTACCATTCCGGCCTTTGGGCGCGGCATCTCATCGAGCCCTGGGCCAAGGTGCCTGTGCAGCTGGAGATCGCTTCCGAGTTCCGCTACCGCGAGAGCCTGCCCCTGGACAAGGACGACATGGTGCTGGTCATCAGCCAGAGCGGCGAGACCGCCGATACCCTGGCCGCCTTGCGCATCGCCCGCGAACACGGCGTGCCGGTGCTGGGCCTGTGCAACGTGGTGGGTTCGTCCATCGCCCGCGAGTCCTCGGCCGTCATCTACACCCAGGCCGGGCCCGAGATCAGCGTGGCCTCCACCAAGGCCATGTGCAGCCAGATGCTGATGCTGGCGCTGGTGGCCCTGTACTGGGGCGGCCGTCAGGGCATCATGGACGCGGCGGCCCGCGCCCGCCAGATCGCCCTGCTGGAATCCCTGCCCTCCCAGCTGGATGCCGCCCTGCCCGCCATGCACGAGAAGGCCCGCCAGCTGGCCCGTGCCTATGCCCAGGCCCGCAACTTCTTCTATCTGGGCCGCGGCCATTGCTACCCGCTGGCCCTGGAAGGGGCGCTCAAGCTCAAGGAGCTTTCCTACATCCATGCCGAAGGTTATGCCGCCGGCGAGATGAAGCACGGCCCCATCGCCCTCATCGATCCGTCCTTCCCCACCTTTGCCCTGGCTCTGGACGACGCCCTCTTCCCCAAGGTGAAATCCAACATCGTGGAAGTGCAGGCCCGTCAGGGCAAGGTCATCGCCCTGACCAATCCGGGCATGGATCTGGCCGTGGACGATGTCTGGGAGATCCCGGCCCTGCCCGCTCCCTTGGCCGGTTTCATGGCCCTGCCCGCCATGCAGCTGTTCAGCTACGAGATGGCCGATTATCTGGGCAAGGACGTGGACCAGCCCCGCAACCTGGCCAAGAGCGTGACCGTGGAATAGAGCCGCTCTTCCTTCCCTGACATGTGAAAAAGGACGCCGCGAGGCGTCCTTTTTGCGTCTGGCCCCATGCGCCCACTGGGGCTCAAGAGAACTTTTTTTGCTGGTGGGGGGCCCGTTGGGGACCTTCAGCACAAAAAAATCATAGGAGTGGTGCCGCTTGGCACCCTTCAAGATAAAGCGCGTTCGGGGGAGGGTGGAGGGCTTTTGGGGAAGGGCCCCTTTTCGCGCCAGTAAAGGGGGGCCTTCCCACCCCAAAAAACGCGCGCCCCTTCCGGGCATTGCCAAAGCATTTTGGCCTGTGGCATAGTATCTGGTGCAAAATTTCACGCCCGCCGGATGCTTGCGCATCGCCCCGTCGCCGTGGACGGGGAAAGGCCGGGCCTGCCTTTTATCGCCATCACGGCACAGCACAGACTACGCAGGAAGCAAGATGATCCAACTGAGCGACAAACCGGTCATTGTGCAGGGCAACACCCTGATGGAACAGGAAGAAGCCGCGGCGCGCGGCATCGACTGCGCCGCTGCCCGTCAAAATACCCTGGCCTGGAACATCCTGGCCGCCCACAACACGGCTGCCGGGGACGACCCCACCCTGCGCCTGCGTTTTGACGCCCTGGCCTCGCACGACATCACCTATGTGGGCATCATCCAGACGGCCCGCGCCAGCGGCCTGGAACGCTTCCCCATGCCCTACGCGCTCACCAACTGCCACAACAGCCTTTGCGCCGTGGGCGGCACCATCAATGAGGACGACCACCTCTTCGGCCTGACCGCCGCCCGCAAGTACGGCGGCATCTTCGTGCCGCCCCATCTGGCGGTCATCCACCAGTACGCCCGTGAAATGATGGCCGGTTGCGGCAAGATGATCCTGGGCTCCGACAGCCACACCCGCTACGGCGCCCTGGGCACCATGGCCGTGGGCGAAGGCGGCCCCGAGCTGGTCAAGCAGCTGCTGGGCAAGACCTACGACGTGGCCCGTCCCGAAGTGGTGCTGGTCTGGCTGGAGAACGCTCCCCGTCCCGGCGTGGGCCCGCAGGACATCGCCATCGCCCTCATCGGCGCCGTGTTCAAGAACGGCTTCGTCAAGAACCGGGTCATGGAATTCGCCGGCCCCGGCGTGGCGGGCCTTTCCGTGGAATACCGCTGCGGTATCGACGTCATGACCACCGAGACCACCTGCCTGTCCTCCATCTGGACCACGGACGACAAGGTGCGCGATTACCTGGCCATGCACGGCCGCGCCGACGATTACACCGAGCTGCGTCACGACAAGCCCGCCTGCTTCGACCGCTGCATCCGCGTGGACCTGTCCGCCATCGAGCCCATGATGGCCCTGCCCTTCCATCCCAGCAACGCCTATCCCGTGGCCGAAGTGGTGCGCCATGCCGACGAGCTGTTCGCCGCCGTGGAAGAAGAGGCCCGCAAGCAGTTCGGCAAGGCCGGTGAAGGCCTGAAGCTGCGCGACAAGATCCATGACGGCGGCGTCTGGGTGGACCAGGGCATCATCGCCGGTTGCGCGGGCGGTTCGTTCGAGAACTGCTGTATGGCCGCCTCCATCCTGGACGGCCGGAGCACCGGCTGCGGCGAGTTCTCGCTCTCCGTCTATCCCGCCAGCGAACCCCAGGCCATCGCCCTGGTGCGCAACGGCGCCGCTGCCAAGCTCATGGCCGCCGGTGCGGTCATCAAGAACGCCTTCTGCGGTCCCTGCTTCGGCGCGGGCGACACGCCTGCCCACGGCGCCCTGTCCATCCGCCACTCCACCCGCAACTTCCCCAACCGCGAAGGCTCCAAGCCCGGCAACGGCCAGATCTCTGCCGTGGCCCTCATGGACGCCCGCTCCATCGCCGCCACCGCCGCCAACGGCGGCCGGCCCCCCCCCCCCCCCCCCCGCCACCGGCGGCCGCCTGACCCCGGCCACGGAACTGGATTGGGACAAGCTGGCCGTGGACACCACCTACACTTTCGATGCGGGCATCTACCAGCGCCGCGTCTACAACGGTTTCGGCAAGGCCGATGCCGCCGCGGAACTCAAGCGCGGTCCCAACATCGCCGACTGGCCGTCCATGAGCCCCCTGCCGGAGAACCTGGTGCTGCCGCTGGCTTCGGTCATCACCGACCCCGTGACCACCACCGACGAGCTCATCCCCTCGGGCGAGACCTCGTCCCTGCGCTCCAACCCGCTCAAGCTTTCCGAGTTCACCCTGTCGCGCAAGGACCCCGCCTATGTGGGCCGCGCCAAGGACGTGCAGGCCATGGAAAAGGCCCGTCTGGCCGATCCTGCCGATGCCGCCCTGCTGGCGAAGCTGGAAGGCATGCTGGCCCCCCTCAAGGCCGCGCAGCCTGAGGTCTATGCCGCGGTGCTGGGCGCCGGTCTGAAGGACACCGGCATCGGTTCCACCATCTTCGCCCTCAAGCCCGGTGACGGCTCCGCCCGCGAACAGGCCGCTTCCTGCCAGAAGGTGCTGGGCGGCTGGGCCAACGTGGCCGCCGAATACGCCACCAAGCGCTACCGTTCCAACCTCATCAACTGGGGCATGCTGCCCCTGCTGGCCGATGCCGCTCTGGCGCAGAAGCTCAGCGTGGGCGACTGCTTCGTCCTGCCCGGCATCCGTACCGCCGTGGAACAGGATGCCGCCGGCATCACCGGCTGGCTGGTGAGCGCTGCCGGGGCCGTGGAGGCCGTGGAACTGCGCCTGGGCGACCTGACCGCCGACGAACGCCAGATTATTCTGGACGGCTGCCTCATCAACTTCTACAACCACAACTAACGCTGCGGGACGAGACCGCCGCGTCGCCATCTGGAAAGGGGCCTCACCGGGAGGCCCCTTTTTCTTTGTGGGGCCCTCCCCTCTTTGCCAAAGTATTTTTCTGTATTCCATCAGGTGGAACGTCCGCAGGGCACTCTCGATCCTGCCGCCGGGGCGCGTTTCTTGTCTGCCCTTCCAACACATATGCCAACACGGGCAAGGGACAGCTCCGGCGGCCCTGCGGCTGCCCGGCCTGACAGCCGCGACGGCGGGAGCTCCCTTGCGAGACGGGGAACTCCCG
>OGQA01000829.1_pt1 | contig 15222 bp, 18 predicted proteins | sample 1553011 | NCBI WGS metagenome assembly OGQA01 (sample SAMEA2580256, study PRJEB22360) | human gut metagenome | biome: human gut; feature: human-associated habitat; material: faeces | place: Denmark | collected 2008/2010 | reverse complement strand
ACACTATCCTTATTTTAAAGATATAAATGTTTTAAGCTGGCCCAGCTACTGCCCATAATACGCATTTGGTCCATGTTTTCGCATAAAATGCTTATCCAGCACATACTGAGCCATTGACGCCTCTGGATTCAGTAACAGTGTCTTCAAATTCATCTCAGCTACCACATCCATCACCACAGCATGATAAACTGAAGAAGCTGCATCTTTCCCCCAAGCAAACGGTCCATGGTTCTTAACGACAATCCCAGGAACGGCCATTGGATCTATAGCGCGCTCTTTTATGCAGTCTACAATCACCTTGCCGATATTAATCTCATAAGCTTCCTCGACTTCCTGCTGAGTCAGCTCTCTTGTGCATGGAATTGGGCCATAAAAGTAGTCTGCATGCGTTGTTCCCAATGCTGGAATATCAAGACCGGCTTGTGCGAAGGCAACAGCATTAATCGAATGCGTGTGTGCAATGCCACCGATGGAAGGAAAGGCACGATAAAGCTCCAGATGTGTTGCTGTGTCTGAAGAAGGTTTATACTGTCCCTCTACTGTTTTACACGTGGTCAAATCCACTACAACCATATTTTCCGGCTTCATCCCATCGTAATCTACGCCCGATGGTTTGATTACCATAAGTCCTGATGTTCTGTCCGCGCCGCTCACATTACCCCATGTGTAAATCACAACACCCCTGCGTACCAACTCAAGGTTTGCTTCACATACCTGTTTCTTTAATTCTTCCAGCATTTTAAACACCCTCTATTTCGGGTCAAACCCGACTCATTTCCTTAATTATCGCTACTGTATGAGAGAAACCACGTTCTGCGTCAAACAGCCCTTTCCAGCCAAGTGCCATAAGCTCCGTATTATCAAGTGACGAATTGCTCATGGGATTAAAGCCCTTCTTTTCCGCCTCCGTTGGCAGTTCCAACTTCAATTCCACACCAGCGGATTTCGCCAGTATTTCAGCCACTCCTCGAATGTTGATAATGGAATTTGGATTGGAGATGTTATAGGCGTGGACGTTTTCACCCTTTAGCAAAACCTTCAGAATTGCCGAGGCACTGTCCAAGCAATAGCAATAGCTCCTGATCTGGGATCCATCACTCTTCATGATAATATCTTTTCCCCGCGCAGCGTCATGCGCCCACGCAGAGGAAACGCGATTATCGGATTCCATAGCTGTCGGGCCATAGATATGCCCTGGGCGGACAATCACGGATTCAACACCATACTCATCCGAATATGAGACGCAAAGTGTTTCCGCAGCACGTTTCCCGACTGAATAGGAATTACGCGCACTCAGAAGATCGATATAACCATATTCATTAGCTTTATATGGCTGTTCTCCATTCTTCTTCCCATACACCTCAGAACTTGATATGAAGAGAACACGCTTAGTTCCCTTCTCTTTCGCATAATCAAGCAAATACTTCATGCCCACGAAGTTGCTCATCATCGTCTCGACTGGTTCCTTGACGATCTTATTGGGAGAAGCATTGCTTGCACCATGAATGATGTAATCGCAGGGAATATTCAATTCATTTTCTGTTGATGAAGCATCATAAGGGACGAATACAAACCAGTCCTCTTTGTCGTATGGGTTAAATCGTGCTGCTACTCTACTTTCACTACGCCCCGCCGCTAGAATCCTAATTTTCTCTCCGTGTGTTTCATTCCATCGGATAAGAACATCAACCACAGCAGAGCAGATAAGCCCGGTGCAGCCGGTAATCATTACACTCTTTCCTGCCAGCTCATCAAACTCTGGCAGCTCAATTATCGTCTCATCCAAGTCAGATATCCATAATTCACTATCGTAGATCCCCATAACTCTTAGTCCTTCAGCCAATCAGATCGCTTTGCAGCCAGTAGCGCCTTGAAGATATCGATGTCCTCAACAGTGGTAAGCTTAATGTTCTTCTCTGAACCGGCGGAAAAGTATACCTGCTCACCCATCTCAATTTTCAGCGTACAAGATGCAACTGAATTTGTGATACCCGCCTCTAATGCTCTCCTGTGCAAATCACAAATATCCCCAATATGGAACGCCTGCGGAGTTTGTGTCCTCTTCAACCTGTCACGCGGATAGGAGCCTGTAGATACTACGCCATCTTCGGTCTGCATCATGGCTTCAGCACAAGGAATGACAGTTATGGCGTTACCATATTCTCTAGCGACCCGAATGTTGCCCGAGATAATTTCAGAACTAACCATCGGTCGAATTGCATCATGAATCAGGACAATATCGTCTTTATCAAAGTGCTTCTCCAGTTCATATACACCGTTTCGGATGCTATCCTGTCCATTCTTACCACCGGGCACGACATACTGAAGCTTTGTAATATTAAACTGCTTAGCGTATGCCCAGACTACCTGTTCCCATCCTTCAATGCAAACAACCGCAATAGCGTCAATTTCAGGATGCTTCTCAAATGCCTCCAACGTATACACAATGACAGGGCGCTCGTTGACTGTAATAAATTGTTTAGGAATATCTTGATGCATCCGGCTTCCAGAACCGCCGGCAATTAATAATCCAACGTTTGCCATAACGAAATCCTCCGCTTTAGGTTCTCATGTTCTTAAAATCGAAACTCCAAGCACAGATGATGCTCTCTGTGCGCAACATCCGGTATTTTCATATAATTTCCATACAAACTGGTTAGATACCTATCATAGTCATTAAATACCCAGATTTCTGTGTCCTCAAATGGTACTTCTTTAATAGGAATTACTGTATTTATACTTAACTTTTCCCCGCTGTATTTTTTTGTCCCGGTTGGGACTGTAACGATCGTAGATTCCTTACCGCGGACATAATTATCAAAGGATTCGAACCATTTCTCAGCTTTGCGGAATGAGAAAAACTTCCCTGTTAGTATTCTGAGCCTATAGTAATTTGCTCCTTTTGAATTCAACATATATTCTTGAAGGCTTTTGCTCTTGTATTGATTCCAATAGACGCTGTAAGAGATAAATCTCCTCAAATCTGCGCCAAGAGCTTTTAGTTTGAAAGCAATTCTATTTTCAGGCGCATACTCAATTAAATTAATGTCAATATAAATTCCATGTGGATAAGGTGATGTCTCATCAATCATTCCCAGAAAGGATGTATTCTTCTTCATAATTCTTGGCAAAAAGCAATTTGCGCCCTGCTTCGTACCTGAGGCGAGAAGATAATAATTGTCCCCCAGTTCTTTGTCGAATATGCCCTTGAACCTTTCAAATTCTTCTCTGAACATAAATAGATCCATGTCATCATCCCACGGAATAAAACCATGATGGCGGATCGCGCCCAATGCCGTGCCACCTGCTGCAATTGGGCGAATTCCATACTTGCAACACGCTTGCCGGATATCCTTGAACATTCCTAACAATACAGCATGTAAATTCTCAATATCCAAGTCAGTTAGTTCATAAAGCGATTTGGATTTGCTTTCCCAAGCAGAATAGTGCTGATTTGACTGTAATAACATTTTACTTCACCACGTCTGATAGCGCAATTAGGCTTCCACAATTTCCAAAAGACCCATGCCCAGATTCATCATAAAAACAACCCTTTTCCCTCCAAACGCGATTGCCTCAGACGGGGGAATTACAACCCTAAACCCTTTCTCCTTCAATTCCTGAATGTCCAAATCAAAATGCTCCGAGGAATAACAAATGTGATATGGTGTTGGCCCATTTTTCATTATCTGACTATCTACCGGTGACTCCTTTGTTTTGTCCAAAGACATTACCAATTCAATCCGGTACCCGTCTTTTCCACCAAACGCAATCTTGATATTCCTTTTAATATCATCAATCTCAGGCTCAAAGGAAAATCCGAGTTTTTGAAAGGAATCGATTGCTCCATCCATCCTTTTAACAGCATACCCAATATGATCAATTTTCATTTACATTAGTCCTCGCAAGTAATTCGCTTATAGCTCTTAAAATCTTTTTTTATGTAATCTTCCAAAGGCATTTCATATTCCTTGCGCTCGCCATCGGAAACCAATATAAAGCCTAGACGATCATACAGGTCTTTGACAGGAGTATTCTTTGCTGTAGGTATATACTCGGCTTTAAAAATCTTTCCGATATACTTGGCAGCCAATTCATTGATAATGACATTCTCCAGTTGTCTACCCATCACGCGGCAGCTCATTATGAAAGAATCTATCAGGACTTCCTGGCCCTCTTCCTTTAAGATTATCACACTGATTAAACCACTATCTCCGTATTTATTCGAAGAATAGACGACATAAACAGCCTCGGTCTCGGCCAGTTCTTGAACCTCAGCCTGTGTATATCGCTTAGTAGTTACATTGAACTGATTGGTCTTGTTGATCAGTTGTGTTACCCTTTCAAGCTCTTCCGGCCGCATCCTGTGTATGTCAGCTTGCATTTCGAGCTTCCTTATAAAATCATCCAGATTAAGGCTTTCGTTCATCTCTTGCTGGCACTTTGCCTCACTCTGGTACATCTGCGTCTTCTTCAAATCTTCACCTAAAACTCGAAGAGGTCTACAGTAGTCAAACCAAATATCCTCTGCAAACGGCAACAATTCTGAGCTGTCAGCCGGGAAATCAGGTACGGTTACTCCAGGGCATTCTCCTTTTACTGTTTCACGTTCAACCGGATTATCATCGATGAAGATGAACCCGTTTTCTGTGAGATTCAGCTCGCGTTCCATGTTCTTTAAATTTACAGCTTTGTTTTCCCAGTTGATCTTCCGACTTACAAAGGCGTCGTCACGAAGAAGCATTGCCGGATGTTCCTGAATTGCAACCTCTGCATCCCCCGGGTTGTTTTTACTATTCACGGCTAACACAATTCCCCGGTTCTTCATTTCCAAGAGTTGCCGCTGGAAATCATAGAATCGTTGTCCTTCCTTATGGTCACTAAGTTCAATCCCCTCCACACCATCTTCACCGACAATGCCGCCCCAAAGAGTGTTGTCAAGATCCAATGCTATAATCTTTTTACGAGATGTAAATGCCGAACACAACGCTCGATCAATTTCCTGGCTAACGACATTCAAACCATCCCTGGAATATGGCATACTGCTCATATACCACATCTTGTTGGAATAAAACTGTTTGCGACCAACATCCGCAACACTATCTGCCAAATCAATCACATATACATTGCCGCGACTTTCCACCAATTCTTGAACAAACTGATACCAATCGTTTTCGAGCTCAATTCTGACTTTTCTTTCGGATAAGGATTTAATTCGATTCTCTCGAAAATCGATAGTTGACACAAAAACGGGAATGTTGGTAATCCTAGTTATAACATCTCTGAGTGCCCGTTTCCAAAGGCTAATTCTTTCGTTGCCCTCCTCAATACTTTTCCATGATCTTGCTTCTGTTCCGTCCAAGAGGACTACAACGCCATCCAGATCCGAATTATAAAGACGTGCTTTGGGATTGATTGCCTCCTGCACCCAGGTATCAAACCCTTCCGGAATATAGAAATCATATTTCCTTCTCAGTTTTCCCACTATCAGGTCAACTGTAACATTGGAAAGCAGTGCTATCATTTTCTCGGAACCATTCATTATTTGATACGCTCCTTTAAGTAAAACAAGATATCCATCCTGTGAACACAATTATTTTACTAATTCATAAAGATCCGCCAGTGTCTTGACATTGCCAAGGTTCTCCATGGGAATCGAAATGCCGTATTCTGCTTCAAGTTCCATAACCAGTGTCAGCATCATAAGCGAGTCCCACTTGCCTTCCTTATATTGCATATCCAAAGTCACACTATCTTCTCCCATAATCTCGGCCACAAAATTCAAAAATTTCTCCATGTCATTTGCCTCGCTAAAAATTAACAATTTTCGCAGGATTTCCAAGCACTTTTTTCCCAGATCTTACCGTTGCCATCACTGTACTCCCCGCGCAGATATATACATCATCTCCGATTTTTGATCCCGGCACTATATGAGATGTTGTTCCCATGAAGACCCGATTACCGATCTGGCACATGCCAGTAATATCGCAATGTGCGCTTACTGTACAATACTCCCCAAGCACCGAATCATGCGCAACCGAGGAATACATGTTGATAATGCACCCGTCTCCGATAATGGCATTGTCTGAAATCAAAGCATACGGATATATGATTACACCCTCGCCCAAAGTGCAGCTATCTGCAATAACTGCATTTGGATGAACAAATGTGGTAAAAACCGCGCCCTTTGTTTTCAGCTTTTCCACTACCATCTTTCTTGTGTTGCTGTTTCCAATGCAGCACACAAACTCATCATCAGGGTGAACATCATAATCATCAATTCTGGACAAGATTGGAACATCACATTTCAAACCGTCAAGAGCAGCTAGATTATCGTCTATAAATCCTCTGATATTCCATCTTTGTTCTTTCTCATTAATACTTTTTGCCCACTGGAGCACTTCACGGCCACAACCGCCAGCAGCCACAATCACTAAATTTTTCATTTCTCTATCACTCTAAAATGATCCCACGCTTCCTCGACTGTTTTAGGATCAAGCCCGCCTTTCCCACCTTTTTTATCTATATAAAACATATTTCTTCTCTTGTTCACAAAATCCTCAAAGGAACAAATGTACTTAGCAGGAACACCTGCATATACTCCCCCCTGAATGCTTTTGTTGACTAAGGTACAGGCGCCTACTATCGTATTAGGGCCGATTGTTACATTGGAAAGAATTGTGGAATTAGAGCCGATAAATACATTATCTTTAATGTCAATACAACCCATATTCTCTTTGAATTGTCCGTCTTCAATGCAGTTGTTCAGCATTCTGTGCACCACATCGTGCGGCACAAATAACACATTGCTTGCAATCCAAACATTGTTCCCAAAGGAAATGAGCTTCGGATAAAGCGGTATCTTTCGGAACATGGCCATACAGTTATCGCCTATATGATAGAAAATACCGTGTTTTTTGATATAGGCAGCACGTTTAATCGCTGTAGAACAGAGAGATAGGCCTATTGTATGCCTTATTCTATACCAGTCCATTTTGAGAACCTCCCCCGAATACTTGATCATTCCCCATAAATTCAGGCATTGTTGCATCATCAGCAGCACTGATACCCTCTCGTTTTATCACCGCTTTAATCGTATCTATGAAAACTTCAATATCCACCTTAAGCGTCACATTTTTTGTATACCAGACATCCATCTTAAATCTATCATCCCACGATACAGCATTACGACCATGTGCTTGCGCATAACCAGTTAAACCAGGTCTGACATCATGGCGATGATGCTGCTCAGCATTGTACCGCGGCAAGTAACGAACCAACAGAGGGCGCGGGCCGATAATACTCATCTGTCCAATGAGGATATTGAAAAGCTCAGGCAGTTCATCTAACGAAGTGGAACGAAGAAACTGTCCATATCGGTTCAATCTATCTTTATCTGGCAAAAGTTCGCCACTCTCATTCCTCTCATTCGTCATTGTTCGAAATTTAATAAGCTTAAAAATCTTCTCATGCCAACCTGGGCGTTCTTGTGCAAAGAACGGATTGCCCTTCATCTTTATCGCTCCCAGGGTCGTAAGAAACAAAAACAATGGACTGAGGACAACGATCGCACACAGCGACAAGAGAAAGTCCAATGGCCGTTTTACATATTTAGCGTACATTCCCAACCTCTATTCAAAGCTCAATTATTTATCATCCGCACTAATCAAAATTCGTTCAAAAAAGTAGAGTGTCCCCTATGACTTCAACATCGATACAATTATCAAACGCCGCAAGGTTGCACTTTTTATGTCCCATGCATGTGTACGCTTCATTTGCCTTTTCAACAAAATTCCTCGTGAGCATCGGCACCCAACCACTGATGCTGATAGAAAGTCCAGTGCCGTGCCTTATTTGCGATTTCATGCATATGCAGCCTATGCAAAGCACCGATAGATGATCTCGATCACCCTGTCCTGCTGTTCTGCCGTCATCTTGTTATCGCTCGGCAGGCAGAGACCTCTGTGAAAGATATCCATGCCTGCATCAAGCGGCAGTCCGTCCTGCCCGATGGCGGCGCCGGCGAGATAGGCGTTCGTCCTTGCCCGCCCGACGCCCTCCCGGGTCACAAACGGGTTCGTCCGGTAGATGGGCTGCATGTGCATGGGCTTCCAAATCGGCCTGCCTTCCGCATGGAACGCCGCCAGCGCATCGAGGATCTCCTGCGGCGAGCTCTTCCCGGCCTCATGCTTATAAAGATAATCCCGCTCCCCCCTGACCATGGGGGCCATCGCGTCCTCATCGATGATGAGACAGCTCAGCCAGAAGTTGGGGCGGGAATTCTCCCGATCCCATGGGTTCATCCTCACCGGCAGGCCGGCCAGGCCCTTTTCGTATCGCTCCCAAATGGCCCGCTTCTGTGCGATATGTTCCTCCAGATAGGGGATCTGCCCGCGCACGATGCCGGCGATGAGGTTGCTCATCCGGTAGTTGTAGCCGATCTCCTCGTGTTGATACCAGGGAGCGGCTTCGCGGGACTGGGTGCTCCACTTCCGGACCTTATCCGCATCCTCCCGGCTGTCCGTCAGGAACATCCCGCCTGCGCTGCCGGTTATGATCTTGTTCCCGTTGAAGGAAATGCAGTTGTACTGGCCCAGCGTGCCGGTCTCCACCCACTCCCCGTGCAGCCGGTATCTGGCGCCGAGAGACTCCGCCGCATCTTCTACGATCAAAGCGCCGTGTTCCTTTGCGATGGCGCAAATCCTCTCCATCTTGCCGGGGGTGCCATACAGATGCGCGACGACGATCAGCCGTACATCCGGATACAGCGCAAACGCCCGCTCCAATGCCTCCGGGCACATGTTCCATGTTTCGCGCTCCGTATCGATGAACACGGCCTCGCCGTTCTCATAAGCGACGGGATTGATGCTCGCATCGAACGTCATGTCCGAGCAGAACACCCGCTGGCCCTGCAGCGTGCCACGATCCGGCCTTGCCTGACCGTACAGTTTCTCCCCGGCGAGCTTTGTGGCCAGGTGGAGCGCCGCAGTACCGGCGGAGAGGGCAACCGCATATCTGACGCCGACATACGCAGCGATCTCCCGCTCCACCGCATCGATGTTTGCTCCAACCGTGGATACCCAGTTGGTGCGAATCGCCTCATCCACCCATCGCTGCTCGTCGCCATGCATGGTGGGCGAGGAAAGCCAAAGTTTTGTCGGGAATGGCTCCATGCCGGAAAACCTGGGATCGCTTAAAAAATCGTTCATCCTTCTTGTCCCTGTCGTTGAGATGTGGTTCCGCCGCCTCAGTGGCTTATGGCCGCTCCATTGCCGTTACATCCGGCTTCTCCGATCCTGCTAGCTCCGGCCGCCTCTGTCCGCCGGGTCCAACGGTCGAACTGCCAACCGTCCGGCTTCCGCAGGATGCAACCCCTGCCCGTCAGCCGGCAAGATGCGTTGGGCGGCGGGCGGGGTCGCCCGGAATGACCATCCCGGCGGGAATGCGCGCAAGCGCCGCGACGGCGGCGTCCTTGGCCACGGTGGCGGAATCGACGTGCGCAAACTCGCCGATCTGCGCGCCCGTACCGATCACGCTGGCGTTGGAGATCAGCGCGCCGCGCCCCACTACCGCATTGGCGGAAATGCTGCACCGGCTCTCCACCACGGAGGAGCGGCCGATCACCGCGCTGGGCGAGACGGTTGCGCTCGGATGGATCAGCGTCGGGACGATATAGCCCTCCCGTTCCAGGATATCCATATACCGCCTGCGAAGCTCCCCGTCGCCGAAGCTGGGGATGGCCATGGGGTATTCATCCTGCAGGCCGTAAAGATCGGACAGGCAACCGATGGCCAGCCTGTTGTCCGGATCGTCGTCGAGGAAGGCGATCCTGTGAAAGACGCCCAGCGCTTCCGCAATCTCCTTGACGACCGGCCCCTGGCTGCCGGCGCCCAATATCAGCAGGTTCATGCGCCTTGGCGCAGATACGCCGTCCTCGCGCCGCCCGTCCCCCGCATCCGCCACAAATCGCGCCGTGGCAAATACCGCCTCCAGATCCGCCTTGAAATACGGATGGAACCTGCGAATGAGAATATCCGGATGCCTGATCCCGATATAGGCGCACAGGCTGTACAGATCCATTCCCGTTTCAATGCAGCGGCGGATAAACGCGTTGCGCAGATCGGTTGCCGAAACGGCCCTGTCCACGCCCTGCCTGCGGCAAATGGAGGTCAACAGGTTCTGTATGCCGTAAAACGACGGCGCGCTTTTGCTGCCGCTCATGAGGAACGCCTCTTCGCCGTCGCCGTAAAGCCCGCGGTGCCGCCGCAGATATCGGCGCACATGCGGCGGCATGGGGAGCGTGCGCGGCGCGTCGCAGGGCTGCAGCGCCGTAGCGCCGTCCTCCGCTTTGCCAAGCGCATGGCGGACAAACACCGTACTGCTTTCAAAATCGATGTCGCCAACGCGCAACGCCGCCGCCTCCGCCAGCGTCAGCCCCATGTGCAGGCACAGATAGGCCGCCACTCTGCGCGGCTCCACCTGCGCGGTCAGCCCCTTTTCAATCTTTTCACACTGCTGTTCCGTCAGCATGGACCGATCTCACTCCTGCCCCTCCAAAGAAGCGGCTTCCTCAATATACTCAATGGAGCACCACATCTTTCGCAACAGCCCTTCCCCGCTCCCGATCGAAAGGAGCACCTGCCGGCGATTCTTGTTCACACGCAGCACCTGTCCGTCAAAATCCGCAAGCGGGCCGCCCACAAAGCGGAGCTTCGTACCCTCGCGGATCACCCTGGATATTTCGATCACGCCCTCGTAATGCCGGAGCCACTCGACAAACGCGAGGTCCTCCCCCCGGAGGGCGCGCTCGCCGCCATCGTACTGCAGCACCTGCAGGACATCCCGGTCCTTGGCAATCGCAATCCAGTCCGGTTCGGCCTGCGCGCCGAGAAACACATATCCGTCGATGAGGCTGCCCGTCTTTTTCCGCACCGCATCGCCAACCTTCGTCCATCGCTCGGCAAGGGGCGCTATGGCCTCATACCCGGCGCATTCCATCCGCCGGGCAACCTTCTGTTCATATCCGGTTTTACAAAAGAGACAATAATAAGGCAATGCGCTTCCCCCCATTTCCGCGACCAGACGGCATGCCTACGGCGCCCGCTGCCAAAGGCAGCGGTGGTACGAAAGTCTGTCAGCCGCTCGTTTCCAAAGCCAGCCTGGGCGGGTCAATGGACGTCACGGCATCGCGGTAAGTCGCCGGGGCAGCCCCGGCAAACGGCGGGAAACCTTTCCGGCCATACGGGGATGATGAAACCGTATGACTTCCCGTTGCAATTATTATAGCACAATATGCCGATATTGCAATCACTATCTGTGGGATCTCGCCGTTTCCCTGCACCGTTTGGACTGTTTTGTTAATCATATCAATTATTTTTTGACCATTAACACGGGATCGTATGATGTATCCATTCGCCGGTTGCATATCTGCCGGCGGCGGGGCGGACCATCGCCGGCCGTGCAGCCTCTTATCGGGGAGCTGCGGCAAACGACCGTCGCCGGAATGCGGGCGGGGCCGAATGGCCGGGCCGGCTCGGCAAAGGCGCCGGCAGGCGGTGCGGCCCCCGCGTATGGCGCAGGCGCCGCAAAACGGCGGGGTTCGGAGGGACTGCGGCTCGGCAAAGGCGCCGGCAGGCTGCGCGACAACCCCGGCGTACGGCACGGGCGTTGCGCCGTGAACCCGCGGTGGCAGAGCGACTGCGGCTCACGCGCGCGGGCCGCCTTCCGTCCTTCTGCCGCACGGCACGCATTTTCCCGGCGGGTCATAGTATGCAGTAAACTCGCATCACACAAGGGGAGGATGATCTTATGGTGCAAAATACGTACTCCGCGGGCGATACGTGCTGCTTCACCAGCAGCGTGCCCGCGGTGGACCCGCTTGCCGCAGACAACATCGTCGTGGCCGGTAACGTCGGCGAAGCGGGCTGTGCCGCGGCGGAGGAGGTCGGCGGCTGTGCGCTGGCGATGGTCTATTTCCCGGTACAGGAATACCGGGCCGGCTATTGCCCGAACGAGGCGCTGCGGCGGGGCACGCTGTTTCCCGAACTGGCCAGCGATTATACCACAAGGGGGTGCTGCTGATGGACGCGCTGGAACAGAGCCTGCTGGAAAAGATCGGCGAGGCGCGCTTTGCCTGCGTGGAGCTGCGGCTCTATCTCGACACGCATCCCGACGACGCGACCGCCAAGGCCGACTATCTGGCCTACGCGCTGAAGCTGCAGCAGCTGATCGGTCGGTATGAACAACAGTACGGCCCGCTGCTGAACTTCGGCCAGTCCGCAACGGACGCCGGAAGCTGGGTCTACCAGAAATGGCCTTGGGAACTGTGAGGAGGGCGGCTTATGTGGATCTATGAAAAAAGGTTGGAATATCCGGTCAACATCACCAAGCCGGATCTCAAGATGGCAAAGCTGCTCATGGCGCAATACGGCGGCCCCGATTCCGAGCTGGGCGCGGCGCTCCGCTATCTGACGCAGCGCTTCTCCATGCCGGATGACCGCATCCGCGCCACGCTCAACGATATCGGCACCGAAGAGCTCGCCCACTGGGAGATGATCGGGACGATGATCCATCAGTGCATGCAGGGCGCCACCTGCGAAGAGCTGAAAGCGGCCGGGCTGGACGGCTACTATGTCGTGCACAGCCACGGCGTGTTCCCGGTAGACCCGAGCGGCGTGCCGTTTACGGCGTCCTACATCCAGTGCACGGGCGATCCGATCGCGGATATTTCCGAGGACATGGCAGCCGATGCTGCAATCATACAAGAACAACTTTTCACTAAAAGTTCCAGTGAATTTCAATGGGAACATCCCTGGTTCCCGGAATACGTTTGCCGACGGATATATAATCAATCAGCGTTTCCACGATTTCGCGGGTCAAGTGTTCCAAGTTCGTATAATTCTCAATCAGTTCGCGGCGATTATCGCCCGCCGCAATTTTTTCATCGAGTTCGGCTAACTGCTTTTCACCGTTTGCAATTACACGTTCTAAACGGTCGCGCTCGGCAGAAAATCCCTTTGACATACCAGCAAAGTCGCTTGCAGAAATCAGTCCTTTAACCTTGTCCATGTATAAGTCCTGAATCCCTTTGGAGTATTCCGCAACCTTTTTTCGATAGGCAGTAAGGTCGGCACTCAAACGGTCTTTTTTCTCCTGCAGGTTTTTGCAAAACTCTATGTTCTGCTCCAACTCATCCTTGTCAAGGTATTCAGCCGATAACCGGTTTAACTCGTCAATGACAAGCCGTTCCAATCTATCAACCGAAATAAAAGAACCGATACAAGCGTCCTTTGCAACATGGCGGTTGGAACATTGTAAATAATGCTTGCCGCCGCGTTGGAGTGCAGTTTTAGATGAACGCATAACATAGCCGCAATTTGCACAACGGACTTTTCTTGCAAACAAACCGATTGTGCCAACGTCAAATGGCTTCGCCCTCTGTGCGACTAATGCCTGCACTCTGTCCCATAGCTCCCGATCAATAATCGCTTCGTGCGTTCCCTCGACAATGTACCACTCGCTTTTAGGGCGGGGCTTGTTCTGCTTTGTCTTATAGGATACGCTTCCGTATTTTCCTTGTACCATGTTGCCGATATAGATTTCATTCACCAGCATATCGGAGATAGCAAAGTATTTCCAAAGGGTGCTGTTTTTCGTTTTCGGCTGTTGGTATCGTAAGCCATGCAGACGCTTATACTCTGTCGGATTTGGTATGCCCCTGTCGTTGAGCATGCGGGCAATTGCAGTTTTTCCGTAACCCTGTGCAAACAAGGTAAAAACCTCTCGGACAACGGCGGCGGCTTCCTCGTCAATAATCAAATGTCCTTTTTGGTTTGGGTCTTTCTTATAACCGTAAAGGGCAAATGCGCCAATGTGGAAACCGTTTTTCCGTCTGCTGGTTAAAACGCTGCGGATATTGTCGGACATATCCTCTAAGTACCATTCATTGACAAGCCCGTTGATTTGACGGGATTTTTTGTTTCCCTTGTTTGCGGTATCTGCATTATCAACAATGCTGATGAAACGAATACCCCAGATAGGGAACAGCCCATGTATGTACTTTTCGACAAGTTCCAATTCGCGGGTAAACCGGGATTGTGTCTTGCATAGAATGATGTCAAATCTCTGCTGTTCAGCGTCTTTTAGCAAACGGTTAAACTCCGGACGTCGTCGATCTGACCCAGTATAGTCATCGTCACTGTAAATGTTGTAAAGTTCCCACCCCTGTTCCATAGCGTATTGCAACAGCATAGCTTTTTGGTTCTGTATGCTGTTGCTGTCGTCTGTTTCAAATTGCTTGTTTCTATCTTCTTCGGATAAGCGACAATAAATTGCTACCTTCATGCTCATATCTCCTTAGAGATAGGAACAAGCTGTTTTCAATGTTTATTATACCACACAGAAAACAGCTTGTCATGGCCGCTTGGCAAGAGCTATACTCTTGTCCCTTTCAAGCATATTGATTAGCACAATCCATTTGTGGGTGAGTTCTTTTTTTAAAGTAGTGCTTTCGGCGCTTTTGAAAACACTCTTGCAAATGTTTTTGGGCTGCTCTTTTCGCTCCAACGATTAGCCCCCTTTCGAGAAATGGCTGATACACTGTATGAATAGCGGCAAGTCCACTATTACATCAAAAATCTAACTGAAACGGCAGAAACGGGCGGTTGTTAGCTGCAACCTCACGGGAGTTTCACCCCGGCCCATGCTGATGGGTGCGGCGCGCAATGCTTTGAGGGCGTTCAACGCGCGAGTATCATTGTAGCCGTTTGTATGTCGTCGCCCACAAGCTGCTAAACCTGTTTTACGGCGCGGTAGTTCCCGCTCGGCTTTTCCCGTGGGGGAAAAGCTGTCATGGCGTCCCGCCGCCCGGCTCGATACAGACGGAATGTACCCGTTTACCTGTTATGCTGCGTACAAAAGCCGCTTTCTTTGTCAAAGAACAATAGGCTTTGTCGGCCTGTAACAGCACACCGTTTCCGATATGCTTTTACGGAACGACAAACAGCCCATAACGGGAAGCGTGGAAAGGGGTACACGCTCCCCGCATGGGCTTAAAGTGTTAGCCTACATGGAACGCAAGAGTGCGGGTAATAAGGCGCACTTGCAGCCTGTTACGCATTTCTTCGTCCACATAGGAGTAAGTATTGCCCGCGTCGTCTTTCAGCGTTCGGGTACAAAGTTTCGCTATGTAACCCTCGTAATGCTTCAAGATCGCGCACATGG
>OGQA01000826.1_pt1 | contig 15244 bp, 20 predicted proteins | sample 1553011 | NCBI WGS metagenome assembly OGQA01 (sample SAMEA2580256, study PRJEB22360) | human gut metagenome | biome: human gut; feature: human-associated habitat; material: faeces | place: Denmark | collected 2008/2010 | reverse complement strand
CCGCCTTCCTCCACGGGCGCGTCCAGCGTCCAGACGGCCTCCCGGTTGCGGCGCAGGTCTTCCACCACGCCCGCGATTTGGAGCAGTTCCAGCCGCGAGGCGTAGCCCGCCTCGCTGACCACGATCTCCACGTCCGCCGTGCCGGACATGATGATGGGCACGGACAGCTCATGCGTGGTGGCCTGTCCCAGCACGGATTTCAGCTTGTAGAACGGGGCATGGTTGCCGTAGGCGTAGAGCACGGGCTCGCCGTCGTCCTCCAGCGGTTCGGCCCAGACGCCGAACTCGCGTATCCAGAAGCCGCCTTCCGTGGTCGGGATGACGATATGGACCCAGCAGATGTTGGGGTCTTCCTCGTCCTGCGACAGGCTGTCGATGGGGCGGCGGTAGACCTCATGCACCAGCGCCACGGCATCATCAGTTGGCACGGGGACTTCGCCGTCACCATCGCCCACGGCAATGACGCTGAGACGGACGGGCTTGCCCGCGGCATGGGCGGCGGCTTCCAGCGCCGCGCCGGCACGGGTGAGCAGACAAAAATATTCGGGGGTGTCGGTGGCGACGCCGCCCACTTCGGGCAGGTCGTCCGTGCCGCCGGGAACGACGGCTCTTACGGTTGCGGACATACGCGACTCCGGGTCATGGTCAACAGGGCAAGGGCAACGCGGCCGCGCGCCGCGGGCACAGGCCGCGGCGGCGTAAAGGGACGGAGGCGGCCGCGCGAGCAGATCAGGCTTGCGAAGGCGATGCGCGGACGCGCGGGGGCCGCCGGCTCCGGCGGAAAATGCAGGCGCACGCGACTCAGGGTGCGCATGATGCCGGCCGTCGCCACATGGACGCGGGCGGGCGGCACAGGTTTTGGCGGGAACCAGAGGCGCACGCGGTTCAGGGTGCGCATGACACCCGCCGTGGCCACGGCTATGGGAAGGGGCCTGCGGGTGAAGGTCTCAAGGCATTCAAGCCAGCTGCGCACGTTCTTGTAGTCGAGGATCAGCCGGACGGCGCTGGTCATGCCCGATTCGTCCAGACCAAGTTCGCTCACGTCCAGACGCACGCGGAAGAAGAAGGGATCGCCGCCATAGGCGAACCACTCTTTTATGCTCGCCTCGGTGGGCAGCGCCGTTTCCAGCGCCGTGCGCACGGCCCAGGGCGTGCCCTTGTGCCGGTGCAGCTCAATGGCTCTTTTCAGCAGCGCCCGCCGGGCGGCTTCCGTTCCCGCCAGATTCCAGCCCTCCACCCCCAGGATATGGAACTGCTCCCCCAAGGCCGGCAGGGCTGACGCATCCACAAGGTCAAAAAGATTGACGAGCGGTGTCGAGACTGGGAGCGCCGAAATGCGGGCCGCGAGCCGGGCAAGAGCTTCCATGCGAACGTCGCCCCGAAGCGACGGCTGAAGCAGGTCGTCCCTATCCATTTTTCCGCTCCGGCATTATGGTGATGCGGATCTCTTCCCAGTCCACCCACTGGCTGGCATCGATCTCGCGATCCGATTCCGGTGCGACCAGATGCACGCGGTACACCCCGTACACGGAAAGCAGGGCGACAAGCTGGGTACGCACGATATCCACGCCGAGCTTCGTGCGACCGGATTCCAGCCAGGAAGCCACTGCCTGATCGACCAGTGCCCTGACGGCCGCTTCATCGGCCCAGACATAGAGGGTCAGCTCCGCCTCAAGACGCGCTGGCACTCGTAACGCCGCATATACATGGACAACGTCTGTCAGGGGGCGGATTTTTTCTCCGCTGACATAGGTCGCAACCAGTACCAGCTGGGCTTCGCCGGGCAGTCCATTTTGCGCCAGAAGATACAGGTCCACCTCTCCGGGCGCGGGCGACAGGACACCCACATCCACAATGTCCGGAGAGGCGGAAAGCGCGTGATACCGGTAGGCAAGTTCGCTCCCCGCGACGGAAAAAGCCTCGGGCGCAAGCATGATGCGCTCCCGCAAATGTCCGTCATCTTCAGCGTCCACACCTCCTGCCGTGGTGTCCACATTGGCAACACTCACGTCCGCATCGGAAAGCGGATCGGCAAGCTGGCATACTCCGCCGGGAAGTATCCCGTTGGCCGCGGCGCCTCCTTCGGAGCATTGCGCAGCGGCATCCACGAAAAACTCTCCTGCCTTCAGCACCACGGTCGCCAGCGTGTCGAAGCGGTATGCTCCGTCCTGGCTGTAGATTTTCACGCCTGCGGGAATGGACAGGTCGGCAGGGAGTGCCGCCTTCACAGAGAACCGCACGACACAGGATGCCGCCGCTTCGGAAAGTCGCGTCACACCGACAAGCTCTCCCAGCATGTCCAGCATGGGAGCCTGGGCGTAGCGGACGAGATTCTGTTTTGCCGCCTCCTGGATGCCCACACGGACAAGGTGTTCCCGGTAGGCGATCAGATTTATGATCAGCCGCTCGGCCTGCGCCGGGTACAGCGTGCGCCCGGTCAGTTCCTCATATTTGCGGATGCAGGATTCAAGCACGGCCTGCTGGTCCGTCTCAATGAACTTCGGTTCCGGCAGTTCTCTCATCATGCCGCGCCCCCCATGACGACGCTTGTCGTGTTCCGCCCGTCCGTACCGCTCATATCGGCAAGCCTCCAGGTTATGCGGACCACGGCATGGCCGCCGCTTTGCTCCTTCCCCTGGCTTACCGCCACACCGTCAACACGGATGCGTGGTTCCCAGACGAGCGCCGCACGCACTTCCCGCACGATATGAGGCCGGGCCGCGTCCAGGGGCAAGTCAAGATAATTGCCCGCGTCGCACCCGAAATCCGGCCGTAACGGGTCGGAACCTTTGGGGGTGGTCAGGATGATGCGGATGCACTGGTGCACATCCGCGATCTGCTGCACGACGCCGTCCCCCCCAAGGGCAAGTTGCCAGTGGGGGGTGTCCGGAGTCGCGCGGTATTGGGAGGAGGCAAGCAGGTTTGACATGTCTCCTTTATAGGAAACGGAGCGCGCCGCGTCTTTGAAAGGGCTTTAGGAAAACGAAAGCCCCGCCGAAGCGGGGCCTGTAGTTATTCTTCCACAACGGAATCAAGTGTTTCCTGCAATGTTCGGAACAGGTGATACTGTCCGTCCGCGCCGTCGCCGGACAGTTCCAGCGCGATGCGGTCCGAGTCCGGCTGATGAAGATGAAGGGATATGTCGCCAAGATAGGCCAGAATCCGCGAAACGTTGGTTACGGTATCCATGGGACAGCCGGGAACGTACAGAGGATTGACGGGAGCTTTCATGCCAGCACCCCCTGAACCATACGGATTTCAGGGCGCGTTTCCGTCCTCGGCGCGGCCATGAAGCCGAAGCGCCGCTTGAGCCGCCGCACCGTCCAGCGGCTGACATGTAAAAGTTCCCCGACTTCGCGCTGGGTCAGCCCTTCGTCCAGCAGGGCAAGGGCGCAGTCGGCCAGCCGGGCGCGTTCTTCCCCGGCAAGGCGCTGGGCCGCCGCCCGCGCCCCGGCCAGAAACAGGTCGCCGTCATGCCGTTCCAGCAGTTCCCTTTCCATCGTATTGAACGCCTCAATGTAGCGCAGCTTCCAGCGGATGGCCGCCGGGCCGGTCATGCCCATGATCAGAAGGCTGAAGGCGTCGCGGGTCAGGCGAAAGGCACGAAGTTTACGTCCTGTCTTGTCGGTGTATTCACTGAATCCAAAATTGGATTCAGTGAAGGAGTTCGGAAGGAGAGATTTGAGTCGGTCGATGTCGCGGAGAATGTGAAGATGCTTCTTCTGGAAGTGCAGGGCTACGTCGGTGGAAAGGCCGGTGGGGCGGCCCTGCGCGTCGGGCGTCAGGGCAATGGCGGGAAGCTGGGTCATGAAACACCTCTTGGATTTTCTTATTGACCTTTTCAGAAAACAAAAAGGCCGGGAGCTAAGAACCGTCCAAGAAACGGCGGGCCTATTCCCGACAAGCGGTATTGTATTAGCCCACTCCCGACCTGTGAGATCGTACTATACACCACCGCCAAGAAAAAAACAGTCTTGACAGAGCATAAAAAGAGCCACGCTACGGGGTGACCAGCCGTCTTGGAAGGAGTTCTTAAGCTCCTGAAAAGGACAGTTACCTCGCCCATGCCTCGACCGTCAAGCGAAATTGTAATAAAATTACAAAAACAGCGAGAGGCAAGAGGAGTTCGGTATGGGAATTTTATCCTTTCTGTTTGGTCGCAGAAGGGCTGCTGTCAAGGAGCAGGCCGGCAGCGTAGGCATATCGCATGGTGAGGACGTACCCGTTGCTGTCAGCGCTGAGGTAACGCCAGATGATGCAGCATCGACACAAGAGGCATCCGTTGAAGAGGAGTTTGCCGCGCTGCACCGCAAGGCAACGGAGTTCAAGGACGCCAAACAATGGGAAGATGCTATAGCCTGTCTGCGAAAGGCTAAAGAATTGGTAACTCCTTCAGGGGATGGGCATACGGTGCAGAGGCTTTGTCGGCTTCCTCTGTTTTTACAGCAGGCAGGGCATTTTGACGAAGCCCTCGCCGAGTTTCAGGAATTGCTGGATAATGCGGAAGCCGCCAATCAGTATGAGTTCGGACATCAGCGCAAAAATGTACGGGAGAAATTTCTTCATTTGCGTCTGTCTGAGATATACGGCCACATGATGACGGCTTGCAAACGGCAGAAACGGTCAGACCTGCTTGAAATATACAGCGAAAAGGCTCGTTTTCATTACGGCAAGTTTACGCGCATGAAAGCCGCTCAGGAAGCCGCTGAACGAAGAAAACTCAAGCATTGACCGGCGGGCCGCTGGTACCGCCGCCCGTATCTACGCCGCCGTGCCTGTGTTCCTTCAGGGAAACGTCGCCGGCCTTCACGTCGTTGTCCGGTACGGTCACGTCTCCGCGTTTCACGGTCAGGGGGCCGTCGATTTCCGCCGTGGTCGGGCCGTCGCCTTCATAGCTCCGCATGGACAAGGCTCCCCGCATGGTAATTGTCGGCGCGGCCAGGGTAAGGGCCGCCTTTGACTCCACGCGAGCGGGGCCTTCCGCAGTCACATCCGCCTTGCCCGTGCAGGCAGCCACGATTTCCCCCTGAACATCTGCCGTCAGCCTGTGCGCCGTACGGTCATAGCGCAGCACCGTACCGTCGGCATAGCGCCGCACGTCCACGTCCGCCCCGTCGGTCTGCGGCACGGGGTCAACCTCGGACCATATCGCGCCCAAGATAACGCCGTCTTCTCCCCGCAGGTCAAGCAGGAGCGCCACCTGTTCTCCCACGTCCGGCAGGTCCAGCGCCTTGTCCCTGTGCGTGCGGCGCTGGAGCACCGGCAGGAAGGCCGTTTCCAGATTGTCATATTCCGGGAGTCTCGCGCGCGCCCAGCCCCGCCCGGCGTCCACCGCCGTGACGATGCCGAAGGCGAACGTTGCCCCGGATTCTTCCTGTGTCCGGCTCATGCCTTTTTCTCCGGGGCCGCCGTCCGTGCAAGCGTCAGCGTTGTTGTGTATCCCTCCCGGCTTATTTCATGCCGGGAACAGGTGATCAGGTACTTGCCCGCCGGCGCGCCGAAGTCTTCCCCAAGTTCCACCGATACTCCGGCACGCAGGGAAGGGTCGCCGTACAGTGAAAGTTCCGCATGGCAGCGTTCCAGTTCCACGTCCTGAAGAGCCGCGTTGCCCTTGGCTTCAAGCTGCGCCTGGCTGCCGCGCCCCACGATGCGCAGCTCGTCACCGCTGGCTTTTTTTGAGGTTCGCCCGCGTTTCTTCTGTGCCTGCTCCGTGGTGGCCACCACGGCCAGGCTGTCGTCGCTGCTCTTGCCGTACACCTTCAGCGCCTTTTTCCCCGCGTCCTGTTTCTTGATTTTGACCTTTTGGGGAATGTCCTTCAGCTTGTCCCGGAAGCTGCACGACGTCACGTCCTCCCGTTTGAAGGTCCGCGCGCTGTCCGCAGTCAGCACACTGTCCTTGCGCTGGAAAATCATCTTTTTGCCGCTGATCTTGAACGTGTGCCCGTACTCGCCGGCAAGCCGGGTCAGAAAGGCAAGATCGCTCTCCTGATACTGCGTCACCCGGTCAAGGGGTATGTCCGCCACTTCTCCGGCCGGCGTCAGCCCCAGCCGTCCGCACACCACGCGGACCACTCCGGCCAGCGTGGTTTTCTCGTATCCCTTGCTTTTCCGCGTCCTGCACGAAACGCTGATGCCTGTGGCCAGCGCCCGGATGGAAACCTCGTCCGGTGGAAAGGAAAGCTCTATCTCGTCAATCTCGAAGGAGCCGCAGGAAACAGGCTCCTGCCCGGCGTAGCCGATGGATACCGTGAGGGAATCCCCCTTGCCCGGGTACCAGTCGCCGCGCCAGCGCCCGTCGGTGTCTTCAAGGCGCAGCTCCAGCTCGTCGGATTCCCCGGACAATCTGTCCGTATAGCCGACGCTGAGAAGATACGGGCTGATGTCCGCGGAAATGTCCTTTCCTTCATATATGATCCGTGCCTGGGGCACAGGGACTTCTACCGGGCCGCTCATGTTCATTCCTCACTCGCCCCGGAGCACCAGGGCGGAAGATTGACGTTGTGTTCCAGTTCCGCGGCCCTGACCACAGGGATGAATATCCGTACCCCGCCCGGAAGGACCGGGGTTATCGGCATGTGGGGATTGGCCGTGATGATGCGTTCCACTTCCGATACATCCCCGTAATAGCGCCAGGCCAGCGTATCCCAACGCTCACCCTCGCTTGTGACGTGTACGAGCCTGTCCACATCAAGCCTCCTGAACTCGCCGCGCCGCGACGTCGGCGGAAAACCGTTGCAGGACGGGCGCGCAACGGTCAAGGCAGGACGAGCCCGCGACCAGGCAGGCATCCACCTGCCCCAGCGTTTGCCCCACGTTGCCTGTATCCACGCCCAGCGTAGAGGCAAGGGCTGCCCCGTCCCGCATGAGGCCGGCCAGTTCTCCGGCGGCTCCCACGGCGATCGTGATCTCTTCCAGCGGCAGGGCCGACATGCACGCCACGAGGGCGTCTGTCAATCCTGACGCCAGGCCGCCCGCCTTGCCCAAAAGTCCCCCCAGCCTGTCCGCGCCGCCCAGAGCCAGAGACACGGCCTCGAACGGACCGCCCGCCCCCGCCACATCTCTGGCCAGCCCCACAAGATCCGTGGCCTCGCTGACGATCCCCCGTGCCTGTTGCGCAAAGGAAACCGCCGTGCGCATGGTGTCCCACAGGCCTCCGCCGGCCGCCGGCGTCGCCAGGGAAAGCAGGGAGCCCTGGCCTGGATATACCGCCAGAGAAGGGGCACCGTCGCTCACCGCCGGACGCTCAAGGGGCTTTGCCGGGTCGCCCGTGTATTCCTTCAGCTCCGCCTGCATGGAAATCAGCCAGGGTGTACCGGACGGGGAGCACTGCTCAAATGTGGTGGAGAGCCGTTCAAGGACGAAGTAGCCCCACCAGGAGCCGTCGCCGAACACCAGCGGATGGGCCTGATGCCCCCTCAGCATGGTTTCCAGCTTCTTTTTCTCTTCGGCCGGTGTGCAAAAACTGAAATGCAGATCAAAGACCAGATTCAGCACGTCCAGCTCCCGGCCGGTGTATTGCAGACGCGGGGCGCGGGAGAACAGGGCATGCTCCGCGAATGCCGCCCCCTGCTGCACGTCAAGCCCGGATGGCGAAAGCCGCGGAGCAAAAAGCACGTCCCCCAGTGTGGCGAAAACGCTAAACATACGCGCGGCGCTCCCTGTCGTGCATGACGCGGCGGATCATGCGTTCCAGCTCCGGTAAGGTCATGGCAAGAGCACTCCGTACTTCCTTTTCCGTCGCGTTGCCCTGGATGGTGATGTTCGGCGAAAAGGTGACGTTCACCCCGGCGCTGCCACCAAAGCCGTGTATGCCCTCCCGGTCGGCCCGCGCGGCTCTGGCGATCTTTGCCGGGCCGTCCGGAGCGGTCAGCAGCCTGGGCGGCTGCCATTCAGCCGCTGCGGCTTTTGCGAGGCCGGCGGCGGCACCGGCTGCTTCGCCTTCCCCGGCCTTTATGCCCAGGGCGGCGCCCTGGGCGACGTTCAGGCCGTAGCCGGCAAAGACCTTGCTCGGACTGGCGATACCGAGCCAGCCCTTGAATTTGTTCTTCACGCTCTCGGCCATGCCCGCGATGGCTTCCGTCGCCGCATCGATGCCGGACTTGAGCCCCTCGACAAGACCGGAAGCCACACTCCTGCCCAAGCCCAGGAATTGAGCCGGCAAGCCCTTGATATATGTCATGCCGCCCTGGAATTTGGTCTTGACCGTGTTCCAGCCCGCTTCCAGCGCCGGGCCGATACCGCCTTCAGGAAAGATCGAGGCTATCAGCTCCCGGCCCTGTTGCATGAGACGCGGCCCCAGCGCCTTCAGCCAGTTCCAGCCGGCGGAAAAGGCGGCCTTGACCTTGTCCCAGTTCTTGTAGATCAGGTAAGCGGCCACGCCGATGCCCGTTACCAGAAGCCCCACGGGGTTGAGCAGCAGGGCGCGCCCCAGTACGAATACTGCCTTGCCGGCAAGCGAAAGCCCTTTCACAAGAGCGCCGGAAAGCACGCGCCCCGCACGAAGCACAAGAGTTCCAAGACCGCGGACGGCGCTGCCTGCCTTGCCCAGCGCCCCGGCAAAAATACCGGCAGCGCGGGGCGACAGGCCGAACAGACGGAACAATGCCTGCATAGGGCGGACGCCGCCGGCCAGCAGGGCACGGAAAGTCAGGAACCGGACCGCCGCCGATACCAGTGGCCCGCCAAGCAAGGTGAAGCCCAGACGCAAGGCCAGCAACCCGCCCCGGAACAGGAACAGGCCGGCGGCCACTTTCGCCACCAGTGCCACAGTCTCCTGGTTCTGTTCCATCCAGTCCGCCCCGCGCTGGAGCAGCGGCAACAGGCTGTCCCCCACGGCCAGCGCCGAGGGCAAAAGCGCCTTACCCAGCGATTCCGCCGCAAGATCGAACTCCACGCGCAGCCGTTTTGCTTTTTCCACCGGAGACGCCATTCGCAGGTCAAAATCTTTTCCGAGAACGTCCTGTTTGCCCGCTTCCAGGGCTTCGGCCTTGATCTTTTTGTAGTCGTCCATCTGCATGACGAGCGGCCGCAAAAAGTTCATGGCCTGCATGTCCCGGAACAGGTCGGAAAGCGCGTAGGCTTCGCTGATGCGCTGCAAGGCCTGCTTCCGCTTGGCCTCATCCTCGATCGTCATGGCTTTCTTGAACTCGGCGGCCGCCTGCGGGCTCTTGCTTTTCATGTATTCCATGACAAGCCGCATGGTCCCCTCGAAGGGGCCGATGCCGTCTTTGGCCAGCTGCTTCAGCGAGCCTTGCAGATCGATGCCCGCGTCGGCGAAGTTCTTCACCGTGTCCGGAGCGAAGATCTTTTGCAGATAGTTGCGCATATTGTTCGCGGCTTCATCATTGGTACCCGCGCCACGCCGGGCAATCTGCAATCCCGCCGTCATTTCCGCCACGGCCTGCTGTCCCGTGACGCCCATGCCGGCAAACATCGGTGCCAGCTGGGGGAGGAACTTCGCCATGTCCTTCATTTCCACAAGACCGGCCTTGCCGCCCGCAGCCAGAATATTGAAGGATTCGTTCAGCCGTTCGGCCGTAATGCCCAGGTTGTCACGCAGGGCCAGCGTGGTCGCGCCAAGGTCGTCCATACTTGCCCGGGTCGACGTGGCCGTCCGGGCAAGCACCGCCCCGTAACCTTCCAGCTCTTCCCGGCTCTGAACGCCGCCCGCCACCAGGACCTGCATCCCCTGCAGGACGTCCGTCTGGTACTGGTTGGATTCCCGCGAGATGTTCCGTACGGATTCGGACAGCCTGGCTTCATCCTCAGCACTCATGCCGCCGGTTATGGCCATGTCGCGGATGGTGTCCTGCTTTTGCGCCGCTGTCTTGACGGCCATTGCCGCCGGCGCGGCGGCAAGTATGGCCCGGCCCTCGCCGCCGGCCCGCGGCCAGCCGCTCCGGACACGGTCAGCTTGCCCACATCGGCATAAAGGCGGCTGCGCTTTTCGGCAACGGCATTGCTGCGATCCATCGCGCGGGCAAGTGCTTCCTCGTTGCGTCTGAGCTCCACTTGCCGAAGCGCCAGGGCTCGCATGGCAGCTTCCGCCCGGGACCGGTTCCCGGCTTCGATATTCGTGCGCTTCAGATAGTCATGAAGCGCCTTCTGCTTTTTTGCCAGGAGATCAGAGGCCGCGCCCGTGCCTTTCAATGCGTTTTCCGCGGCACCCGCCGCGTAGGAAAATGCCTTGTCGAACTCCCGCGCCACGCCGGGAAGCGCGGCCACCTGCCCGGAAAGTTTGCTGACCTGCCCGCCGGCGTTACCGGCCGCGGCACCGGCCTGACCAAAGGAACCCGCAGCCGCAGAACCTGCCGTGGCCGCGGCCTGCCGGGCCAGAGCGGAAGAACGGGCAAACTCCCCGGTCGCGGCCGCTCCGGCCCGCACGGCTGCCGCCTGTTGCCGCGCGTCGGCATGCATGCCGCGAAAACCCGCACGGGCGGCGTCCACGGCGGACCGGAAGGACGACGCCAGGCGGGCGCTGATATTGACGGCTAGGGAAAGCTCTCGCGGCATGGTCACTTCTTCAGGCTGTCGTTATAGGCTTCGATCTGGGAAGCGGCGTCTTCCACCGCTTCCCGCCATTCTTCCATCGTGAGGTCGTCAATGTCCCGCAGCGACCAGCGCCACCAGCGGGCAAGCATGGCGTTACCGCTCCGAAACGTCGCCCGTGACACCGACGAGGCGAAAGAAGCGATCACGCAGGGCCAGATAATCGCGGGCATCCATGTCCAGCAGGTCGTCTTCGAGCATGTCGCACATGACCGCAACGCCCGATATCTCGTAATCTTCCGCCTTTTTCGTCCGGCGGTTAGCTTCCCGGATGTCGCGGGCCGTAAGGCGGGGACGCAGGTTGATTTCCTTCAGCTCCCGCCCGTCCGTCATGGTGTAGGGGAAAAGCAGGGTGTAGGTATGTTCATCCTTGACGGCCTCTTGGGGCTGTTCCTTGACTTCGCTCATGATCTAGCCTCCGATGTTGACGCGGTAATTGGAAAGGAGATCCCTTCCACCCGCCTTGTAGATGTTCGCCAGCACGTCCAGCTCCAGAATGTCCTGACCGTCGAGGACCTGCTTGACGTAGGTGCAGGAAAACTTTGTGGTCAGGGAAACGCCCTCGTGCTGCTTGAACTCGCCTAAGGGGAACGACTTGAACTGTACGGTCAGGAAGGTGACCAGCGGGGCCTCCCTGTCGCGTCCCTGGCTGCTCCACAATTCCCAGGAAGAGCGGCACTGAAGGGAATACGCCGTGAAGATATCCGCCTGGGACTTCAGCACGTCCGCATAGAAAGAGTTCCAGACGATCTCGCCTTCCATTTTCTCAAAACCCGCGGGCAGTTCGAACTTGCCCACCATGCCCAGGGCGCTGTGTTCTTTCATGGCCGCCGTGATCTCCGGCAGCTTCACTTCAGCAGCCCGTCCCAGCAGGGTTTTTCCGTTCAGGTAGATGGTCGCATTGACTACCTGCGCAGTCTGTATGCCGCTCATGATGCCTCCTTATTCGCCGCCACTCAGGGAAACAAGATATTCCCCGGTCAGTTCGCTTTCATAGGTCAGGCGTTCCAGCGGGGGCTTGGGAGTAAACTTGTACTGAATCAGCAGGTGCCCGGCCTTGATCTTCGTATCCGGATTGCGTGCCTGGTCGAACCAGGCCAGGCCGCCCATGATGGCCCCGTCGCCCTGGAGCTTGCGGAAAAACTGGTTCACGCTCTCCAGGATCGTGTCGATGAGCGCCTTGTCGATGGGCCGGTCCATGAACTGTGCCGAAGAGTAGCGGATGCTTTCGTCGATGATATCCTTGGTCCTGCGAACGCAGATGAAGGTCTCCCAGTCCGTCTCCGTCGGCCAGGCGCTGGAACGGTTGCCCCAGACCTTCCAGCCGGAGCCATAGGAATTGAACACGGTCAGGATGCCCTTTTCGTTCAACAGGTTGACCTGGCTTTGCGCGTCGTCGATCTTGGCGGTCAGGGAAAGCTCCGCGCCCGTGATGCCCTGGATGGCCTCGTTGCTGGGGCTTTTCCAGTAGCCTTCATTGTTGTCCGTCACGCACATGACGCCGGCAAGACGCTGGGAAAACGGCTCCAGGACGTCGGCATCCAGTTCCGCGCTGTACACCTTCAGGTGCGGGAAGCAGAGCACCGTCCGCTGGCTGGCAAAGGAAAAATTGATCGTGCCCGCGGGACCGCGTCCGGTGACGGCCTCGTCAAAGGTGGCGCCCACAGGCGCATCGATGAGCGCCATTGCCTGGAGCTTCTCCGCCTGGGCCACCATCTCGGACGCCACGGAAAGCTGCGTGCAGTAACCCGGCGCGATCAGGATCTTGGGGTCATAACCGAAAAGCTGGTAACAGCTTTCCAGCAGGGCAAAGCCCGTGCGGTCCCCGTCTTCGTCAATACCGCCGATAATGTCCCCCGCCTTGACCTTGGATGGATCGGCGTATTTGTAAGTCGCCTTCACCTTGCCGCCCGCCGGGATCCCCCCGGAAGCCAGGCGTGTCACCAGCCCGGACGTGGCCGAAAGCGTGTAGTCCTCGCCTTCCGCATAGGTGGTCTCTCCGTTTTCATCCTTCAGCACCAGCTCGCGCACGGCGACATGGGCAAGGTTCGCCCGTCCGTTCACGGCGACGAACTCCAGCACCTCGTCCGTTGCCTGTTCGCAATGCACAGCAGGGTCAAGGACGTTGACGACGATCACCGTGCCCGCTCCGTGGTCGAAAATGGCGTCCAGCGCCTGGGGGATGGTGAAGCCCGAAAGCGCGGAGCCGAACTGGGCGGCGTCACTCGAGGAAAGAATCTGGACCGGCTCGTTGACGGGGCCGGCGGGCGCGATCCCCACCAGCCCGACAACGGCGGACTTGACGACGGTGATCGGCACACCGCCGTTTTTGACCTCGATCGTTTCCACGCCATGCAGAAAATTCGCGGCCATTATGCGTTCTCCTTCTCGGCGGGGGGCATCGCCGTTTCCGTTTGGGCCGGATGGCCCGGCATGGGAGCCAGGTAGCCCCGCTTGACCATACGCTGTACCCAGGGGTGCTCTTCCGGCAGGTCGCAGGTACGGCCGGGATAAAGCAGCACTTCGCGCCGCCCTCCGCCGGCAAGCTCCAGGGTCGCCCCGGTCGTCAGACGCCCGCAAAATTTGTAGATCATGATATTTCTCCCTTGAAACCGACGTCCGCCAGTTTCGGTTCGTCTTCCATCTCCATCGCCTCCACCAGCATCCCGGTACAGGTCAGGGTCAACTCGTACCACCACAGCCGGGACGCCTGTCCGGCGAAGCGTTCGGACCGCATGTGCAGTTTGCCGCAGTCCGGCGGGCGGAAACCCGTCAGCAGCCTCCGGATACGGTCGACCATGTCCACGGCCCCGTCCCGGCCGTTCAGCTGCCGGAACACCAGGATGACCGAAAGGCTGATCTCCCGCTCCTGGATCACCGCGAACATGTCCCGCGAAGGCCCGTACGTCGCCCCGGCATAGCCCACAAGAGCCGCGCCCACGGGATGGTTCAGGCGGTATTCCCTTTCTTCTTCCGGCCAGAACTCGGCCGAAAGCGGCAGCTCCGCCAGCCGGGACCGTATGGCCTCAAGCATCTCATTGGTCGTCGCCATCATGACCTCTCATACGCTTTGCGCATGGCGTCTGAAAAAAAGGCCTTCGGCGCGCTCATGCGATGTTCCCCGCGTTCCGGCAGGACTTCGGCCGTAGCCGCCACCCCCAGGGTGATCCGCCCGCTGCGTATCTGTTCCAGCGTCTTCACCGCGGCCCTGTATGTTTCCATGACCGTTTCCGGCATGTCGCTTTCCGGGCGGCGCTCGTACAGTTTGAAGCGGGCTATGGTCCGCACCACGTCCCGAAGCAGCGTGGGGACCGTGGCAAGCGGCAGTTCGTAACGGCCCCGGAGATACCCGTCCACCAGTTCCCCGGCGGCACGCAGGGCTTCCTCCACCTTGCCCATGTCCGGCTCCGTCCCGCGCGGGTCGTCGTTCGTCAGCTCGATGACCGACTGCCCGGGCAGGAAGGAAAGCAGTTCTTCAGGCGTCAGGTACATGGTCAGGCCAGCGAAAGTTCGGCCAGGGCGCCCGGGACGTGGCAGATGCATACAGGGTTGCTCTGTACTTCCATGTCCCAGCCCTTGCCCATAGGCCGCGGTTCCGTCTTGGCGTAGAACGGCAGGCCGATGGTATTGACTGTCTCGTTCCAGTTGGCCGGGGCATAGAACGTACTGAACAGGCCAGATCCCACGGGGTAGAAATGCGCCTTGCCGTCTTCAACCAGGGGCTTGCCGCCGATCTCGTCCGGGCAGTCCCAGAACGTCACACCGCCGTAGGTGAAGCCCTTGCGGTCGTCTTCCCCGAACCTGTCCTGGACCGCCTGCCACCGCTCGTAGGCCTCACGCACCAGGGCATGGCCGGTCAGCCCGTCAAAGAAGGCCGGCGAACACATGCACTCGAACCGTTTGATCATGAAGCCGGAAAGGTATTTCTTGGCGTTGCGCTTCACATCGTAGATGGCTTTCTTGATCGGGTTGTCCTTGACGGATTCCGCCGTGGGCAGGGTGATGGCCTTTTTGAGCTGCGCCACGCCCGCGGCGTCGAACAGGTTCAGCAGCACATCGCCCCCGGCGTCATAGATCACGCCCTTCACGGCCCCGGTCCGATGGTATTCCAGCGTCGCCGTGATGGAATCCTTCAAGTCCTGCATCCTGTCGTTCAGGACGCGGTCGACCGTGGAAAGCTGCTCCGTGCCGAAGGCGCGCAGATCCTGCACGTCGTCAGGCAGGAGCACGTCCGAAAGCGGCAGGTGCGCGGTCTGGAAGGTCTGCGTTTTCCATTTGCTCCCGCGTCCGGCAAGCGGCGTCGCGCCTTCGCGGCGGTCGCGGTTGGGCACCAGCACAAAGCGGCCGTGCCGCACGTCCAGGGTCACGCTCGTGGTGCGGCTGCCCTTTTCCTCAAACAGGCCGATGCTGCCGAAATAGGTCGGCTTCACCGGCAGCAGGTTCACGGCTTTGGTCAGTTCCGAAGCCGAACGCATATTCACGGTAAGCATGGTTCCTCCTAGCGGGCGACGATGCCCAGAGCTTCAAGCACCGCCAGCGCCGCGGGCTTCTTTTCCTCCGCGCCGGCGGGCCATTTGAGCATGGAAGCCGACACCAGCGCCCCGCGCTTGAGCACGGGCGCTTCAATATTGACGGACGAGGCGGCAACGGTCCGAAGGAGAATCCCCACGGGAGCGGGGTCGGTCGTCGCGGCGGC
>OGQA01000819.1_pt1 | contig 15338 bp, 13 predicted proteins | sample 1553011 | NCBI WGS metagenome assembly OGQA01 (sample SAMEA2580256, study PRJEB22360) | human gut metagenome | biome: human gut; feature: human-associated habitat; material: faeces | place: Denmark | collected 2008/2010 | reverse complement strand
GTGTACACGAGTACAAAAGACTCGAATTAGCCAAAGAAATTGACGAAGAATGTGCTTTAAAGTCTGCAAGTTGGGGAATGTTCCAGATCATGGGCTTCAATCACAATCTTTGTAGCTGTAAAGATGTCTATGAATTCGTTCATAAGATGTCAGAATCTCACGAAAAACAACTAGAATTGATGTACTACTTCATGAATACCTCTGGTTGTTTGAAGAATCTCAAGGAAAAGGACTGGGCAGGCTTTGCAAGAAAGTACAATGGTCCTGGATATGCACAAAATGCTTACGACCAAAAGCTAAGAAATTCTTACGAAAACTTCAAAGATAAGATATGAAAAGATGTCATTTTAACAGCTGGGTAGCAAAAGTATTCCTTTTCCCCAGTTACAAGGCAATTACCTTCCTCTATAACTCCTTCTTCAAGGATAAAGAAGAGGATTTATTGCAAGAGGATATTGATCACGAACGTACTCACCAAGTACAACAGATTGAGTGTACAATTGTGGGTCTGATTCTAGGAATCATTCTCTGCTCATTGGGTCTATCCTTCTGGTGGATTCCTATCCTTGGTTTGGGATTCTTTTACATTTGGTATGGAATCGAATATCTTATTATCATGTGCTTTGCCGGTTGGAACAAACAGAATGAGAGGTATCATGATGTAAGTTTCGAAGAGGAAGCTCACAATAATGATAAAGACCCATACTACTTGGAGAATCGTAAACCATTTGCATGGCTTAAGTACGTAAAATTGAGAAGTTATAAGAAATGAAGAATCTAAAGGTATTGGGAGTGTGCGCTGGACAGGGTGCACTCCTGTTCCCTTTTAAGAAAAATTTGTTAGGGAATATAGAGATTAGAGGAGTATTCCATACACCGGGCGAAGAACAATGGAAACTCAACTTTGGGGATATACCATTCTACAAGGGTTTCTGTTTACAAGAATTTGATGAGAAAGTAGATATCATAATTTCATCCCCAGACTGTGGTGCATCCTCAGTTATGAGGTTATCAAAAGTAAAGGAGTTGGGCAATCCCCAGGATAATCGTAGTCTTAATCTAGTAATTGCTGCAATATTAGAGTATAAACCTAAGGTATTTCTTATAGAAAATCTACCAAGACTACTATCCTTGCTACCCAAGGATTTCTTTGAGGAAACACTGAAAGACTATAAATTAGTTTTTCATGAAAGGTCAGTTTCTGACTATGGGAACTCTCAGGAATCAAGGAAGCGATTACTCATCATTGGAGTACATAAAAAGACCGGTAAGAAATACTTGAATGCTTTTGATGAAGTATTTCAAGTAAAAACTCCAACAACTACTAGAAATCTACTTAAACCGCTCACATTCTCTCAGGAAAATAATACTAACCAGATTCCATTCATGAGTAAAACTCTGGCAATGTATGACTATCGAAAGCTTCCAGAGAAGAAGAATCTCACAGTAGCAAAGATACATAGACTCTGGGTTAGAGATTTTAAAGATGAAAAGAAGTGGCCTATCAAAACTGCAAAGATGAGTACTCTCCCAGGAGTATATCGATTGGAGTATGATAAACCACCATTAACTCTCAGACCTGCAGATAGGCAATTCAGACCTGACGGGTACCCTCTGGGAATCGAAGACTTCAAGGCAATTATGGGATTCCCCGATAAATTCGAAATTTACCTTCACAAAAATGGTGATACCTTCGAAGGTGATTTTAAGGATTACCATTACTGGCTTAACAAGGCAAGGTATACAATTGCCAAAGGGGCAGTTGGGGAAATCGGGATTTGGTTCAAAAAATGCCTTAAAAAGGTACCTTAATTTTCAGTGACTCCCCCCTATATATATTATGGCCAGGTAAGAAGGTAAGAAGGAAGGAAAGGAATAATTCCAAAATACAATTCTGAAAGGATAGGGATTGTTAAGGGAAAGGAAAACAAGTCACAAACCTAACTAATTGATTTTGAATGAATTAGGTAGTACCAAGACTTGGCAAGTTGATGCCAAGTACCTGATTTAGAGCTAGTTGACTATATTCGTATGAAACACCAAAATCGAAAATGATATGACTAAGAAGATTTTACATCGTTCGGAAATTACACCGAAGAATCTGAAAGCAATCTTCAATCTGATTGCTGTACTATACAATCGATTGATTAAAAATCGAAAGGGAAAAATTCGTATAACTCTTTCTGAAGATTCGAAAGGACTCGAATTTAGATTAAGAATACCTACCTCGGAATTAAGTTCAAGTATGAAAGCTTTAATCCGTATTGGTATGGATAAGTTCATTGCTAAGGACACTTATTTGAGAATCAAGGATGAAGACATTTAAGAGGGCCTTGTTTATTGTACTTCTAGGATTTACTATTTACCTTTGCTTCAGGAATTACAAACTGACTCGAGAAGTTTATTCTCTGAATCAAGCGGTCAATGAAATCCCAGATACAGTCTACTCAGACAAACCCTTCAAACCAGAGAAGAAGTACTCTGAAGAAACTCAACCAGGTAAAATCTTAGTTTACGATAACAAGAAGCAGTCAACTCTCTTTCCTGATTCCATAAGACAGCCAGTTATCAGTAAACAAGATTCCCTGGTTCAAATCGTTTTGAAGAAAGATAAGTTGAACTTAAGTCTGTTCAATAAGGAGACTAACACTTATTCAACTAGACTATTCCCAATCGACTTAGATAAGTACAACTACAACTGGTATGAAGGTCAATTAACTCGAAAGAAAGTTGCAAGGTTATCACTTAGTCCATACGTCTATGGCAAATATAGACCTTTCAATAATCTCTTCGATATGGGAGCTGGTCTTTCAATCAAGACTAAGAGATTTAATTACAAATTCGGAGTCAATACCTTTTACTACCCGAAGATAAAATCAGGGATGGGTACTGACATCGAATTTCAAATAACGTATAACTTTTAAGTAATGGCAAAGACTATCTCAGAAACTAGAACTACATTAACTCGGGAGGAGCTATCAAACCTATCCCGAGTTTCTAGTGATGTTTTCTTTTTTAGCCTTTTTTGCTATGTGATACATCCAGTAAGAGGAAAGGTAAGATTCGATTTATACCCATTTCAGAAATCAGTTCTCTACAATTTCATTGCCCAACGATTCAATATCATTCTCAAATTCCGTCAGGCAGGAATTACAGAACTTATTTCTATGTACTGTCTTTGGTTGGCGATGTACCATCCCAACAAAAAGATAAACATTATCTCTATCAAAGACACAACTGCTAAGAAGGTGCTTAAGAAGATTAAGTTCATGTACAAGAATCTTCCATGGTACCTTCAAACTCCCATAATCAATGGTAGAGCTGGAGAATATGGTTCTGCTTCCATGATAGAATTTGATAATGGGTCATTTATTGAATCAATTCCGACATCATCCGAAGCCGGTCGTTCGGAATCCCTTTCTCTTCTGGTAATTGACGAGGCAGCAGTAGTAAGATGGGCTGCTCAAATTTGGGCTGCTGCATTTCCTACTCTTTCCACTGGTGGAGCTGCCATCGTCAATTCCACTCCCTATGGAGTTGGTAATTTCTATCACTCAACTTGGGTAGATGCCATTGCAGGAGGTAATCCTTTTAACCCAATTCGATTATACTGGCAAATGCACCCAGAACGAGATATTAACTGGTATAACCAAATGTCTTCTGCTTTGGGAGCAAAACGAACTGCACAAGAAATTGATGGTGACTTCTTATCCTCTGGTAATACAGTCTTCGACTTAGCCGATATTAAAGCTATCGAAGACTGCCTTAGTGATTACCCAGTTATTAAGAAGAGATTTAATGGTCAATACCGACAATTCTGTGAACCCGAATCAGATAAAGAATATTTCATTGGTGCAGACGTTTCAACTGGTAGAGCTTCTGACTACTCTTCATTTACTTGTATGGATAAGCTAGGAGAAGAACAAGTAGTATATAAGGGAAGAATGGCAGTGGGAGCTTATGCTAAGTTACTTGGTGATACTGGGAAGTTGTTTAACTGGGCAGTAATAGCTCCAGAATCCAATGACGTTGGTTTATCAGTAACTTCTAAGCTTCAAGACGAAGGCTACCCTAACCTTTACTACTACCAGAAGATGCTGAAGAAAAAAGGTAAAAGTAGACCTGAAATGGATAAATCCCCTGGTTGGTTAACCACCCAAAAGAATCGTTCAGTGATAATAGAAAACTTGGAAGAAGATATTCGATTAGATCACTTAATCATTAAGGACCCATTCTTTGTACAAGAAGCTTATACCTTCATTTATGATGGTTTAGGTAGACCTGTTGCAATGGGTAAACATAGGGCTAACAATTCAGCTGTAGATGTAGACCTTGAAGGAGATGTATATGCCGATGATGATATCTTTGGAAAAGCAATATGTAATCACATAAGGAAAGGAAAAACTAACGTAATCGTACAACCAAGATGAAAAAGTACTTCAATTTTAGTTGGGGTTGGGGACGTAAGAAGGACCCTCCCAAGAATGGTACATCCTCTAATAAAGAGGAGAAGCCTGCCACATCGATTTCGCCTGGTAGGGTTTCAGTTGACGATGATAGCGATAACTTAATTACATCATTACAAGGGTTGACTAAATTAGTTGAACCCTCTTTTCGTGTTGATGTGATACCTTTAATTCGGGATTTATATAAGGTAAATCCTGATATGGGCATTGCATTGCAAGATATGTTTAAGTTAGCTAACACCAGTCATACAGTAACTTTCCCTAATAATACCGATGAAGAGGCTTCAAAGATGAGAGAACATCTTAAGAAAGCCACCAAGGGATGGACCAGATATACTGCTGGTATAGATGGTTTAGTTAATAAAATGATTGTTCAACTTCTTGTAAGTGGGGCAATATCCGTAGAAGGAGTACCAAATGATAAGCTTGATGGTTTGGCTACTGTATTATTCCTTAAGCCAGAACACATCAAGTTTAAACGTGAATTAAATGGGGTGTATGCTCCTTACCAAAAGAATATAAATTTCTTTGTTAAGCAACAAGATTACATTAAGCTTAACCCAGAAACCTATTTCTATGTTGGTATGTTCAATGATACCGATGAACCTTATGGAGTTCCTCCATTTATGCCTGCATTGGATTCTCTCAAAGGACAAAATGATATGAAGATTAACTTCAAACATATCATGGAGATTTGTGGTATGGTTGGTTTCTTAGAAGCTAAGATGCAGAAATCTCCACAAAGACCAAATGAGAGTATAAAAGCTTATGAATCCCGATTATACCATGAACTTAATATACTTAAACGTAATGTTAAAGAGGGTATGAAGGATGGAGTAGTTGCTGGTTACATAGATGACCATGAATTCAAACTAAATTCTACTACTAAGGAACTCGGTAATATCGAGAAGCCTTGGAATATGAACCAACAATCTGTAGCAAATGGGTTGGGAGTTAATGGCTCTATCATTGGGGTATCATCTACTACTGGTGAAGGTGCAACTGGTATAATGCTGTCTAAGATGATTAGCCAGTTAAAAAATATCCAAATGCTTGTAGCTTATGTATTAGACCGACTTTATTCTCTAGAACTGCGTCTGGCAGGCTTTAATAATAAGGGGATGAAGATTGATTGGGGAACTTCTACAGTTTCTGATGAAGTTAAAATCCAACAAGGTCTTCAGTATAAGATACAGAACCTTGACTTATTGTATAAGGCTGGTATCATTAGTCAAGAGCAATATGCTTGGGCAATGGGTTATGATTCTCCTGATGAGAAAGAACCAAGAGTTTCACTTGAGGACCAATTTGTTAAGGGTGGTAATATAGACCCACAAGAGGGTACTAAGAAGAAACAAAGGCAGGATGATAAAAACCAATCTGCTCGTAGGTCAAGAGATAAAGTAAACCCGGCTCCTTCTAGAGGAGACCAAAATACTAAAGCAAGATGAGTAAATTCACAAAGAAAAACAAAGAGCATCTTGATTCTATGGTGATAGGTCAAGGCCATACCATTATGGCTGGGTATATCCCAGAAGCAGTGGGAGCCAAGACTTTCTCAGAGAATTATTACAAATGGAAAAATCCCACACCGGATTCCATTGCTCAATTTGGGTTTTGGGGAGGGGATATAGATTATAATACTTACTATCCCAACCTAGACAAATCGGAACTAACTCCTAAGGACGAAGAGTTTATCGAACCAATGTTCAGATTACTTTCAGAAACGATTGTATCTAAGAATTGGAACCCGACAGACTTTGGTCAAAATGGAGTACTAAAGGCTTCTATGAAGATGCTGCTTGGTCAAACAGTAAACTGTGACCATGAAACCAACATTGGTAATGCTATTGGTGCTGTATCACAAGTAATGTGGCAGGAATCCTACAAAGACGGTAGCTTTACTATACCCGCTGGTATCAACGGTATTCTGAAGATTGATGGTAAGGCAAATCCAAGAATTGCTCGAGGAATTCTTATGGAGCCACCCTCAATTCATAGTAATTCGGTTACTGTACAATTTAAGTGGGATAAATCCCATCCCCAAATGGAAGATAACGAATTTTATCAGAAACTGGGTACTTATGACTCTAAGGGAGTTATGGTACGTAGAATTGTTACTGAAATTGTTCGTTACCTTGAGACCTCACTAGTTTCACATGGTGCTGATTCATTTGCCCAGAAAATTGGTTCGGATGGTAAAATCATTAACCCAACCTTTGCCAAAAGAACTTGGGCATCTTATGAAGAATACAGAGATGATAAATCGAAGCAATACTTCTTTACTGATTATAAATCAGATTTAACATCATATCAAGAAAAGAACGATACTCAGGGTTCTTTTAATGATAATGATGCCAATGATAATCATTCAAATAAAAATAATATGAACGAAGAATTACTAAAATTTCTTGAAAGCCTTTTTGGGGATAACATGCTTACCCTGGAAGAAGGTAAAGAGATGAATCAGGAAAATGTAATTGCCTGCATTCAGACTTTGGTATCATCCAGAAACGAATTGCAAACTTCGGTAGATAATCTTACTACAGAGAAAACTTCTCTTACGGAACAGATTACCAACTTGAATGCTGAAGTAGCTAACTTGAAGGAAATGGCAACCGTAGGAAAGAATCACATTGCTTCTCTACGTGAAGATGCCGTAGAAACCTACAAGAAGTTAATGGGTGATAAGGTAGATGAGACAATCGTTACGATGCTCAATGCCGAGACTACTGGTATTACTACTCTTATTTCCTTGACCAAGGATTACCAAGCTCGCTTGGAAGAGAAGTTCCCTCTCACTTGCTCAAAATGTGGTTCTAAGGACGTCAACCGTGCTTCCTCAATTGCTGAGGATGATACCGAGGGTAAAACTGGAACCCCGGGTACTGATACCCAACGGAATTCAGAATCTCCGAGTACTAAGAATGTAATCGATAACTTGTATCGAAACAAAATCAAATAACTAATATAAATAATCCGCGTTATGGAAAAAACTAAAATCGTAAACGACCCTCAGCAACTTACTCTCTTTGGGGAAAGAACCCCGAGAGCGGTGATTTACAAAAGTGAGTCACACAAATTGCACCAGGCTTTCAATGTTAAAGCTGGAGAGAAAATCGTACAGGGTATGCCAGTGGCTTTGAATGAAGAAGGTTTGATTTACCCTTGCACTGATACAGCTACTCAAGTTTATTTGGGTGTAGCAGTAACGGATAACGTTAACCCTGCTTATCAACCTCAAAGAAATTTCCCGGTAGAGGTAACAGTAGCTATGGAAGGTTACATGATTTGTAACTGGGTATCAAACGGAAATATCGACGCCGGCTATGTAACTCCCGATGGAAAATTGCTTAACGATAGATTCGTAAAAGCTAACCAAGCAACTTCATCCCAGTTCATTGCCCTTAATCCTGCAGAAGAGGCAAATGAGGTAATTCAAGTACTCATCAAATAAGAGAAAAGAAGTTATGGAAAATAAAATAGATATTACAAAGTTGAAGGCTCAGGATTTTATGAATGAGCTGCCGGAAATGGTAAGAAGCTTGGAAGCTGTTCGTTCCGGTTCACAGGACAAGAAGCCTGTAGAGGTAACTTTTGGAGAATTGGTTACCGGTAAATGGGGTATTTCAGAAGATGAACTTTTTGAAAAGATGGGCATCAATCCAAAAGTGGACACGATGCAGAACATCTTTACAATGCCTCAACAGAATGTTCGTTGGATTGTTCCGGAAATCATCCGTGCTGCTATCACATTGGGTATGCGCCAGGCTCCGTTCTATCCGAACATCATTGCATCTGATCAACCCATCAATGGTTTACAAGCAATCATGCCGATGGTTAACATGTCGGATGCTGCCCCTGCAAAGGTTAATGAGGCAGAAACTATCCCATTGGGTGATGTTAGCTTCGGACAGAAATCAGTTAGCCTCTTCAAAATCGGAAAAGGTTTCAAACTTACTGATGAAGTTCGTAACTATGTTTCGCTCGATGTCTTGGGAATCTACCTTCGTGATTTTGGTGTTCAGTTGGGTTATGCTCTGGATACTCTGGCTATGGACGTTGCTATCAATGGTAACAACCCTGATGGCTCTGAGTCTGCCCCGGTAATCGGTGTATACGAAACAACTAAGGGTATCACTTACAAAGACCTTCTGCATATTTGGGTACGTGCTGCTCGTATGGGACGTAACTTCCAAACTATGATTGGTGGTGAAGACCAGGCAATCGAAATGCTGAACTTGCCGGAATTCAAGGATCGTCACTCTGGTACTACAGAAGCTACCCTGAATGTTAAGTCTCCTGTTCCCAAGAATGCTGACTTCTACATTCACCCGGGTACACCCGACCAACAGTTGCTGTTGATTGATACATCTGCTGCCTTGATTAAGCTTACTGCTCGTCAGTTGATGCTTGAATCCGAAAGAATCGTTTCTAACCAGACTCAGGCAATCTATGCAAGCTTGACTACTGGCTTCTCTAAGATGTACCAGGATGCAACTCTGTTGCTGGCTGCTGACAAGAAGTTCTCAGAATTCGGTTTCCCCGAGTTCATGAACGTAGACCCATATTTGATGGTTAACCTAGAATAATAAGGGACGTCCGGTTTCATCTATATAAATTCCCTGAGAGGGTAGGTAACTAAAAAGACCTATCCTCTCTTTAATCATTTTTAAATCTTAGGAAATATGGCTAAAGATAAATATACAGTAACTGTGGGACCAAGAGCTTACAGTTTTCATGACCAATCAACTGGTATTACCGTTTGTAGAGGAGAAGACAAGGAACTCTCTCGTCGTCAATTCCGTGCACCAAAGATTCAGAAGGCAATTGCCTCTGGCCATCTGATTATCATTGCTGATAAATCAGAAATCGAAAAGTATTCAGAGGCCGACATCGAAAAGTTGGATAAGAGACTGAATGCTCAGTTCAAGAAAGGCATGACTCTTGAAAAACTTGCAAAGGGGTATTCCCTGGAAGAACTGAAACTGGTAGCAGGTCTTCATGAAATCGTTGCCGAGAAAGATGATACAGTAGAAACAATTCTTCAGGCTTTGCTAGAAGAATTCGAATCCTCTTCTAAAGGGTAATCTATGAAAATTACATAAGACAGACTAATATGAATAACAATCTGGACTTTTTGTACGTTACGTCAGGTCTGGAAGTTTCATTCAGAGTCATATCCAAAGTCCCGGCCAAATCCATTTTTGACTGGGACTTTGGCGATGATAAGGGAGAGGTTTTCAATGGTGGAAGACATGTTTCCTATTCTTATGAAACTCCCGGTTTCTATACAGTAACCCTACATGTAACCAACTCTAATGGTTTAGATATCACCGTAGATAAGACTCTGGTAGTTTGTGATTATGGTCATACGGCATTAGCCGATACAATATATAACTTAATCGACCATTATATCCCTTCAGAAATATCTGATGGGATGACCAGGGAAGAGAAATCTATTTACATCACCAAATGGCAATATTATATTGGTCCTCTAGTAAATCACCAAATTCCTGCAGATAAGTATACTGATGAATTATGGTATGAAGCACTAGAAAACCAATTAATAATGGAATTGGCAGCATGGGACTTTCTCAATGTGAAGATACTTAATCTATTAACAAGTACTTCAGAATATCTAAGTCAATTAACTTCTACCAAAGAACAAACTGGTGATGGTACTTCTAAACCCGAACTTGCCCGAGGTGATAGGATTAAACAAATCACTACTGGGCCTACTGAAGTGCAATATTATGATACCTTGGCAGATGCTACAAGTTCCCTATGGAAAACACTTTCTCAAGCAATGCAACCGGGTGGATTAATAGATGAATTAAGAAAGAACCTTTGTATGTTAGCTTCACGATTGGAAATCTACTTACCGTTCTGTGATGAAGTATTTAGAACCGTAGTCCCAAAAGTAGTTAACAGAAGGCAACCTGGAGTATTAGATGGACCCAACCCAAGTGCTCCAGTGAAAGGTGGTAAGAAATCAATTCTAACTAAGTTATGACAAAAGAACCCTGGAGAATGGTAAAGAACCGCTCTTGGGATAGATACAAGAAAATTATCACTGACTTCTTAGATTGGGATGCTGGTAGGCAATCCATAACCTGGGCCAAACATGTTAATCAGCTTCTCAGTCATGCCGAAGACAGTATACCTAAATATTATAACATCCAAATCGAGGCATTATGTTACTACAATGCTTTCAGAAACTGGCCTATCAATAAGGCAACTATTTCAGGAGAATTGGATGACGAAAACTTATCAATACTAATTTCTAAATCTTATATAGAACAAATCGGTTATCTTACACCGGAAGGTTATTGGGATTTTAATTGGGAACAAGATAGGTTTGTAATTAATGGTATAACGTATAAGCCTTCTGGAGATACTCAGACTGCTCAGGCAAAGGATGAGGCTTTAGTTTTCATGATTATCCTAAAGAGAGACCGAGATACCAAAGTTGAATTTGTAGAATAAAAATAAAGTATATGGCAAAGATGTTAGTACTGAGGTGGACACCAATTACTACAAACAGTGGAATTTGGTTTGATAGTAATCTGGTTATCCTTAATGGTACATCTGGAGTTCATATTGAAATGAAAGGTAATGGCAATGATGTAACGGCATTTCAATCGATGACCGGAAACAAATTTGTCACCTGCTTTCAAGATTACTTCGGTGATATCTGGGATAAAATAATACCTCATCCTGGTATAGGCCAGGTAATGAAATTCCGTGTAAATAAGCTTCCCGATTATGCTTGTATTCGGGGAGATATAGAAGACGGTGGAGATGTAGACCCCGAAAATCCAGATATACCAATGAATGCCTTCTGTGGTTCAGAGGGAGAACCATTCAGAGATATCGATTCGGAATTCTTACTGGGTCGTCAACGTGCAGTAATTAATCCTTAAATTTTATAAAATATGTATGTAAGTAAGTATTATACCTGCGAAGAAATAGACCAGCGGTTATTACAGGGTTACTATGATGACTTTGTTAAAGCTGGCTTTGGAGGAACTATAAATGAGTTCTGGGCCTTCGTACTTTCTATCAAGAATAAGGTAGATAAGAAAGAAGGATACGACTTATCGAAAAATGATTTTACCGATGAGTTGAAGGCTAAACTTGATGGCATCGAAGAACATGCAAATTATATCACTAAAGTTTCTCAGCTTGAGAATGATTTGAAATATCAAACTGAGGAAGAAGTTAAACAGATGATTAGTGATTTGGTTGATGGTGCTGATGATGCCCTTGATACTCTTAAAGAGTTGGCAGAAGCATTGGGTAATGACCCCAACTTTGCAACTACTATCACTAATAAATTAACCGACCTTCGTACTGCTTTAACCGAAGAGGTTAATCGTGCTAAGGAAGCAGAAGCTGCATTGGGTGCTGCTATTGCTGCGGTAGATGATAACTTGAAATATGCTGCTGAACAGTTAATCAACAAAATTGATACTGTTAAGGCAGACTTGAAAGCTGATATTGCTCGGGTAGAAGCTAAGGCAGATAAAAATGCCGAAGACATTAAGGATCTCAATGATAAGGTAAACGATAAGAGCGATGAGATTAAGGATGAACTTAAGAGCCTCATCCAACAAGAAAAGGACGAACGTATCGCTGCCGATAACGAAATCAAGGAAAGTGTAAATGAACTCAAAACTCTTCACATCAATGACAAGGCTGCTCTTGAAGCCAAGATTGCTGAAGAGGTATCTAATCGTACGAATGCAGATACTATTCTGGATTCTAAGATTAATGAGGAAATCACTAATCGCCAATCAGATACTCAAGCATTGCAGAGTAAGATTGACCAGGAAGCAGTAGACCGTCATTCTGAGGACCAAGTTCTTCATAATGAAATTTCTAAAGAGGTAGCTGACCGTACTAATGCAGATAATGCTTTGCAAGGTAAAATTGACCAAGAGGCTCAAGCTCGTACCTCTGCAGACCAGGTACTTCAGAATAATATTGATTCCGAAGCTACTGCTCGTGCTGCTCAGGATTTGGTTTTGGATCATAAGATTGAGGATGTAAAACTCCAAGGTCAAGCAGATAAGACTCAACTGTTAGAAGCTATTGCTACTGAAACTCAGGCTCGTAAAGATGCAGATACTGCTCTTGATAATAAGAAGGTAGATAAACGTGAAGGTTATTCATTGACTAAGAATGACTTTACGGATATTCTCAAAGCTAAGCTTGACGGTATTGAAGAGAAAGCCAATTACATTACCAAGCTCTCTGAGTTGATTAATGATATGGACTTCCAAAATGAAGAGCAAGTTAATGCTGCTATTCAGAAAATTGTAGGTTCTGCTCCCGAGGTACTTGATACCTTGAAGGAAATTGCCGATGCTCTTGGTAATGACCCCAACTTTGCAACAACTATCACCAAGAAGTTAGCTGCCTTAACCGAGGAGATTAACCAAGAGAAGGAAGACCGTATTGCTGGTGATGCTGCAAACAGTGCAGAGGTAGCTACAGAAAAGGCAGACCGAATTGCTGCAGATACTGCTCTTGAAACTAAACTGAAAGAATATATCGACAATAAATCCACTGCTGGTGATACTGCTCTTAATGTAGTTAAGGATAACTTGAACAAAGAAATCCAAGACCGTAAAGATGCAGATGCCGCAATCCAGGCAAGCTTGGATAAGGAAATTGCCGACAGAAAGACTGCTGATGAGGCTTACACTGTAAGTTTGAATAACGTAAACAAACGTGTTTCAGAATTGGCTTTGAGCATTCAGGATTCTATTAACACTCTTCGTAATGAACTTACGGAACAGGTTAATGCGAATACTACTGCTATCGCTACTAATCAGCACGATATCGAAAGAAACTCAGAAGCCATCACTAACTTAACCAAGACAGTAGGTGATAACTACAAGGAGGTTAAGGATATGATTAACGAGGAAATCGTTGACCGTACTAATGCTGACAGTGGTTTGAGTTCTCGTATTGATAATGTAAATATCGACCTTAACACTGAACGTGTTGAGAGAACAGCTGCAGACCAAGTTCTTCAGGTAAATCTCGATAAAGAAGTAGCAGACCGTACTGCTGCAGATAAAGCCTTGTCTACAGAATTCACTGCTAAGTTGGATAATACCAAACAAGCTTTGGAATCAGAGGTAGGTAAATTGAATACCAAGATTGACCAAGAAAAAACGGACAGAGCTGCGGCTGATACTGCATTGGGAGCTCGTATTGATACTCTAGAGGCAGGCAATACGACTGCTATGAATGACCTCAAAGAGCAGGTTAAGAATAATACCACTGCAATCAATACAGAGAAAGACCGGGCAATTGCCAAGGAAACTTCTCTTGAGGCAAAGATTGATACCAATCTTCAGAATCACAAGGATGACATGGCTGCTATCAACCAGGATATCCTTACTGAGAAGAACGAACGTTTGGCAGGTGATACTCTGTTGCAAACCAATATCGATAAGGAGGCCACAGAACGTGCTAATCAAGATACCCTTATTAATAATGCTATTGCTCAGGAAAAGGCAGACCGTACTGCTGCAGACCAGGCAATGGATAATAAGAAGGTAGACAAAGTAGATGGCAAGGGTCTTTCTGCAAATGATTTTACCGACCTTCTGTATGCTAAACTTGATGGCATCGAAGAACATGCTAACTACATTACGAAGGTATCAGAATTACTCAATGATTCTGATTTCCAGAATGCAGAACAAGTAGAGGCAGCTATCCAAAAGATTATTGGCTCTGCTCCAGAGGTACTTGATACTTTGGCTGAGATTGCTAAGGCTCTCGGTGATGACCCTAACTTTGCAGCAACTATGACTGCTAAGCTTACTGAGTTGGAGAATAAGCTTGAAGCTGAAAAGAATCTGCGTGAACAAGGAGATAATACTCTGCAACAGACTTTCACTAACTTAAGTAATACTCTTACTACTACGGTAAATGAGTTGAGAACTTTCGTAACTGAAACTCGTACGGAGCTGTTAACTTCCTTGAATGCTACCAATGCTCTGGTAACTCAGAATGCTGCCAATATTCAACGTAATCTGGAATTGATTCAGGGTATTCAGGATAACATTAATGGTAACTATACTGCCATTACCGATTTGCTGAATAATGAAATCGCTGCTCGTAAGGCTGAGGATATTCGATTAGAAGCAAAGATTGACCAGAATACTTCTGACTTAAATACAGAGAGAGAGGAAAGAAAGGCCGCAGATAAAGTTCTCCAGGATAACATCGATGCAGAAGAAGCTGCCCGTATTGCTGCCGATACAGCTTTGGGTAAACGTATCGATAAAGAAATTCAGGACAGAACCGATGCTGATACTGCCTTAGATAATAAGTTCACTAACATTACCGATGACCATGAAGAAAGACTGGTAGCTGAAGAAGGTACTTCTGATGCTTTGCCTGATACCATGGTTACCGATGTTAGTGCTGTAACAAGAACTGGTACCCAACTTTCTTTCAAGGTAAAGACTTCAACCAAGGATAATGCAAATAACCAATATGGTGAAGAAGTAGAAGCTACCAAGAACTTACTCCCGGTAACTCAAACTCTTGCAGGAGTTATGTCTGCAGCAGACAAGGTTAAGTTAGATGGGTTAGACCCCAATTCTCTGACGGATATCTCTGCAGCTTCAGATGCTAATAAGGTAACGGTAACGGTAACTAAGGATAACGGTTTGAATGCTGATACTACCGAAACTTTCGATTTGCCTCAGGTATCGGCTACTAAGGCTGGTACGATGACTGCTAAGGATAAGGTTGAGTTAGATAGAATCTCTACGGCTAACTTTGCTCTTGGTGCAGTTACTCCTAATGAAACTACTGTAGGAATTGCTGCTACTAAGACTAATG
>OGQA01000816.1_pt1 | contig 15362 bp, 10 predicted proteins | sample 1553011 | NCBI WGS metagenome assembly OGQA01 (sample SAMEA2580256, study PRJEB22360) | human gut metagenome | biome: human gut; feature: human-associated habitat; material: faeces | place: Denmark | collected 2008/2010 | reverse complement strand
AAATTCATCTTCTATAATATGAAGTTCTAATGCGAAGAATTTAAGTACCTGTTCCCGGAATCTATCCCGCTCTTCATCTAAGGATGGAAACTCTAAGATTGAGAAATCAACACTTGGCAGTTTTTCCCGCAGATGCTTCTTAATCATAGAGTATGCAGCTTTGACTTCGTCAGTATGATCCTCTACCGCAAGACCACCCTCCCAAAAATCCATTGCATCATTGAGACTTATCGCATCCTTCCCGACAACCCATTCCTTAATGGCGCTCTCCACGTCTTTCCAGTCATCAAGGTTCTTGGCTGTGTCATGCCAAACAGCAAACAGATAATCCCATATACAATTACCGTCGTCAAGAGGATCGTCAATCAATTTCGGCATGAGCAAAGGAACAATACCCTTCTCATTCCGATATTTCCTGTATCTATAGCGGAAAAATGCAGGATAGGATGACGGGATATGTTGCGCTAAATCGAATCCATTACCTAAAACGATAATCTGTGTATATGCCAATTAAAACCTTTCCCACAAGTCAGCAATCAGGACAGCATCTTTGGTTCATTAGTTACTGGAATTAATGGATAGTTTTTCAGCCTTTACCTGTTTAAGTTGTTGACTCAAACTCGCCAGTTTTGCCAAATGCCCGTCTTCCTGATAGGTCTCCTCAATCAATGTATCCATGAAACTGAGAATAAATTCGGCATAGTCTTTGCTGATCTCTTCAAAGATATTGTGAGTTGATCCGTTACCGACATCCTTGATTGTTGCTGCAAGATCTCCGAGGCGCTTACTGATTACGCCTTCCTTGGCGGCATCCCTGAGCTTCGCGTTAAGAGTCTTGTCTTTGCCATGTTCATTGGCTGGGCTCTGAATCTTTTCCGTGATGATGACTTCGAGCACGCTTCGTGCCATAATCATGCCTACCTTCTTAAGAGCATCTTCTATTTGCTTTGATTATTCATAATCTTAAAGGTGAGTCAACAAAAGCGGATTGACCTAACCCCACTTCACTTTCAAAACTCAGTATGTATCCCCTCATCTGTTCGTTCGTAGAGTTCACCAATCGGCGTGCAGCCTGTTTCTCATGGAGAGTGTTAAGTATAGAAAGAACATCCGCATCCGCAATGCCTCTTCTGAGATCCAGCGTACATTCAATCTTAGGAACCGGAATTGAGTAACTTTCAGTTTCAACATCATGCAGGATGGCCTTTTCACGCAACCACAATGGATCGATATTCCTCGTTATCAGTACTGTGTCTCGGCTCGACATGCCTGTTTCATATTCCAGTCTTGCCTCGTGGGCATCGGTGACGCTCATGAAATAGCAGTCCCATGCGGCATTCCAGGCCTTATGAGATAAATCATCAATGGATTCGTTGCCGGAATACTTAATCAATCTGCGTGCTTGTTCCGCTCGATTGCCGTTCCCCGTCAATATGTCAATGGCGACCTGAAGCTCATACGCCGAGGTAGCCCCTAACTGGTCATTTACCCACGATACATATTCAGCCAGCATCATTAAGCGATTATCTGTATTCATCTTTTGTGCCAACAGCATTATCTTTAGTAATGAAGCATAATGAATCGCGAACTGGGTGAAGTCGCTAATTATTCCATTAAACCCGTATGCCAATGGATCTATCCGCGTCTGATATGGCCGGTCTCGACATTTTTTATCGCGATTAGCAAGAGGGTGATGATTGGAAAATTGTTTTTCAATCATCACCTTATCCCACTGAAGCATTGTCTCTGCGACATAGCGTTTTCTTTGGAAATTATTTTCATCGAATCCAGAACGCCATTGGTGACACGACTCCAACAAAGCGAATCCTATACATGGATCTATCCTGTTTTTATCAAGATATAGCAGCAAATCCTTCAGAGACTGGCGCTCCTCCTCGCTTGTTTGATTGAAGTAGAAATGCTCCATATCAATAACAACATTTGTATCTAATACAGCACATTTTGGCATAGTGCCATCATCTGCCTCGGCGGAAATCAAACTATATGCCCCAATTCGCAAAAGGATTCACATCTCCTAAACTCGTAAGTTCTTTAGCTTTCTTTGAATTGTAATCAATTCCATGCTCACAGGCAATTTTGTCAGCTTCCTCTAATATATGATCCTGTGAAAATGGAACAGAATACATATTGACTCTTGCCAAGACTTTCTTATTTACAGGACGTTTTGAATCCCAAAAAAATAAGCGATTCCATCAAATCTTGGCATGGCTGGTTGATTAACAAGGCAGTGACTGATTATTTGGAGGTTTGAGTACCGGGTGTTATTGCGAAACGGCACCGGTGTTATTGTGGGCCGGCACCGGCGTGCTTGACGTTGGACGCTGCCGGTGCCGTTCCTGTTCTTTTTTTTGGGGGGGGCGGCTACCGGACGGGCGCGTGTTCGCACATGTTGTATTCGCCGGTTTCCAGCTAGGTGGTGTTGTGTACGATCCGGTCCATGATGGCGTCGGCGTGTGTATGTGTTCAATTGGATGTTGAGGAAAAACACTGCCGAACCCGCCCAACAAACATTGAAGCAATACAATTTCGCGGCTGACCGTGGAGGCGTGTCTGCCGATCAGGCCGGCGATCCGCCGTATGCTTGTCCCGTTGTCGATCTCTATCTGGATGATCTGCCGTTCCTCTTCCGACAGGTGCGAATGCACTTGACCCAAGGTGCGACACCCTTTCACTGGTTATCTGGACAATCTCCAATTTAAAGGGTGTTGCACTTCTAAATAGACAACGGGCACACCCTAGTTTAATGGCGATACTGCTATGCTTGGGAGTTGCTTTCATTGCCATAAAAAGCAATTGAATTTTCGCGTATTTGGAGGAGAGATATGGAATATCAAGAAGAGCTTGCCGTTGTACCGTTGGTGCCGGTTGATGCTACTCCAAGTACGGACACTATGCTGCGTATGGTTTTGAATCATGAAGCGTTGTTGGTTCATCATGTCTTGAATGATTCCCTCTCCGGTCGTCCAGGGCAGGTTGCCCAGGCAACGGGTGCGTTCGCAAAAGCAATCAGTCAGGTTACTGGCGAATTTAATCGTTCCTTTTCAACGGAAGGCCTTTACCGAGTAGTACTTCCGGCCGGTTCGACAGCCAAAGATCTGGTACCGGCTGTAGGTGGCGGATTCCGAGGCATGGTCAGGGCAGCTGGCTCCACGCGCATTTCCGGTCACGCTACTTTGCTTCCAGTTGCGGGTATTGGAGCAACAGTAGCAGTGGGACCGTTGATCGCGACTGTAGCTCTGGCAACAGTTTCTGAAATGCTTGCTCAGCATCAGCAGAATAAGAAGCTTGAATCCATCCAGAAAGCGGTTCAATCTATACAAACACGCATGAGTGATGAAGATCGTGCCGTTCTTGTAACTGCGGAACAGCAAGTGCAAAAAGTGACCGGGTATTTGCTTGATAGGGCTTCTATTCCCAAGATTTCGTCCGCTCCTGCAGCTTTTGGCGATTTGAATACGCTAGCGAATCGGTGGGGTGAACGATTAGTACGGTGGACTGAGACTGTACAACAATATTCCCACAAAGATCGCGTGTACGGGCCGGAACTAATGCTGGCTCTTACCGGTGAGAAAGAGCACGCAGAACAGGCGTTGGAGAATATGGTGGCGCAAACCTATGAGGCGTTGGCGTTGCGCGCTCGCGTCGTCGTTTTGGAAAAGGTTGCTGCAGAATCTGAAAATCAGAACAGATCCTTGCCTCATGTTGAAGCAGCGTTGCGCGCAGAATTGTCTGATATTGCCGCTCAACAGACACAGCTGACCGAATTGATTGATGACCTGAGTGCAATGCCGCTGGACTCTTCCAGGTTGCCAGTGCATGTGGCAGGTCGAGGAATGATTAATACACGCACTAGCTTTGCGCGACTTTCAAAGGCGCTGCATTCCACACCATCAGCGTTGCCCATTCTTGATCAATTCGATCGAATGATACTGGATGCCGCTCCGACTAGCGACGGTTTGTCGATTATTACGCCAGAAGAAAATACGGTTTCAACACCTGAAGCCTGATGGAGAAAGTCGTTGCGCTATACCGGGCGTCTGTTGGAGAACGTGGTGTTCCTTGAACTGATGCGTAGGGAGGGGGATGTGTTCGTCGGGCAAGGCGTAGGCGGCGAGATTGATTTCATTACCAATGGCGCGGGCGGCCCCGATACTATCAGGTGAGCGAATCCGTGCACGACTCGCGAACCTTGGAACGCGAACTGTCGTCGTTGCGCGCAGTAAGGGATAACTATCCGAAGACACTGATCACGCTGGATGATGAACGCCCGGTAGACCACGAGGGGATTAGACAGGTGTATGCCCTGGATTGGTTGCTTGACGGTAATGAGTAAAGCAGATATAAGCCATGGCTGGGATGTTGCATTTGGTGCGGCATCCCAGCCAACGCGTATCCTGAAGTATTCTTGTGCTGAGTTATGAGGAGGGCTGATGGCTGGTTCGTATGGTACGGAGGATTCGCAGAATGAGCGCTATCGGTTGTCGTTCACGGTCGGGGGATTGCTCGCCGAACAGGGGAGGATTATCGCCGCGCTCTTTTCTGGGAACCGCAGCGAGCATGTGAATCCCGATTCGAACCCCGCGAACAGAACAACAGAAGCGAAACACGAAATCGGGGAACGCATAACCCGCATCCGCAAGCAGGCTGTCGAAGAGAACGTGCTCTCCATCCGCACCCGCTCGGCGAACTCCCGCGTTGTCAGCGAGGTATTGAAACGGCTGAGCGCGCTCACCGAGACGGAAATCCACTACCTGGCAGACGATGACACTCCCGCGTCGGATCGTCAGGCATTGATGTGGGTGGCCATGTGCCGGTATTACGCATTGGTGGGAGAATTCGCCAACGAGGTGCTGCGTGAACGGTATCTGATGGGATTCTCAACGCTCACCAAGGATGACTATGACCGGTTCATCCAAGCCCAATCGATGTGGCACCCTGAACTGGAGGAACTCAGCGCGCTCACCGCCGGCAAGCTGCGCTCCAACGTGTTCAAGGCCATGAGCGAGGCGGAATTATGGGAAAAGGAAAGTGACACGCTGCTGCCTTCCCTACTGAGCAAGTCGGTGACCGCTATCCTTGAAAACAGGCCCGAATCATTCCGATTCTTCCCAACGCGGGAACGATGAGGGACAATCAGGGCACCGGAACGCAAGCACAGACAGCTTCATACAAGAGCGCATGAGGAGAGACGGATATGACGAATCCCGATGACGAGATACGTCGGCATCCACGCACCATCGAACAAGACTTCGAAGGGCTGTTCCGCACGATGCGAAGCAAACGCTTCCGCAATGGAGAAGACACCGGTGGCGAGCCGGCGAACTACATCTACGCATACCCTCCCGAACAGGAACTGGAAGTAGAACGCCGAATCCCCATGCTCGTGAACCGTCTGCAAAGCATGGATCCCGTGGATTCCAACGATTCTGCGCCCGGCGTGCTGGTCATCGATTTGTACGAAACAGTGATCCACATCATGCAGGATAATGACATCCTCGAATCGGTCATCGGTCAGGAAGCCGAAATGCACGGCGGCGAAAATGCCGATAATATCGATGGCGATTCGGACGAATGGCCGCACCTGCAGGAGGACGACTTCTATCAGGCGCTCGCAGGCATGTTCGATGTGGATGCGGGCGAGCTGAAAGATGCCCTAGCGAACCAGTACCAAGATGCGGCGGCGGAACAGCGAGCCCACATCGTGTTCCTCACCGGCATCGGCCATGTGTACCCGTATATCCGCGCGCACGCCCTGCTGAACCTTATCCAGGATATTGTTCCCGCCAACACTCCTGTGGTGCTGTTCTTCCCCGGCAAATACGAGAAAACGGCGACGACCGTCTCGGTGATGCGCCTGTTCAACACCTTGGCCGCAGACAATTACTACCGCGCCTTTAGCCTCAATACCATGATTACGGAGGGAGCCAACTCATGAACGACGAGTTGCAACTGAAGCAGATCTTCGTCAAGAACATCGATGAGAAGATCGATGGTGTGGTCAAGGCCAGCGATGACAGCAAAATCGCCGACGAGGTCCGCGAATACGTGCTGACCAACGAGATCCAGACCAATCTCGAACAATTCCTCGACACCTACAACGATCCGACAGCGGATTACACCAACGGCGTATGGATCTCCGGCTTCTTCGGATCCGGTAAATCGCACTTGCTGAAAATCCTCTCCCACATCCTCGGTGACGCCCCCACCCAACACAGCACCGATGACAACAACAGGGAGCCGATCACCCGCACCGAAGTCATCGACAACATGAAAGCCAAGGCGCGCCAGGCTGAAAACCACGAACTTGAAGGGCTGCTGGACGCCAACCTGCGCATTCCGGCCATGTCGCTGCTGTTCAACATCGACAGCATCTCGCAAAAAGGCAGCAAAACCGCGCTGATGGACGCCTTCATCCGCGTCTTCGACGATGCGCGCGGATATTACGGCGCCAACAAATACGTCGCCAAACTGGAACGCGACCTCGACAACAACGGTTGTCTCGAACAGTTCAAGACCGAGTTCGAACGGCTGGCCAACAAGCCCTGGTCCAAAGGCCGTGCACAGGCCGCATTCTCCGGCTCCAAAATAGACCAGGCGTTCACGGCGGCAACCGGCAATGAGGCCCGCGACATCCTCAAGGATTACCAGAAGCAATACAACCCCACCATCGCCGACTTCGCCGATGACGTGCGCGACTGGCTGCAGCGGCAGCCGGACAACTTCCGACTGATATTCCTGGTGGATGAGGTCGGCCAGTTCATCGGCACCGATATCGACCGCATGTTGAACCTGCAGACCGTTACCGAGGAACTGTTCTCCCGCACCAACGGGCGCGTGTGGGTGATCGTCACCTCGCAGGAAGACATCGACGCCGTGGTCGGCGACCGTACGGTCCGCCAAGGACTGGACTTCACCAAGATCAAAGGCCGCTTCGCCATCAATCTGAAACTCTCCAGCGCGGACGCCATCGAGGTCATCCAGAAGCGACTCCTGCTCAAAACCGAACAGGGCGAAGCCGAAACCGAAGAACTCTGGCGCAAGCATCACGACGAATTGGACGCCCTGTTCACCTTCCAAGGCGGTGGCAACACACGCCAATTCCGCGACACCAACAAATTCGGCTCAAAAGAGGACTTCACCGCCATCTACCCACTCATCAATTACGAGTTCGCGTTGTTCCAAGCGGCAATGCGCGGCATGAGCAGTGCCGGATTCTTTGAGGGGCAGCACCGTTCGGTGGGAGAGCGCTCGCTGCTGGCCACGATCAGCAGCGCCTTGGTGGATTACAAGGACAAGCCGGTCGGCACGTTGGTGCCGTTCAGTGCGCTGTATGAGGGGGTGTCCGGCACCATCCAGAGCACGGTGAACCATCGCATCAATCAGGCACCGCGCGAGCTCGATGCGCAAACCTGCCGTTATGCCCTCCCATTGCTGAAGGCATTGCTTCTGGTCAAACACGTCGAAGGCTTCACAGCCAACGTACGCAATCTGCGCATTCTCATCCTCGATCGGTTCGATGAGAACATCCCTGAACTGGAACAGCATATCCGTGATACGTTGGACACGCTTGAACGTCAGAACTACGTGCACCGCACCGGCGACGTATACGAGTATCTGACCAACGACGAACAGGCCATCGAGAACGAGATCAAAAACGTCGATGTCGAGGACCGGCAGATCCGCTCCCGCATCGGCAAGATCATCAGTGGCGACATTCTCGGCTCTCCGCAGGTGAATTACGGGCAAGGCCGGCAGAAGATACCATTCCGCTACGGACTGTCCATTGACGGCATCGCGCAAAGCACGCAACGCCCCATAACGCTGAACATCATCACGCCGATGGATTCCGCCGAACGGGATGCCAAGATTCTCCAATCCGCAGGGATACGTGACGAACTGCGTGTGATTCTTGATGACAATCCGCTGCTTCTCCGTGATATCTATACGCTCGAACGCACCGAAAAATACTTGAAGCTGCACGCCAACGAGCAAGGTGCACGCAAACGCATCATCGATAACAAGCGCGATGACCTTGCGCGTATGCAGGTCGGATTGAAAGCAACGCTGTCCAAGGCATTGTCCGCCGCCACCCTGGCCTACAACGGTGCGACGCTGGAAACAACAGCCCGCGAGGATGCGGCAAGCGTCGTGACAGAGGGATTGCAGACGCTCATCGGTCGCCTGTACACGAATCTGGGCATGGTGGATGGCCTGGCTTATTCCGAAAAGGACTTGCCTGTCGTTCTGGCTGATGCAGATGCCAACGCCGATAGCGCAACGCTCGCAGAGACCGATTCGGTGCGCAACGGCCTGGATCTGCCGGCTCAGGAAGTCTGCGATTACGTCACCGGTGAGATTCGGAAAGATCTTACGCCGACGGTTCGTAGCATTGTCCAGCATTTTGAAGGTGTGCCGTATGGGTGGCCGTTGGCGGACACCTTGGCGTGCCTGTGCCACCTGTATGGTGCCGAGCGTATTCATCTTGTGCTTGATGGCAGCCGTGTGCCGCGCACGGATGTGGTCAAGTATCTGACGAATCAGAAAAAGACCGAGAGCATGGGCGTGGCGATTCCAAAATCGTATGATTCCGGAAAACTCAAGGAACTGCGCGGCTTTGCCGGCGACTACCTCGGCCTGACGGCAGGCAAACTGCCGGCCGACGCCGAGGAGATGGCACAAAGCATTAAGAACGGGTTGAATGCGGAGATCACCAGAATCGAAGCGCTGAGAAATGCCAATGGCCGGTTCGCGTTCGTCGCGCAACTTGATGAACCTGTACGGCGTCTGCGTGCGGTGGCTTCCATGCCCGATGATTGGATTCTGGAATCCTTCCCGACCGAGAGCGAGGAGATCAACACCGATCGGCTGCTCGATGATAAGGAAGAGATCATCGACCCGATTCTTAAGGTGCTCAACGGCGTGCAGCGGGGAACGCTGGTTTCCGGTTTGGACTGGATCACGACCAACGACTCGAACTTCACACTAGCCTCTGCCAAGATTCAGAAGGAACGCGACGAGGTTCGAGCCATCGCTGATGACCCCATGTTGTTCCGCGGCAACAAGGTCAACCTGTTCAATACGCGACTGACCGTGTTGAAGGAACATCTTGAGGCATGGATAGGCGAGGAGCGGGAACATGCGCTTGAGGTCGTGCAAACCGTGCGCGGCAACATCATTGGCATCGATTCCTACCGCAACGCCCGCGAGGATGCGCAGCACAATGCTTTGCATACTTTGGAAGGCGCGGCCAGCAAGATCAACGACGCGAAGTACATCGCCGACATCCGTCAGACCGCCGATACGGTGAAAGGCAATCTGTACCTGGCACTGGTCAACCGGTTGGATGCCGCGAGGCAACAGGCGGAAGTTCAGCCAGATGCCGTCGCCGTCCATGACGGTCCGGTCGTCTCCACTGAATCCGTCGAGAGTGGGGATACGGAGCCCAAGCATGTCGATGTCTCGGTTGAGCCAACCGCACAACCGGTAAACCGCAACATCCGTGTGACCCCGCCCCGACCGAAGCCCATGCTGGTCACCGAAAACGATGTGGACGAGTTCCTGGATGAATACCGCCATGAGCTCATCGCCGCCATTCGTGCTGGAAAGCGTATTCTGCTATGAACACGAACAAGATGCAGTCGTTTGCCGCCGAGGCGCGAACTTCGCTGATGAAGGCGGTTCGCGCTCGCATCGACCTGCACCGCAAGTACAACTTCATCAACTACCTGCCGGCCTACATCAACATCAAACATCCCGGCGGTGGGTTCGACCTCACCGGGAAGATCAAGGCCACCAACTTCGTGCAGAAAAAGAACGAGGAGCACGCCAAGCCAGACCTTGTGGCCAAGCCGGTCGTGAAGCTCGCGCAGGCAGAGACTTTTGAGCTGACCGAGGCCAAGGAGGAGCGGCTTTCGCAGATCATCGCCGAGATAAAGAGGCAAGTGCTCGGCATTTTCACCGACGAGATCTACCAGAGCCTCAGAAGCGCGTAAGGAGCTTGCCATGTTCGACCGTTTTCGCCTGAAGGAAGTGCTCGTAGAGTACAAGAAGGACTTCGTCCCAAAGCAGTGGGGCGACGAGAAGTACAAGTGGGAGGCCGTGAAGCACTTCCAGGACAACTGGGACGTGAACGCGCCCGACTTCGCCGACATGCTCGAGCGGTCGCTGGCCAAGACCGATAACCTCCTGGCATCGATGAACAACTTTCCGGCGAGGATGATCGGGGGCTTCGCTAAGACCGCGCCGGAAGAGGTGCGCTCGATGTTCATCGCGCTCTTCGACGAGAGCCGGGACTACTACGAGCGCGTGGACGAGTTTAAGATGCAGTCCTCGATCCTGCTGGAGAAGTACGGCAACGGCGCGGGTCAGCACTACCAGACCGAAAACGCAGTCACCACCTACCTGTGGCTGCGCTACCCGGACAGGTACTACATCTACAAGTTCGGCGAGGTGAAGAAGGCCGCCGAAGAGCTCGGCGCCGACTACCGCTTCAAGAAGGGCGCTTACGCAGACAACGTACGCAATCACCTCGCGTTCTACGACGAGCTGTGCGAGGCGCTCAAAGCCGATAAAGATCTGGCCGCCATGCTGCGCTCACAGCTCACTCCGGATTGCTACCCCGACCCGGAGCTGCGCACGCTCACCATTGATGTCGGCTTCTATATCAGCCGCTACGTCGCGGGCAAGCAGGATACGCCCGCAGCCGACTGGTTTCCCGCGAAAGAGGAGTATGATCCCGGCCTTTCCGCAGATGACTGGGAGGCGCTGCTCTGTGACGAGTCGGTGTTCACCGAGGGCGCGCTCAAGATCGTCCGCCGCCTCAAGGACTACGGCGGCGAGGCAACCTGCAAGCAACTCTCCGTGAAATACGGCGAGTCGAGCCAGTTCTACCTGAGCGGGTCGGTTGGCCTTGCCAAGCGCGTGGTCGAGAAGACGGGCTGCCCGGTACTCACTGATGACAACGAGAACCCGAAGTGGTGGCCGGTGCTCTACGTTGGCCACAATGCGGGCAAAGACGAGGACGGAAGTTTCATCTGGCGGCTGCGCGACGAGCTGGCAGAGGCCCTTGACTGCATCGACTTGACCCAGGTTCGCCTCCGTGCTGAGGCCGAGGGTGGCGAGGACGATCGTGGGTACTGGTGGCTCAACGCCAACACCAAGATCTGGAGCTTCGCCGACATCGCAGTCGGAGAGGTGCAGTCCTACACGCTCTACAACGAGAACGGCAACAAACGCCGCATCTTCCAGAACTTCCTGGACGCCAAGGCCGGTGACATGGTCATCGGATACGAGTCGACCCCCGTGAAGCAGATTGTCGCCATCGGCAAGGTCTCCGCCGAGCAAGATGGCGAGAGGCTCTACTTCGAGAAGGTCGAGGGCCTCTCCACGCCCATTGACTACCAGACCCTGCACGACTGCCCGGAGCTGGAGAAGATGGAGTACTTCGTCAACCCGCAAGGCAGCCTCTTCAAGCTAACGCCCGGCGAGTACGACTTTATCCTCGACCTCATCCGTGAGGAGAACCCCATCGTCGAGGAGACGAAGACCGAGACCTACACCGAGGACGATTTCCTCGAGGACGTCTACATGTCCGAAGAGCGTTATGAGCAGCTGGTGGCGGTTCTGCGCAACAAGAAGAACATCATCCTGCAGGGCGCTCCGGGCGTCGGGAAGACCTTCTGCGCCAACAGGCTCGCCTGGTCGATGATGGGCGAGAAGGACGACAGCCGCATCGAGTTCGTGCAGTTCCACCAGAACTATTCCTACGAGGACTTCATGATGGGCTACAAGCCCGCTGGCGAGGGGTTCGAGCTGAAGTACGGCGTGTTCTACCGCTTCTGCCAGAAGGCCGCCAACCAGCCGGACAAGGAGTTCTTCTTCATCATCGACGAGATCAACCGTGGCAATATGTCCAAGATATTCGGCGAGCTGCTGATGCTCATCGAACGCGACTACCGAGGCACCAAGGCCACGCTGGCATACAACGGCCTGTCCTTCAGCGTGCCCAAGAACCTCTACATCATCGGCATGATGAACACCGCCGACCGCTCGCTTGCCATGATCGACTACGCGCTGCGCCGCCGCTTCAGCTTCTTCGAGATGGAGCCGGGTTTCGACTCCGAGGGCTTCGTCGCCTACCAGAAGTCGCTTGACAACGAGGTGCTCGACGAGCTGGTGGCGCGGGTCAAGGAGCTCAACGCCGAGATAGCACGCGACCGCTCCCTCGGGCGCGGCTTCTGCATCGGCCACAGCTACTTCTGCGGGCGCGACGTTGCCGACGAGGAATGGCTGCGCGAGGTCGTGGACTACGACATCCTGCCGATGCTTACCGAGTACTGGTTCGACGACGAGGCCAAGCTGCACCGCTGGGAGAACAGCCTGCACGGGGTGTTCCAGCGATGATCAAGGACAAGAGCATATTCATCAAGAACGTCTACTATATGCTCTCCTACGCGTTCCAAGACCTGCGCCCCGACCGCGAGGACGATGTCGCGGGCGAGGATTTCGAGCGCATCCACGACCTGTTCGCGTCCATTCTCGCCAAGGGCATCGCCCGCCAGCTCAAGCAGGGCCTCTACCGCGAGTACGTGAACCACGTGGAAGACCTGTCGGTGCTGCGCGGCAAGGTCGAGATGGCGGGAACCATCAGGAACCGGCTCGCCCGTAGCTGCCGCGGGTCATGCAAATACGACGAGCTCTCCGAGGACAATCTGCTCAACCAGATCCTGAAGACGACGGCCATGTTGCTTCTGCGCCGCGGGGACGTGAGTACCGAACACCGCGACGAGCTGAAGAAACGCATACTGTTCTTCGCCACCGTGAGTGAGGTGGAGCCTGCGGACATCCGCTGGTCATCCATCCGCTTCACGCGCAACAACCAGAGCTACCGGATGCTGCTGTCAGTGTGCCAGCTGGTCATCGACGGCATGCTGCTCACCGACGAGCGCGGCGAGATGCGCCTGATGACCTACATCAAGCCGCAGTACATGGAGCGTCTCTACGAGAAGTTCATCCTCGAGTACTACCGCAAGGAATGTGGTCTCGCTCAGGCCAGCTCCCCGCAGATCAAGTGGGCGCTCGACGACGGGATAGGCACGATGCTCCCCACCATGCAGAGCGACATCGTGCTTTCGCGCGGGGAAACGGTTCTCATCATCGATGCGAAGTACTACACGCATACGTTGCAGGAGAACTGGGATACTCACACCATCCACTCGAACGACCTGTACCAGATCTTCACCTACGTGAAGAACAAGGAGGCTGAGCTTGCGGGCGGGCCGCACGAGGTGAGCGGCATGCTGCTCTACGCCAAGACCGACGAGGAGACTCAGCCCGATGGCGTCTACCAGATGAGCGGCAACCGGATCAGCGTGCGCACGCTCGACCTGAACCTGCCCTTCGAACAGATCGCCGCCCAGCTCGACGCTATAGCCGAGCAGCACTTCGCCAAGGAGGCGGTTGCCGTATGAGGGAGATTGGGCTGTCAAGAACGATTTAACGTTTCCCTGAACCTTTTAACGATTCCTATTTGAGAGAGCGAGGTGGGTGCATATGAGAACGGCAACAAGAACAGTCGAGCGGAGTAAAGCCGAGGCACTTGGTGCGTGGGCAGCTCTCGCCAGTTGTCTGCTGGCAACTGAAGCCGCAGGTAAGAGCCGCGTTTCTGCTCAGCACAGCACCGACCCCGCAACAGGGCTTTGTATCAAAGACGGCAACTTGTTAGACTCCACCTGTGGTTCTGGTCATATGTTTTCTTATGCCTTCGGCCTTCGCTACAGCATCTACGATGATGTCGGCTACTCCGTCAACGAAATACCCGATCCGATTCTGGGGGTTAATTCATGCGATAGCATGGAGAACTGGTCTCTGCATAACGAATAAGGTTCGGCAGGAGAAACCGAGAGACGTTTTCACGATTATCGGTGTGGATGGACGTAAAGGAAGAGCCAAAGCAATGAACACGAACAAGTTGCAGTCGTTTGCCGCCGAGGCGCGAACCTCGCTGATGAAGGCGGTCCGCGCTCGCATTGATGCCGCACTGGAGCCGAATTCTTTGGCTCAGTCCGACAGCCCGCGTGCATACCGGGAACTGACCGAAGAGATCCAGCGCAACGGCGGCGGTGAACAGGGCAGGGCAAAGACCGCCGAGCGTCATGCCTACCGCTGGTTCAACCGCATCATCGCTCTGCGGTACATGGACGCCAACGAGTTCACCGGCGTGCATGTGGTGTCCGGTGAGGAACTGGATAATCCAAATGCGCTGCCCGCAGTGCTGTCGGCGGCGAAGCGTGGCGAATTCGAGGATGAGATATTCGGGGGAGTAGGCACAAAATCAAAGGTGCTGCCTACTATTCAGGCATTGCTTGACGGCGGCAAGCCCAGCAACGACCCGCAGGGAGACGCCTATGGTCTGCTGTTGCGCTCCTACTGCGATTACTGGCACAAGTGCCTTCCGTTCATGTTCGACGACGCCGGTGCCGCCGATGAGATCCTGATGCCCGCCGACCTGCTTGCCAAGGATTCCGTGCTGCGCAAGGCCGTCGAAGTGATGAGCGTGGCCGACTGCGTGGGCGAGAGCGATGAGGGCAACGTCGAGATTATCGGCTGGCTCTACCAGTTCTATATCTCCGAACGCAAAGACGAGGTCATGGCCGGCTTCAAGAAATCCAAGAAGGCCGGAGCCGACGAGATTCCCGCCGCCACCCAGCTCTTCACTCCCGACTGGATCGTGCGGTATTTGGTCCAAAACACCGTAGGCCGCCTCTGGACCCAGAACCACCCAGAATCCCAACTCCACAACACCTGGGAATACTACATCGACCCGGTTGGGGAAGACGCCGGAGAGATCCTCAAGATCGATTCTCCCGAAGACCTCACCGTCTGCGACCCCGCCTGCGGCTCCGGCCACATGCTCACCTACGCCTTCGACCTCCTCTACAGCATCTACGACGAAGCCGGCTACTCCGCCAACGAAATCCCCGGCCTGATTCTGGAACACAACCTCTTCGGCATGGAGATCGACGAACGAGCCGCCAACCTCGCCGCCTTCGCCCTCACCATGAAGGCCCGGGGCAAATACCGCCGCTTCTTCCGCAAAGGCCGCCAAGTCCAACCTAACATCCAACGCATCACACCGGAACGTTTCACCGATGACGAAGTCACCGAACTCAACGACCTCTACCACGTGACCTTCGACACCGACACTTGGAACACCTACCAAAACGCCGACACCTACGGTTCCCTTATCCAACCGCCCACAGAATTGGCGGCTCTAGCCTCAGCCCCCTCTGACGAGGGGGCTGTCGAGCGTAGCGGGACTGGGGGGGGGGGAACACCCTTTT
>OGQA01000807.1_pt1 | contig 15452 bp, 15 predicted proteins | sample 1553011 | NCBI WGS metagenome assembly OGQA01 (sample SAMEA2580256, study PRJEB22360) | human gut metagenome | biome: human gut; feature: human-associated habitat; material: faeces | place: Denmark | collected 2008/2010 | reverse complement strand
CCCCCCCCCCAGCGCCTGGACCCCCCAGCTTTCCAGCATATCGTCTCCCTGCGGCGCAGGCGTCGGCCCTGCCGTGACCACATACGCCCATACCCGATGCGCGCCGGCCAGACAGGCGGCCACGCGCGCGCCCTCGAACCAATGGCCCGACAGCTGCGCGAAGTCGTCGCCCAGCGCCTCCAGCTTCGCCTCGCATACCCACGCGCGCGGGGCGTACGCCTGCCGGGCGCGCGCGAGCACCCGGTCAAACAGGTCTCTGTCCTCCGCCTGGACATGCAGCCTCTCCGCCAGCGCGCCGGCGTCCGCCTGCCAGGAAAAGCGCAGCAGTCTTCCTTCCGTCACAGCCATGCCAGCACCTCGTCCAGCGCGCACCTCAAAATCCGGCGTGTGCGGCGTCTGATTCCGCCGGCCCGTGGGATTGAACCAGCAGCTCTTCACCCCCGCCGCGCGGGCCGCCGCGATATCCGAGGTGGGTTCGTCTCCCAGCATCAGCGCGCGCTCCGCGGCCACGCCGCCCATCTCCAGCGCCTTGAAGAGAATACGCGGGTCCGGCTTGGAAAAGCCGACCTCGCCGGAAATGACGCAGCCGCTGAAATAGCGCGACATCGGCGTGCGGGCAAACCGCGAGCGCTGCACCGAGGCAATGCCGTTGGTGACGACAATCACCGGCACGCGCGCGGCGGCCGCGGCCACGAACGCCCGCGCCCCCTCGATTTCCTCCGCATGCATCGCCAGCGCGTCCGTAAAAGCATTCGCCAGCCGTTCCGGGTCGCGTTCCAGGCCGAGGGACTCCAGAAAGCGCGAAAAGCGCAGGGTGCGCAGGGCCTGCTGCGTCACCTCCCCGCGCTCCAGCGCGCGCCAGAGCGACTCGTTGATGGCCTTATAGGATGCGGCACGTTCGTCGTCCAACGGCACGTCGTGCAGCGCGCACGCCTCGTGCAGCGCCGCATACTCCGCCGCGTGAAAATCCAGCAGCGTGCCGTCCGCATCGGCCAGCAACAGCTCAAACCTCGGCATGGTTTTTCCTCCTCCAGCATGGTTACTTCCATCTTATGCGTCGCTCAGCGCCGCGAGGCAGTCCCGGTTTTCCAGCATCACGCGCGCGCCATAGCGGCGCGCCAGGTCCGGCAGCGCGGCGGCGGGATACGTTTCCAGCGACGTGCCAATGACCGCCAACAGGTCGCACCGGCGAAGCAGCGCGTCCGCCTCTTCCAGCCCCCGCACCGCGTCGCCGTAGAGCACCACGTCCGTATCCATCCGCCCGCCGCAGGCCGGACACTTCAGCGCCGTCCGAACCGCCTCGTCATCGCCGGCCGCATAGTGCGGGCGCAGGCGCTCGCAAAACGCTTGGGCGTTCTGCTCCCGTCCGCAGCGGGTGCAGAAGACGCGCCGCAGGTGGCCGGGTCGGGCGTACGCTTCGAGCCTGCCTTCTGGTGCAGGCCGTCGATGTTTTGCGTGATCACCGGAACGCCCAGCGCCGCCAGCGCGCGATGCGCCGCGTTGGGCTCCGCCCGGCACCAGGCTTCCATGGCGCAGTAGAGTGCAAAGAAACCGATGGGGTCCCGCTCGTAATACGAGCGGCCCAGAAAATCGCGAATCGGGCGGCCCTTCCAGAGCGACTGGAACGTGGGTACGCCCGAAGGCGCGGAAATCCCCGCGCCCGTCAGGGCGACGGGATGCGCCGCAGCGCGCAGCGCGTCGAGCATGGCAGCCATGAAAGCACCCCCTTTCTACGGCCAGTATAGCACGAAGCGGCCGCAGACCGCAACCGGAAGGCGATGCCCCTGACAGAGAAAGCCGCCGGCTATAGGCCAGCGGCAGGCTTGTATCCGTTGCATGCGCCCGCTCAGGAACGGCGCGCCGCGAAACAGTCGCTGCAATAGATGGGTCGGTCGGACTTGGGGATAAAGGGAACGCGAGTCGGCGCGCCGCAGGCGGCGCAGGTCGTCTCAAACATCTCGCGCGGTTCGCCATTGGCCGCACGGGTTTTGCGCGCTTGGCGGCACGCCTTGCAGCGCGTGGGCTCATTCTGGAAGCCCTTTTCCGCGTAGAATTCCTGTTCGCCGGCGGTGAACACAAATTCCGCGCCGCAGTCCCTGCAGACCAACGTTTTGTCCTCGTACATGGAAACAATTCCTCCCGAATTTTCAAAGTTGGCTTTGGCGACCGTCTGACCTGGCCTTTGACCCCACACCCGCCGTCTGGGGGCATTGCCCGGGGTGCATTCCCCTCACGCCGCCCCTCTCGGTTTTCCGGACGGACTTACCTCTAGACCGCGCCATGCTCACAGTGCTTTTGCCCTGCTTACGTGGATCGTTTTGCCCGCGGCTGGCATCGACTTTCAGCCACAGAACCGGCCGGCCAAAACCGACATCATTATAATTGCCTTTTCAGAAAAAAGCAAGAAGAAAAACAAACTCGCTTCAAAAAAAAGTTTTCCTGCGCGCTTATGTGTCCGCCCCTATGCCGGCCTTTGCCGCGGCCAGCAGCTCCACCCGCAGCGCGCCCGCGGCCTTGAGCGCACACGCGCACGCCTCCGCGGTGGCGCCGGTTGTCAGCACGTCGTCCACCAGCAGAAGCCGCAGGCCAAGGGCCTCTGCCGACGCCGCAAACGCGCCTTCCACATTGCCGGCGCGTTCGCTGGCGGTCAGCCGCGTCTGCGTTCCGGTACGCCGCGCCCGGGTCAAAAGCGGCAGCACCGGCAAGCCCATGGCCTCGCCCAGCAGGCGGCTGAGCGTCTCTGCCTGATTAAAGCCTCTGGAGCGCTCGCGCCAGCGATGCAAAGGCACGGGAACGATGGCGTCAAACGGCGTCTTCGGCCGCACCCGGAACATGCCCGCCGCCAAGGCCCGCGCCGCGGTATGCACGCCGTCGTACTTGAGCGCCCGAACCAGCAGTCGCGCCGTCCCGGTATAGGCAAACGCGGCGGTGACGGCGTCCAGGCTGCCGGGGCCGCGCGCCCGGCACCGCCTGCACAGGCCCTCGCCCGGCCCGCCGCAGCCCGGACATCTCGGACCCTGTAGCAACGAAAGGGCCGCTTCGCAGGTTTCGCACAGGCTCCATTGCGCATCCCGCGCATGCAGGGCGCCGCAGGCGACACAGACCGCGCCCTCGGGATAGAGAATATCGCGCAGGTTCATGGGGCGTTGCGGAGCCACTCGGCCAGGGCGGAGTAGCGTTTGGCGGTGCGCGCGTTTTGCACCATCTGGCTGACGACCGCCTCGCGGCCGACCAGCACCACCGCGCGGCGCGCGCGGGTCACCGCGGTGTAAAACAGGTTGCGCGTCAGCAGCATCGGCGGGCCGCCGACCGCGGGCATGACCACGGCCGGGAACTCGCTGCCCTGGCTTTTATGCACGGAAACGCAGTAGGCCAGCTCCAAATCGTCCAGCTGCGCGCCCTCGTAGGTGCATTCCCTCTCATCGTCAAAGCGCACCGTCAGCGTCTGCTCCTCCTCGTCGATGGCCAGGACGATGCCCATATCGCCGTTGAATACGCCGTCTCCTTCCTCTTCCCATTCCGCGGCCGAACGCCGCCACCGCATTTGATAATCGTTTCGCGTCTGCATCACTTTATCGCCCACGCGAAACACCGTCTCGCCCCACGCGCGCTCCGGAACGCCCGCGCGCCGGGGGTTCATGCGCTCCTGCAGGAGACGGTTCAGGGCGGTCACGCCGCACTCGCCTTTTTTCATCGGGGACAGCACCTGGATGTCGCGCAGCGCGTCCACGCCCAGAAAGGGTGGCAGGCGCGCGGCGACCAGCTCGGCAATGGTCTGCGCGGCCCGCACGGCGCCGTCGCATCGTTCCAGAAAGAAATCCCCGCCGCGGCTGTTCAGGCAGGGCATTTCCCCCTGATTGATGCGATGGGCGTTGAGGACGATCATGCTGTGCGCATCCTGGCGATAAATCTCCTGCAGGCGCACGACGGGCACCGCATCGCTTTGCAGGATATCGCGCAGCACATTGCCCGCGCCCACCGAAGGCAGCTGGTCGGCGTCGCCCACAAGTATCAGCCGGCAGTCCGGCGGCATCGCCGCCAAAAGCGCGCGCATGAGTGTTATGTCAACCATAGAGCACTCGTCGAGCACCACTGCGCCGCAGTCGAGCGGCTCGTCCTCGTCCCGGGCGAAGACGGTCTCCTCGCCCTCGGCGGAGTAGCCCGCGCCGAGCAGGCGGTGGATGGTGGAGGCCTCCCGGCCCGTGAGCTCGGACATGCGCTTGGCGGCCCGGCCCGTGGGCGCGGTGAGCAGGGTCTCGATGCCGAGGCTGTCGTAGAGGCTGAGGATACCGCGCAGGGAGGTGGTCTTGCCCGTGCCCGGCCCGCCGGTAAGGGCCATGACCCGGCAGCGCGCCGCGAGGCTCAGCGCCTGACGCTGCAGGGGCGCGTAGACTATGCCGCTTTCCGCCTCCACGCGCTCAACGAGGAGGTTTATCCGCTCGTCCTCCGGTTCGGGCTCGGAAGCCAGGGCGCACAGGCGGCTGGCGACGTAGGTCTCGGCCTCGTAGAGCTCTGTGAGGTAGCAGGCGTCGCGCCCGGCGAGCTCGCAGCGCGTTATCGCCCCGCGCTCCTGGAGCTCGGCGAGCCCGGCTGCCGCCTGTTCCGGCTGTGTGCCGACAAACTGGGCCGTGGCGGGGATGAGCTTGTCCGCGGGTATGAAGCAGTGGCCGTTGTTGGCGTTGTGCCGCAGCTCGAAGAGCACCGCCGCACGGATGCGGTTGGGGTCGTCGGGGTCGCAGCCGAGGTCGAAGGCGAGGTGGTCGGCCTCGGCGAAGGAGCCGCCGATGTGCGGCGCGGCCAGTATGTAGGGGTCGCCGCCGAGCACGTCCATGGCGTCCTCGCCGTAGAATTTGTAGAGCCTCACCGCAAGCAGCGGCCGCAGCCCGTGGCCGCAGAGGAATTCCATGAGCCTGCGCAGCCCGGCCTGGCGCCGGAAGTCCGCGGATATGCGCAGGGCCTTTTCCCGGCCGATGCCGCGTATCTCGGCGAGCTTTTCAGGCTGGCCCTCGAGCACGTCCAGGGTCTTTTCGCCGAAGCGGTCCACGATGAGGGCGGCGGTAGCGGGGCCTATGCCCTTGACGGCCCTGCCGGCGAGGTAGGAGTAGATGGCCTCGGCGGTACGGGGCAGGCTGCGCTCGGCGTACTCGGCCTTGAACTGCCTGCCGTGGCTGGGGTGGGTCATCCACTCGCCGAAGGCGTGCAGCTCCTCGCCCGGGCAGGCCGAGGGCAGGGTGCCGACGACGGTGGTGACGCCGCCGTCCATGGTGTCCAGCCGGAGCACGGTGTAGCCGTTCTCCTCGTTGGCGTATATGACGTTTATGACCCGGCCTGAGAGCTCGGTCTGTTCGCCGCGTTCGTCCATTCTTCCCCATCCCATCCGAGGCAGACGCAGTCCCAGCGCTTTTGAAGCAGCCGGGCGAGTTGCCGCGTTTCCTCGTCCATTCCGCAGTCTTCTATCGTGATGCTGCCCCGGAGCGTGCCGTTCTCGCGCAGCCAGACGAGCGCACAGACGCTCTCCTCCAGGCCTGGCTCGGGCCCGGTGACGCGCAGCCTCAGCTCTAGCTGCGTGTGCTTCCCCAGCCTGACGGGCAGCAGCAGCGAACCCCTCAGCGCCCAGAAAAAGACCACCAGCAGGCCCGCGGCCATGGCGCAGAGCAGTATCTTCCAGAACATCACGCCACCCCCTCTGCTACAGTCTATGGGGCGGCGCGGGTTTTAGTTAAACAAAAATCGAGGTGAAGCCGTAGGTAAGGCCCGTGACCAGTATGCCCGCGATGACCACGCCCAGCAGCACCGAGGGCAGGGCATTGCGCAGGCGCATGTTCATGACCGCCGCGATGAGCGCGCCCGTCCAGGCGCCCGTCCCAGGCAGGGGAATGGCGACGAACAGCGTCAGAGCGAAGAATTGGAAGCGGTGTATCCTGTCCCACTTGCCCTCGGCCTTGGCCTCGAGCCTCTTGGCGAGGCGGCCCAGGCGCTCGCTGTGCTTCGTCATCCACTTGAATATGGGCCGGATGAACAAAATGATGAAGGGCACCGGCAGCATGTTGCCTATGACGCTTATGACCATGGCCTCCACATGCGTCAGGCCCAGGCCCACGCCTATGGGTATCGCCCCGCGCAGCTCTATGACCGGGATCATGGAGATGAGAAGGGTCGCGAGGTATTTGCCCACGTCCGCGCCGGTTACGGCTTCTACGATGAAATCTGTCATGTCTTGATAACCTCCGAAAGATGCAAGTGGGGAACCCCGGCGAGGGTCCCCCCTTGGACCCCCTCCTGCGCTTATTCAGCATCAGGCATTCCGCGTTCTGCGGAGCGCGGCCAGGGGCGCCGCCCCTGGACCCCGCCGCCTTTTGTAAAAGGCGGGCGAAAACTTCAGATAGGGCGAGGTGGATGCCGTGAACAGGTTCCTTGAGAAATACCGCCGGGGCGAGAAGTCGCTCGGCACCTTTACGCACCTTTTGAGCGCGCCCGCCGTCGAGGCGCTCGCACGCGCGGGGCTGGATTACGTCATAATCGATATCGAACACAGCCCCATCGGCGCGGAACACGCAGCCGAGCTCGTCGGCGTCGCAGACGGCGCGGGGATCGCACCCTTCGTGAGGGTCGATGAGATGAGCCGCAGCCCGGTGCTCAAGATGCTCGACGTCGGCGCGGCAGGGCTCATCGTGCCCCAGCTCGAGACCGTGGAGCAGGCCAAACAGCTCGTCGGCTGGGCGAAGTTCGCGCCCACCGGGAACAGGGGCTACTGCCCGTCAAGGGACGGCGGCTGGGGATATGACGCGAATTATGCGGACGGCATGGAGGGCTATATGGCCTGGGCAAACAGGAATACCCTGCTCATACCCCAGTGCGAGACCGCCGGCTGCCTCGAGCATATCGAGGAGATCGTCGCGATCGACGGCGTGGACGGCATATTCATAGGCCCGTTCGACCTGTCCATAGCCCTGGGCATACCGGGCCGGTTCGGGGACGAGCGGCATATAAACGCCGTGGAGCGCGTCCGGCTCGCCTGCAAGCGGGCGGGCAAGCCCTGCATCATGTTCTGCGGCACGGCCGAGGCCGCGGCGGGGTATTTCAGGCAGGGTTTCGACAGCGTCACGCTCAGCCTGGATATAGGCATACTGATCGAGGCCGTGCGCGCTGCGGCGGATACGGCCTTCGGAAGATAAAAAACGACAGGGGGGAGCACCCTATGGTATCGCGCATACGCTCGCTGGGAATAAAGGGCATCGGCGGCTACGAGGTATCCGTCGAGTGCTCCATGGCCCAGGGCCTGCCGGGCTTTGAGATCGTCGGCCTGCCCGACGCGGCGGTGAGGGAGGCCCGGGACAGGGTCAGGGCCGCGATAAAGAACTCGGGGATCAAGTTCCCCGTGACGCGGCTGACGGTCAACCTCGCCCCTGCGGATACGAAAAAGGCGGGCACGGTGTACGACCTGCCCGTGCTGCTGGGCATCCTGGCCGTGACGGGCGAGATAAAGGAGCCGCCCTCCGACTGCGCCTTTTTCGGCGAGCTGTCGCTGGCGGGCGAGCTGCGGCCGGTGCGCGGCGCGCTGCCCATGGCGCTCGCGGCGGAGCGGGCCGGGATAAAGCGCCTGTTCGTGCCCGCCGACAACGCGCCCGAGGCCGCCTTCGCGCGCGGGCTCGAGGTGTACCCGGTCGAGAGCGTGACCGGACTGCTGGAGTATTTCCGGGGCCAGTGCGAGCTTGAGCCGGTGCAGCCGCAGCCTGAACAGAGAGAACGCGCCGGCGGGCCCGACTTCTCCGAGGTCAAGGGCCAGCAGTACGCCAAAAGGGCGCTGGAAGTCGCGGCCGCGGGCGGGCACAACATCCTAATGGTAGGCCCGCCGGGCGCGGGCAAGAGCATGCTCGCAAAGCGCGTCGTCTCCATCCTGCCGGACATGAGCATGGAGGAGATGCTGCAGACGACGGAGATACACTCGGTCAGCGGCCTGACGAGCCGGAGCCGACCCATCGTGGACACGCGGCCCTTCCGCGCGCCGCACCACACGACCTCGGCGGCGGCGCTCTCGGGCGGGGCGCAGCTGCAGCCGGGCGAGATGAGCCTGGCGCACAACGGCGTGCTGTTCCTCGACGAGCTGCCGGAGTTCCACCGCGACGTGCGCGAGGCGCTGCGCCAGCCGCTGGAGGAGGGCGTCGTCACGGTCTCGCGGGCGGCGGGCACCGTTACATACCCGAGCCGTTTCATGCTCATCTGCGCCATGAACCCCTGCAAATGCGGCTGGGACGGGCACCCGACCCACCGCTGCACCTGCTCTGAGCAGGAGATACGCCGCTATCACTCGCGGGTCTCCGGGCCGCTGCTGGACAGGATAGACATCATCATCGAGGTGCCTGCGCTCGATTACGAGGAACTCTCGGGCAAGGCGGATGCGGAGCCGTCCTGCGAGATAAAAAAGCGCGTGGACTTTGCAAGGGACAGGCAGCGCGAGCGGCTGGCGGGCTCCGGCGTGGACTGCAACGCGCACATGGGGCCCAAGGAGCTCGACAGCTTCTGCGCCCTGAGCCCGGACTGCTCTAAGCTGATGCAGGACGCATATAAGAAAATGGGCCTCACCGCCCGGAGCTACGACCGCATCCTCCGCGTCGCGCGGACGATAGCCGACCTCGAGGGCGCGGCGGACATAGGCGTCGGCCACCTCGCCGAGGCCATCCAGTACCGCACCTGGGACTTCCGGAGCGCGGACTGAGGCGGAGCGGCGCGAAATTACGTTTTAAGGTGATCTTTTTGAAGGACATGATACTGCTCAAGCAGGGCGAGGTCGTCCTGAAGGGCTTAAACAGGAGATATTTCGAGCAGAAGCTCGTGACCAACATCAGGAAAAGGCTCAAGCCCATGGGCAATTTCCATGTGTACTGCGTGCAGAGCACCGTCTATGTCGAGCCGGAGGACGACTTTGCGGACATGGACGCGGCCTTCGACGCTCTGGGCAAGACCTTCGGCGTCGTGGCGCTCTCCCGCGCCGCCGCCTGCGAGAAGGACGAGGACGCCATAGCCAGGCTCGCCATCGAATACCTGCGCGAGGACATGGAAAACGCCGCGAGCTTCAAGGTCGAGACCAAGCGCTCGGACAAGAGCTTCCACCTGACCAGCATCCAGCTGAGCCAGTACGTCGGCGGGCTGCTGGCCGAGGCGTACCCGGAGACTAAGGTGGATGTGCGCCATCCCGAGCTGGTGGTGCACCTCGAGGTGCGCGACTACGCGGCCTATGTCCACGCGGCGCCGGCGCAGGGCGCGGGCGGCCTGCCCGTGGGCTCGAACGGCAGGGCGGTGACGCTGCTCTCCGGCGGCATCGACAGCCCCGTGTCCACCTGGATGATAACGCGGCGCGGCGTGCGCTGCATCCCGGTGCATTTCTTCTCCTTCCCCTATACCTCCGAGGCGGCGAAGGAGAAGGTCGTGGAGCTGGCTCGGCTGCTGACGCCCTGGTGCGGGCAGATGTGCCTTGAGGTCGTGCCCTTCACGCATATTCAGGAGGAAATTCGAGACAAATGCCCCGAAGAGTACTTTACACTTGTCATGCGCAGGTTTATGATGCGTATAGCGGAGCGCATCGCCGAGCGCGGCGGCTGCAAGGCCATCGTGACGGGCGAGAACCTGGGCCAGGTGGCGAGCCAGACGATGGAGGCCATGGCCTGCACCCAGGCCGTGACGAGCCTGCCCGTGCTCCAGCCGCTCATAGGCATGGACAAGGAGGACATCATCCGCATCTCGCGGAAGATAGGGACCTTCGAGACTTCGATACTGCCCTACGAGGACTGCTGCACCGTGTTCACGCCGAGGCATCCGAAGACCAAGCCGAGGGTGGAGGACGTGGCGGCGGCCGAGGCCGCGATGGACGTCGAGGGCCTGGTGAACGAGGCGCTCGAGGGCGTTGAAAGGATCTGGATAGACATTGAAGGCTGAGATAATCTCCGTCGGCACGGAGCTGCTGCTGGGCAGCACGATAAATACCGACGCGGCGGATGTGGCCGTGCTGCTGTCGGAGTACGGCATAGACGTGTACTGGCAGACGGTCGTGGGCGACAATCCCGGCCGGCTCATGGAAGCCGTGAGGCGCGCGAAGGGCCGCGCCGACCTGATAATCACAACGGGCGGGCTGGGCCCCACCTGCGATGACCTGACGAAGTCGGCCCTGGCCGAGGCCTTCGGCATGAAGCTGGAGCTGAATGCCGGTGAGGAGGCCTGGCTGCGCGAGATCTGGAAAAAGCGCGGCAACAGGGAGCTTACCCCGAACAACCTGCAGCAGGTCTGGCTGCCCGAGGGCTCGACGGCGCTGCGCAACGACTGGGGCACCGCGCCGGGCTGCTATTTCGAGCGGGACGGCGTGCGGGTCATCATGCTGCCCGGGCCGCCGCGCGAGCTGCGGCCGCTGCTCGAGTACCGGGTGCGGCCCATCCTGGCCGAGCTCTCGAACGCGGTCATTGCCTCGCACAACATCCACTTCTTCGGCATCGGCGAGAGCGAGATGGAGTACCGCCTGCGCGACTACATGCAGGAGCTGAACAACCCCACGCTCGCGCCCTACGCGAAGAGCGGCGAGTGCCTCGTGCGCGTGACGGCGAAGGCCGCGACGCAGGAGGAGGCCGAGGAGATGATGGCGCCCGTCATCGAGCGGGTGAAGGGCATGTTCGGGGCGCTGGTCTACGCCGTGGACGGGCTGAATCTGGCGGAACACACGGTGAAGCTGCTCGTCGAAAAGGGCGTCACAGTCGCCGCAGCGGAGAGCTGCACGGGCGGCGAGCTGGAAAAGCGGATAACGGACATCCCGGGCGCTTCGGCGGCGCTCAAGGGCGGCGTCGTGGTGTATACGAACGAGGCCAAGCACCTGCTGCTGGGCATCCCGATGGAGACTATAGACAAATACGGCGCGGTGAGCCGCGAGGTGGCGGCGGAGCTGGCCGAGCGCGTGCGGCGCAAGCTGGGCTCGGACCTGGGCGTGGGCGTGACGGGCCTCGCCGGGCCGGACGGCGACGGCGTACACGAGGTGGGCACGGTGTTCATCTCGCTCTCGGACGGCAGGCGCACCTGGGTGCGCGAGAAGCACCTCACGAGCCGCGACAGGGCGACGGTGAGGCTCTACGCCTGCCAGAACGCCTTCGACATGCTGAGAAGATATCTTGCCGGGCTGCCGGTGGAGCAGGAGAGAACTGATATATGAAACTATACCTCATACGCCACGGCGAATCCGAATGCAACGTGAAGCTCAGGCTCTACGGGCGCACCGACTGCCTGCTCACGGAGCAGGGCTGCCGCCAGGCGCGCGAGGCCGGGGCAAAGCTGCGCGGCGCGGGCATACACAGGTGCATATCCAGCCCGCTCATCCGCGCTGCGGAGACTGCCAGGCTGGCTTTCATGGACCGCAGCGTCAAGATAGAGCTGGACGACCGGCTCATGGAGCAGGACATGGGGCTTTTCGAGGACAAGCCCTTTTTGGAGATGCAGGAGCAGTACCCCGAGCTGGTGACGGCGATGCTGAAGGATTGGACAAAGGTCGTCCCGCCGGAGGGCGAGAGCTTCGAGAGCCTGCGTGACAGGGTCTGGGAACTGGTGTGCGAGCTGCGTGAGCGGGACGAGGATACGGTGCTGGTCTCGCACAACGGCCCGCTCTCCACCATCATGATGCTGCTGCTGGAGATGCCGAACTCGGCGGTGAACCGGCTCTGGTTCGAGCAGGGCTGCTGGAGCTGCATAGAGCTCCGGGACGGCATGGCCAGGCTGCTGTATTTCAACAAGTAGCGATCAACTCCAGGGAAGGAGAAGAGATATGAGCAGGAAAGACAACGACAGCGCCGCGTCGGGCGGCAGGATAATCGGGCATATCCTGGCATTTGTGGGCGTCACGCTGCTGGCGGCGGTGGTGCTGCTGACCGCAGCGGGCCTGATGCTCAAGTTCGGCCCCTCGCCCGCGGCAGGGGAACGCTTCGGGCAACTCGCGGCTGAGTACGGCGCGCCCGGATTCGTTACCGAGCTCTTCGCCGCGCAGACGGAGGCCCCGGAGGAGACGGAGGCCCCCGAGGAGACTGAGCCGGCGGACGCGGAAGCCGAGCCGGCGGAGACTGCGGAGGTGACTGAGTGATGAGCGACGACAGGTTTGATTTCACCGGGCTGGGCGGCGAGGATTTTGACAGCTTCCTCGACTCCATCCGGCGCGACCTGGGCGAGCCGGAGCGGCCGCGCAAGGCCCCTGCGGCGGGCACGGCGGTCATAGACGCCGTCACCAGGCCGGCGGAGCCCGAGACAGCACCCGAGGCGGAGCCCGCGGCCGCGCCCGAGGCGGAGCCCGCAGCCGCGCCCGAACCGGAGCCGGCAGCCGCGCCGGCGCCCGAACAGATGCAGGAGCCGGAGCCCGTGCCCGTGCGCAGGCCGAGGGAGCGCATAAAGCCCGCCGAGCCTGAGACGAAGCCGAGACGCCGGGCCGAGCAGGAGCCGGTCAGACGCCAGGGCCCGAGGCAGAGGCCCGAGCCCGCGGACGAGCATCCCCTGCCCGCACGCCAGCCTGAGCGCAGGCCGCAGAGGCGCGAGCCAGAGATAAAATGGAACCCGCCCGTGGAGGAGCCTGAAGACAGGCGCGGCCTGAGCGGCTTCGGCAAGGCCATGCTCGTCTACTGCATCCTGCTCATCCTGGCAGTGGCGGCGGCCCTGGCCGTGTTCTGGAAATACCTCGAGGCCTACGAGTTCACAAGGCCCGAGCGGGTCATGGCCCAGTTCGAGCAGATGGCGGACGAAAAATACTGGCAGACGGCCATAGACGGGGCCTTCGCCGTCACTCCCACGGAGTTTGAGACGAAGTCCTCGCTGGTGGACGAGCTCTGCCTCGACCTCATCAAGACCGGCAAAATGACCTATGTGCAGGACGAGGCCTACACGGATGAGGAGCCCGTCTACCTGGTCTCGGTCGGAGGCACGCAGCTGTGCCGCGTGTACCTCTCGCCGCAGCTGGGCGGCGACGCGGGCTTCGGGCTCAAGTACATGTCCATCAACAAGGTCGAACTGCTGGCGGACTTCATCAATCCCCAGCCCAGGACGCTGAGCATCACCGCCCCGGCGGACGCGACGGTGACGGTAAACGGCATCGCGGTCTCTGAGAGCTACCTGAGCTCCGAGCCCGTGGACACCGCCTACCTGCCCGAGCTGGAGCCCGGGGCCGCAGAGCTGCTTTGCCGCTACGACATCGCGGGCATCTACGGCACGGTGGAGATAGGCGCGACCTCTGCGGAGGGCGAGGTCCTGAGCGCTGAGAGCTCGGACGAGAACGGCGCGGTCTTTGCCCTGGCCGAGGGCAGCCTCAGCTTCCGCATCTGCGCGCCCGAGGGCGCCGTCGTCAGCGTGAACGGCATCGAGCTCGACGAGAGCTATAAGACCGGCGAGACGGTCACCCCGGGCTACATGTCCGGCCTTGAAAGCTATGGCGCCGCGCCTGAGCTCCAGGTCTGGGAAGTCGGCGGCCTGCATCTGGAGCCGGAGTTCACGGTCACGGCGGCGGACGGCGGCGAGTACGGCGCGCCCTACATAGAGGACGGCATGGCCTGCTACCTGCCCGCCTCGGACGCGGAGCTCGAGACGGCGCAGAGGGACTACGCCGAGGGCTTTTTCAAGCTCTACGCGGCCTTCGAGTCGAACCTCAACGACAAGATCGACACGAACTACTACAACATGATGAACTACCTCTACGGTACGCTGCCCCTGACCTCCAGGCTGGGCTCGGAGTACATTGCCAGGGAACCGGTCGGCGGCGTCACCGACAGCGGCTACGACAGCTATGAGCTGGGCAACTTCCTGAGCCTGGGCGAGAACAGCTACAGCTGCCACGTCAGCCTCTTCAAGGGCGGCGAGCAGACCGGCGGCTGCATCATCGTCTTCACGCTGATAGGCTCGAAGTGGTACCCGGCCGAAGTCGTGGAGTACAGTGCCTGAGTTTTGCAACTAAACAGGGAGACGGCGGTCGCTTTGCCGCCGTCTCTCTTTCGGGGAGCCGTAATACATCATGATCTTTCACACCAACCACAAGGTCTGGCACACGCAGAGGGTACAGACCGGAAACCTCACGCAGGGCAACCCCTATTCGCTGATAGTCAGGTTCGCGCTGCCGATATTCCTGAGCCAGGTCTTCCAACAGCTCTATAACGCCGCGGACTCGGTCATCGTGGGGCAGTTCCTGGGCACGGACGCGCTCGCGGCGGTCAGCTCCTCCGGCTCGTTGATCTTCCTCATGGTCAGCTTCTTCAACGGCACCGCCCTGGGCGCCGGCGTGGTCATCTCCCACTGCTTCGGCGCTAAGGATGAGGACGGCGTCAGCCGCGCCATACACACCGACCTGGCCTTCGGCCTCGTCGCCGGCCTGGTGCTCACCGTGGCCGGCGTGGCGCTCACGCCCACCTTCCTCGTCTGGATGGGCACGGACCAGGAGGTGCTGCCCGAGGCGATAGAGTATTTCCGCTACTACTTCCTCGGCGTGCTGGCCGTCGTGCTCTACAACATCTGCACCGGCATAATGAACGCCGTGGGCGACAGCAAGCGGCCGCTCTATTACCTCATCTTCTCCTCGCTGACCAATGTGGCCCTCGACCTGCTGTTCATCGGCCTCTTCCGCTGGGGCGTCTGGGCCGCGGCGGTGGCCACGACGATCTCCCAGGCGGTCAGCTGCGTGCTGTGCATGTGGCACCTGACGCGCAAGGGCCGGGTCTACAGCGTGGAGTTCAGGAAAATACGCTTCCACCGCGACATGCTCCGGCGCATCGTGCGCTACGGCATGCCGGCTGGCATACAGAACTCGGTCATCGCCCTGGCCAACGTCATCGTCCAGAGCCAGATAAACAGCTTCGAGAAGCTCGCCATGGCCGCCTTCGGCTCGCACTCGAAGATCGAGGGCTTCGCCTTCATGCCGATAACGAGCTTCAGCATGGCCATTACCACCTTCATAAGCCAGAACCTGGGCGCGCAGCAGTACGACAGGGCCAGGAAGGCCGCGCGCTTCGGCATCATCTCGGCCGTGCTCATGGCCGAGGCCATAGGCGTCGTCTACTACATCTTCGCGCCGGCCTTCATAAGCATCTTCGACGACAACCCGGGCGTCATAGCCTTCGGCGTACAGCAGGCGCACACGGCGGCACTGTTCTACGGGCTTTTGGCCTTCTCACATTCCGTGGCGGCGGTCTGCCGGGGCGCAGGCAAGGCCTTTGTGCCCATGTTCATCATGCTCTCGGTCTGGTGCATACTCAGGATAGCCTATATCTGGCTGGTCATGCGCCTCTTCGGCGAGGTAGGCTATATCTACTGGGCCTACCCGCTCACCTGGGGCATCAGCTCGGTACTGTTCGCACTGTGTTTGGCGCGGCTGCGCTTTCCGCCCATGCCAGGGCCGGCGGCGCCTATAGAGAAGGGGAATAAAGGATGAAACAGGAGTCTTTGGAATTTGCAGGCCT
>OGQA01000803.1_pt1 | contig 15483 bp, 9 predicted proteins | sample 1553011 | NCBI WGS metagenome assembly OGQA01 (sample SAMEA2580256, study PRJEB22360) | human gut metagenome | biome: human gut; feature: human-associated habitat; material: faeces | place: Denmark | collected 2008/2010 | reverse complement strand
CATGGCGACTCTGTTTTTCGGAGCCGGATGCCGTAGACGAATGGAAATCTCCCTTTTTATTAATCTAAACTTATACTTATGAGGAAACTTGCCTTTTTATTTTTGTCGCTGTTCGCATTCTGTACGGCTTCGGCACAGGTGACGACGTCGAGCATGAGCGGTCGCGTCGCCGACACCGACGGCCAGCCGATCATCGGTGCGACGATCGTCGCCGTGCATACGCCGACGGGTACGCAGTATGCTACGGCATCGACACGCAACGGCCAGTTCAACTTGGGCGGTATGCGTGTGGGAGGTCCTTACGATGTGGAGGTCAGCTTTATCGGCTGGAATACGGAAAAGATCGAGGGAATCTATCTGACCATCGGCGAGGAGGCTACGTTGGACTTCGTGTTGCGCGAAGACTCGCAGTCGATCGGCGAAGTGGTGGTCGTAGGCAAGGCCAATCCGGTCTTCAATGCCAACCGCACGGGCGCGCAGGAGGTCGTGACGCTCGAAATGATGGAGAAACTGCCTACGACGAGCCGTTCGCTCGATGAATTCGTCAAACTGACGCCCATGTCGAGCGGTAAGAATTTCGCCGGTACGTCGTATCGTTTCAACAACGTGACCGTCGACGGTGCGTCGTTCAACAACTCGTTCGGCCTGTCGTCGGCGCTGGGCGCCCAGGGTACGGAGCCCATCTCGCTCGAATCGATCGAGCAGGTGCAGGTGATGATCGCTCCCTACGACGTGCGCAACGGCGGCTTCACGGGCGGCGGTATCAACTCGGTGACCAAGTCGGGTACCAACGAGTGGCACGCTTCGGCCTATATGTATACCAAGAGTCCCGAGTTGCAGGGCCACCGCGTGCGCGACTATGTCGGTCAGGTGTCGGAGTTCTCCAATCGTCAGTACGGTGTGAGCCTGAGCGGCCCGATCGTGAAGAACAAGCTCTTCTTCTTCGTCAACGGCGAGCTGGACCGTCAGGACGAACCGATCTCGAACCGTCTGGCCGATTCGCGTGTCTCGGCCGCTGATCTGGACGATCTGGCCAAATTTCTCGGCGATCAGTTCAACTACAATCCGGGCGGTTACGATCTGTCGAAGACCGAGACGCGGGCCGATCGTCTTACGGCGCGTATCGACTGGAATATCAACGATCGGAATACCTTCTCGTTGAAGTACTACTACCTGAAATCCTATAATACGAACGCACCTTCGACGTCGGGCGCTCCTGCCAACGGACGCGGCCCCAACGCCTATGCCATGCCCTTCTCGTCGAGCTACTACCGCACGAACAACGATTTCAACATCGTCATGGCCGACTGGAACTCGACGATCAACGACCACATGTCCAACACGTTGAAGGTGGGGTACTCGCGTCTGCGCGACTATCGCGACATGGACGGCGGTTTCTTCCCGCAGGTCGACATCCTCAAAGACGGATCGAGCTATACGGTCTTCGGTACCGAGGCCAACTCCTACAACAATCAGCTCGATACCGACATCTTCCAGATTCAGGACAACTTCACGATGAACTACGGCCGTCACCAGATCACCGTCGGCACGCAGTCGGACTATCGTACGTTCAAGAACGGCTTCGCGCAGAACTATCCGGGCTCGTGGGTCTTCTCGTCGATCGACGACTTCAAGTTCAACGTGCTGGCCGCGAAGGATTACATGGCTTCGCACGGCAATATGAACGGATTCGATATTCGCACGTATGATCCTGCGAAGTGGGGCCTCAATCCCGTCAACGGCGGTCTTGCCAACAGTGCAGGTACGGGGCAGACGAAGTTCCAGCAGCGCTATCCGCTTACTCCCGACGGCAGTTTCCCCTTCGCCGAAGTCGACGTATTGCAACTCGGCTTCTATGTGCAGGACAAGTGGACGCCCAGCAACCGCTTCTCGCTGACCTACGGTCTGCGTGTCGACATGCCGATTTTCCTGACCGACTTGCAGGAGAATCCCGCGGTCGCAGCCAACACCTATCGGGATGGCATCAAGATCGACGTCTCGAAATATCCGGGCGTGCATCCGCAGTTCTCGCCGCGCGTGGGCTTCAACTGGAAACCGCTCGAAGACGGTTCGTTGCAGTTGCGCGGCGGTACGGGTCTCTTCACGGGTACGCCTCCCTATGTCTGGATTTCGAATCAGGCGGGTAACAACGGCCGTCTGTTTGGAAGTGTTCCCGAGTATGTCGGCAAGATTGACGGTGTCGCTTATGACAATCGTCATCAGTTGGGCTTTACTGGAAATATACAGCAATACTGGCCAGCATCGGATGAACCCGTGAAGAGCGATATCGCCATTACCGATCCCGATTTCAAGTATCCGATGCTGTGGAAGAGCAACCTTGCGCTCGACTACAAGTGGCGCGGCTGGGTCTTCACGCTCGAAGCGCTCTACACGAAGGATGTCAATGCGATCTACCATGACAACATCGGTATCGAAGTGGCTGAGGGCAAGTCTGTCAATGATGGCGGCAAGGGTCAACGCACTGCCTTCACCGGTAATTATCTGGCGGATAATACCTACAACGTCGTGATGCTCCGCAATACGAACAAGGGCTACTCGTTCTACACCACGCTCCAAATCCAGAAGGAGTTCGTGCAGGGGCCGCTGCGCGGTCTCTACCTCAATGGATCGTATACGATGGGTACGGCGCGCAGCGTGACCGACGGTACGTCGTCGGTGGCTACGTCGGCCTGGAAATATACGCAGAAGGTGGCTGTCAACAGCGAGGAGCTGGGCTATTCGGCCGGCTCGTTCGACGGGCGGCTGCTGTTGAGCGCCTTCTACACGGCACGCTGGGGCAAGCACGGTGCGACCAACTTCGGTCTGGTCTACCAGCGTTACCGTCCTTTCCGCTTCTCCTACTGCTACGGCGGCGACGCCAACGGCGACGGTCAGACGGCCAACGACCTGATCTACGTGCCGGCCAACCGCGACGAAGCGGTCGGCCATCTGGTTTCCGACGGTTTCGCCGACAACAACGGCAACATGGCCGGTGACAAGGATTTCGACGAGGCGCAGGCCTGGGAGAATGCCTGGCAGGCGATGGACAAGTTCATCGAGCAGGACGCCTATCTGAGCAAGCACCGCGGCGAGTACACTAAGCGCAACGGCGCCGTGGCACCCTTCGCCAATCAGCTCGACCTGAGCATTTCGCACGACATCATCGTTCCGCAGCGCAACGGTCGCGAGCACAAGTTGCGATTCAGTTTCAACATTGACAACTTCCTCAACCTGCTCAACCGCAACTGGGGTGTAAGCTACTCGCAGTATCTGGGGACGAACGGTCAGCAGTATCAGTTCTTGTCCGTCACGCAGAAGCCGACGGCGGCCAACGACTATACGCTTCAATACAAGATGACCAACGGATTGAAGGACATCTACGGCAACGACATTTCGCTGGATCGTACCTACAAACCCGATATCGGCTCCTATTGGACGATGCAGTTCGGTATCAAATATATGTTCTAAGCGGAGGAATCCGTCTGCAAACACGAAGGGGCGTCACATCAGTGACGCCCCTTCGTTGTCGTTTCGCTGCGGGATCAGGACTCGGCGGCGGGGAGTTTGAGCAGCAGCTCGCCGATGGCTTCGCGCAGCGTCTCCTTGGGCAATGCCCCGGTAGCCATCTGCGGCATTCCCCGGGCGGGGATGAAGAGCAGCGTGGGGACGGAGCGCACGCCGAAGGCTGCGGCCAGCTCCTGTTCGCAGTCGATGTCGACCTTGTAGATATCCACTTCGCCGGCGTACTCCTCGGAGAGCTCTTCCAGGATCGGTGCGAGCGTGCGGCAGGGGCCGCACCAGGTCGCATAGAAGTCGACGATGGCCGGTCGCGAGCCCAGATAGTGCCATTCGGAGATGGCGGAGTCGAGGTTGGCGATTTTTTCCGAGAATTCGGTTTTGGTCAGTTGCGTGATTGCCATGATTGCGGTTGTTTTGCGGTTATTGTACGGGAACTTCTTCGAGCTCTTCCTGCGGCAGCGGCCGCGTGCAGAAGAACCAGTCGTAACACTGCGTCCCTTCGTCGGGACGGGTCATGCGCTCTTCGGCAGCGGCCGACGATGAGGCGGTGGGTACGATCGCTTCGTCGCCCGGATGCCAGTCGGCGGGCAGCGCCACGTTGAAGCGGTCGACGGTTTGCAGGCCGACGAGCACGCGTTTGATCTCGTCGAAGTTGCGGCCCAGCGCCAGCGGATAGTAGATCACGGCGCGGATCGTGGCGTCGGGGTCGATGAAGAAGACGGCTCGGACGGCCGACGTCGAACTTTCGCCCGGCTGGATCATGCCGTAGAGGTTGGCGACTTTCATCCGCAGATCGGCGATCAGCGGGAAGCGCACCTCGACGTGCTGCATTCCGCGGTAGACGATCTTGTCGCGGATCGTGCGCAGCCATGCGATGTGGCTGTACAGTCCGTCGACCGAGAGTCCGACGAGCTGGCAGTTGAGCGCTTCGAATTCGTCGCTGCGTGCCGCGAAGGTCATGAATTCGGAGGTACAGACGGGCGTGAAGTCCGACGGGTGGCTGAAAAGGATGGTCCAGCGTCCGGCATAATCTTCCGGAAAGCGGATCGGGCCTTGCGTAGTGACGGCCTCGAACGACGGGGCCTTGTCGCCGATGCGCGGCAGGGGAGTGGTGTTCAGATTTTCCATATCGTCTCTTTTTTTAACGGTGTGACACGGCGGTCGACCGGAAGAAACTCTCTGGAAGTAGCGAGGAGACCTCAGAAGCGGCGGGTGTAGGCGTGGCAGTAGGGGAGCGTTCCCCGGCGGCGGTAGTAGTCCTGGTGACAGGTTTCGGCGGGCCAGAAGGGGCCGGCCGGCGTCACGCGCGTGGCGACGCGGTAACCTTTGCTGCGGAGCAGGGCGATGAGCCGTTCGGCCACGGCGCGTTGTTCGGGCGAGGTGTAGAAGATTTCGGAGCGGTACTGGTCGCCGATGTCGGGCCCTTGGCGGTCGATCTGCGTAGGGTCGTGGATCTCGAAGAAGAGGCGTGCGAGCGTTTCGTAGGAGACCTTCGACGTATCGAAGGTCACGCGCACCGCTTCGGCGTGTCCCGTGGTATGGCTGCACACCTCCTCGTAGGTAGGGCGGTCGGTGCGGCCGCCGGTGTAACCCGCTTCGACCGAGAGGACGCCGGGCTGTTGTTCCAGCAGGTATTCCACCCCCCAGAAACACCCGCCGGCGAAGATCGCCGTTTCGGTCGTGGCGGCCGCCTCGGAGGAGGTTCGGTCGGACGGCTCCGCGGCCGGCACGAAGTCGAGCGAGAGGGAGTTGACGCAGTGGCGCGTATTCTTGTCGGTAAAGCGTTCACCCGTGAAGACATGCCCCAGATGCGCCCCGCAGCGGGCGCAGGTGATCTCGGTGCGGCGGCCGTCGGCGTCGGGCGTGCGGCGTACCGCACCTGCGATCTCGTCGTCGAAGGCGGGCCAGCCGCACCCCGCATCGAACTTGTCCTCCGAACGGTAGAGCGGCGCGCCGCACTGGCGGCAGCGGTAGAGGCCGCGCTCGCTGTGCTTGTAGTATTTTCCCGTGAAGGGAGCCTCGGTTCCCTTGTCGACGATGATCCGGCGTTCGTCGGGTGTGAGCGGTTTCATGGTTTGTGCATTTACCGTGAGGAGAATTCCCATGAGGGCGATTCCCCCTGCGATGATTCGTTTCATAACGCTCTGTCGGATGTGCAACAATCGCGCCGTGCGCGCCCTACAACAGCGATATTGCGCCTTGCACGGCGTAGAGGACAGCCACGTAGCGCAGCGCCTTGCCCGCGAACATGGCCAGCGTGGTGATCCACACGTTGCTGCGCATGAGTCCCAGCAGGATGGCGATCGCTTCGCCGACGTAGGGCAAGAAGGCGAAAAAGGCGCTCCATGCCCCCTTTCCTGCGAGGAAGCGTCCGGCACGGTCGAGTTGTTTTTCGCCGATGCCGAGGTAGCGGCCGAACCATTCGCGTTTGCCCAGATGACCGATCCAGTAGCAGGTCATGCCGCCTGCGGTGTTGCCCGTGGCGGCTGCCAGCAGGCAGAGTGCGGGGTCGAGTCCCAAGCGGACGAGTACGACCATCACCGCTTCCGAACTGAACGGGACGATGCTCCCCGCCACGAAGGCCGAGAGGAAAAGTCCCCAATAGCCCCAGTCGATGCAGAGCTGCGTGGCCGTGTCCAGAAATCCTTCCATGTCATTCGTCGCTTTGTTGCGGCAGGTCGTCGAGCAGTGCCGTCAGCGAGTCGTAGAGCGGCACGCCGTAGCGCCGGCAGGTGATGCGCACGTTGTCGTAGCGGTAGTAGTCGGGGCTGCACGCCACGAACAGCTTGCCCGAACGGGCGTAAAGTCCCATTTCGAGCAGCGAGATCGGCGAGCGGCTGTCGCCCAGCAGATTCATTACGATGAGGTCGGCCGCTTCGAGGTGCGCCAGCTCCCACGCGACCTGATACTCCATTTCGGCCGGCGAGGCATGGAACTCCCGACGGCGGGGGTTGAAGAAGAGCCAGCGGCCGCCGATGCTGTCGCGGAAGCGGGCGACGAGAGCCGCCTGCCAGTCGGAGCTGCGTCCCATGTCGATCGTGCCGGCGAGGAAGACCTTGCGGTACTGCGTCGAGTCGACCGTGTGCGACCGCCAGCGGGGCTGGTATTCGGCCACGTCGTCGGCCGGCGTTTCGGCGGCTCGTATGCCGGTCGGCCGGGAACCGCCGCCGCAGCCGGCGAGCAGTCCGGCCAGCAGGAGGACGAGGAGGGTTGCAGGGCGGTTCATCGGAGCGTGTCGTCGAGCGGCCACGGCCGCAGTTCGTAGAGTTGGTTGCGCAGGCGCGGCGTGAAGCCCGCTTCGCGGATCGCCTGCTGGATGCCTTCGGCGTCGAAGCGGTTGTCGGCGCCGGCCGACGAGACGACGTGCTCCTCGATCATGATCGACCCCATGTCGTTGGCGCCGCTGTGGAGCGCCGCCTGCGCCGTCTGGCGGCCGACGGTGAGCCACGACGCCTGTATGTTGGGGATGTTGTTCAGGATCAGCCGGCTGGCGGCGATGATGCGGATGTATTCCAGCGGCGAGAAATCGGTCGATATCCCTTCGGCTTCGAGCCGCGTGCCCGTCGAGCGGAAGATCCACGGGATGAAGGCCAGAAAGCCGGGCTTCCCTTCGGGGCAGCGCGCTTGCAGATCGCGGATCGCGAGCAGGTGGTCGACGCGCTGGCGCGGCTGCTCGACGTGGCCGTACATCATCGTGGCCGACGTGGCCAGCCCCAGCGTATGGGCTTCGTGCATCACCGCGAGCCACGACGCCACCGAGGGCTTGGCGGGCGAGATCGCGCGCCGCACGTCGGGGTCGAGGATTTCGGCTCCGGCGCCCGGCAGCGAATCCAGTCCGGCGGCCATGAGCCGGCGCAGCGTTTCGAGCGTCGTCAGACCGCTGATGCGGGCGATGTGGGCCACTTCGGGCGCGCCGAGCGCATGAAGCCGGATCCGGGGGAACATCCGTTTCAGGTCGCGGAACAACTCTTCGTAGAAGTCGATGCCGAGCTGCGGATGCAGCCCGCCCTGCAACAACAGCTGGTCGCCGCCCAGCGCAAGCGTTTGTGCGATCTTTTCGCGGTACTCCTCGCGCGAGGTGACGAAGGCGCGCTGCGTATCGTGGGGCTTGCAGTGGAAATTGCAGAACTTGCAGCCCGAGATGCAGACGTTGGTGATATTGACGTTGCGGTCGATCTGCCACGTCACGACCGTCGGGTCGGCGACCGTCGCACGCCGTACGGCGTCGGCCGCTGCGGCCAGCTCCTGCACGGGCGTGCATTCGTAGAGCGCATAGGCTTCGTCGCGCGTGAGCGGCTCGCGCCGCACGGCCTTGTCGAGTATGCGGTCGGTCGTCATGTCAGCGGCGGCGTTTTACCTGCGGGCTCCGGCGGCCTCGCTGCGGGGTGTCGGTGCGGGGTGCGTCGGGCAGCACCATGTCGAAGTCGAGCTGGCGTTTTTGCAGATCGGCGCGCTTGACGCGGATGCGCACGGCATCGCCCAGCGTGAAGCGCCGGCCCGTCGAGCGGCCCGTCACGGTGTATTCGGCCGGATCGAAGTCGTAGAAATCGTCGTGCATGTCGCGCATGGCCACCAGCCCTTCGATGTGGTTCTCGTCGATCTCGACGAAGATGCCCCACTCGGTGATGCCCGATATGTGGCCGGCGAACTCCTCGCCCAGGCGTGCCTGCATGAACTCCACCATCTTGTATTTGATCGAGGCGCGTTCGGCCTCGGCGGCGATCACTTCGCGTTCCGAGGCGTGCTCGCACAGCGCTTCGAATGTCGCCTTGTCGGTCGTCTTGCCGCCTTCGAGGTAGCGTGCCAGCAGGCGGTGCACCATCATGTCGGGATAGCGGCGGATCGGCGAAGTGAAGTGGGTGTAGTAGGGGAAGGCCAGTCCGTAGTGGCCGATGTTGTCGGTGGTGTAGTAGGCTTTGGCCATCGAACGTACGGCCAGCGTCGTGACGACGTTCTCTTCGGGGCGGCCCTTGACCTTCTGGAAGAGCTTGTTCATCTCCTTGGCGACGGGACGGCCCTCGGAGGCTTTGAAGACGTGCCCGAAGCGCAGGATGAACTGCCGGAAGCTCTGCAACTTGTCGACGTTCGGTTCGTCGTGGACGCGGTAGACCATCGTGCGGCCCGACTTGCGCCCTCTGACCTTGCCGCAGAACTCGGCAACGCGGCGGTTGGCCAGCAGCATGAACTCCTCGATCATCTGGTTGGCCTCCTTCTGTTCCTTGAAATAGACGCCCACCGGCCGGCCCTTCTCGTCGAGCCGGAATTTGGCCTCGGCGCGGTCGAAGCTGATCGCACCGTTGCGGAACCGCTCGCGGCGCATGGCCTGCGCCAGCCGGTTGAGCGTAAGGATCTCTTCGGCGTAGTCGCCCCGGCCGGTCTCGATCACCTGCTGCGCCTCCTCGTAGGCGAAGCGGCGGTCGGAGTAGATCACCGTGCGGCCGAACCACTCGTCGAGGATTTCGAGGTTCTCGTTGAGGGTGAAAACCGCCGAAAAGCAGAGGCTCTCCTCGTGCGGCCGCAGCGAACAGAGTTCGTTGCAGAGCCGTTCGGGCAGCATCGGCACGGTGCGGTCGACCAGATAGACCGACGTGCCGCGCGCTTTGGCTTCGGTGTCGACCACCGAACCCGGCCGCACGTAGTGCGTCACGTCGGCGATATGGACGCCCACCTCCCACACGCCGTCGCGGACTTTGCGGACCGACAGCGCGTCGTCGAAGTCCTTGGCGTCGGCCGGATCGACGGTGAAGGTCACCGTCTGCCGGAAGTCGCACCGCTCGGCGTAGTCTTTGCAGGTGATGCGCCCGTCGATGGCTTCGGCTGCTGCCTCGACCTCCGGCTCGAAGCGGTAGGGGAGGTCGTATTCGGCCAGAATGGCGTGCATCTCGGTGTCGTTCTCGCCCGCCTTGCCCAGAATGTCGACCAGTTCGCCCACGGGGCTTTTCGAACCGGGCGCCCATTCGGCGATGCGTACGACGACCTTGTCGCCGTTTTTCACGTTCGGGCAGTCGCGCTTGTGGAGGTAGACGTCGACGGGCATCTTGCGCGAGTCGATACGCACGAAGACATTGTGTTCGTTGACTTCGGCCGTGCCGACGTAGCGTTTGCGGCTGCGTTCGACGATCGCGGTGATCTCGCCTTCGGGGGCGTTGGAACCCCGTGCCTTGCGCGTGAGCACCAGTTGCACGCGGTCGCCGTCGAGAGCGTTCAGCGAGTTGCGCGAGTGGATGTAGACCTGCTGCTCCATGCCTTCGACATGCACGAACATCGAGCCGGTATTCAGCATCTCGACCGTGCCTTCGAGTCGGGGCCGCTGGGCGGGGCTCAGGCGGTATTTGTCGCGCGGGCAGCTCTCGATGACGCCCGTTGCGAGCAGTTGTTCGACGATCTGCATCGTCTCGCGGCGGCCCTCCTTGCTTGCGCCGCCCGATGCCGAAGCGAGGTGGCGCAGCGAGAATTTGTTGTCGGGCAGCTGCCGGAACAGTTCCAAGATCAGCGCGGCGCGTTCGTCGCCGTTATGGGTTTGTTTTTTCGTTCTTGTCATTTTTCATTCAACAGTTTGAGGGCCAGCGCCTGCATGAAGGCTATGCCCGTGGTGATGGCCTTCTCGTCGGGCGAGAAGGTCGATGTATGCGGTTTCCCCGACGCCGCGCCGACGCCCAGCCGGTAGAACAGCGACGGATAGCGGTGGGTGTAGAACCCGAAGTCTTCGGCCGTCGTGCGCAGCGGCAGGTCGACGGCCTGCCACCGCTCGGCAGCCAGGCTGCGGGCGAGCGAGGCGAGGGCGGGGTCGTTGACCACGCAGGGATAGCCCCGCCCGATGTCGACGGCCGTCCGTGTGCCGTACCGGCGGTCGGCGGAGGCGGCGATTTCGCGGATCGCGTCGTAGGAGGCGCAGCGCAGCGCCTCGTCGAAGGTGCGCAGCGTCCCTTCGAGCCGGACGTCGTCGGGGACGACGTTCGTCGCGCCGTCGGCCTCGATGCGGCCGATCGAGAGGACGCGCTCCGGCAGGTTGAGGGCCAGCAGTCCGCCGACGAGTTCGGCGACGGCGGCTACGGGATCGTGCAATTGATTGCGCAGTGCGGCGTGGCCTCCTGTGCCGTGTACGGTGAAGCGCAGTTCGTCGCTCGAAGCCATGTATTTGCCCGCGCGGAATCCGAAGGTGCCCACTTCGAGCGACGGTTCGACGTGCTCGCCTACCACGGCCCGCACGTCGTAGTCGGCGAAAGGCTCTTCGGCCAGCACCAGCGACGCGCCTCCGGGGTTGCACTCCTCGCCCGGCTGGAAGAGCCCGAGAAGCGTCCCTTCGAAGTCGCGCGAACGATTGAGCTCCTGCAAGGCACCCATCAGCACGGCCGTGTGGACGTCGTGGCCGCAGGCGTGCATCACCCCGTCGTTGAGCGAGCGCCACGCCACGTCGGCCTGTTCGCGGATCGGCAGCGCGTCGATGTCGGCGCGCAGGACGACCGCACGACGAAGATTGCCGCGGCCTTCGATGCGTGCCAGGACGCCCGTGCGGGCGACGGTGCGGTGGGCGATGCCCAGCCCGTCGAGCGTGCGGGCGATGAGGTCGTGCGTCCCGGTCTCGCGGAACGAGAGTTCGGGACGGCGGTGCAGCGCACGGCGGAAAGCGATGATGTCGAGCTCGTCGGCCATGGTCAGAATACCTCCTTGATGATTTGGCGCACGTTCTCGGCGCGGCCCATGGTATAGAAGTGGATCACCGGTACGCCGGCGGCTTTCAGCCGGCGGCACTGGTCGACGGCCCACTCCACGCCGATGCGGCGGATCGCTTCGGGGCGGTCGGCGTGCGCCCGGACTTCGCTGTGCAGTGCTTCGGGCAGTTCGATGGCGAAGGTTTCGGGGAGCAGCGTGAGCTGCCGCAGCGTCGAGAGGGGTTTCACGCCCGGGATGACCGGCACGTCGATCCCCGCTTCGCGGCAGCGGCCGATGAAGGCCAGGATGCGGTCGGCGTCGTAGCAGATCTGCGTCATGACGTAGTCGGCGCCGGCGTCGACCTTGGCTTTGAGGTGGCGCAGGTCGCTTTCGGCGTCGAGGGCGTCGACGTGTTTTTCGGGATAGCCCGCCACGCCGATCGAGAATTTCGAGTGGTGGCACTCCTCCACTTCGCCGTCGACGAACTCGCCGCGGTTCATCGCCGCGATCTGCCGCACGAGGTCGATGGCGTGGGAGTGCCCCTGCGGATGGGGCATGAAATGGCGTTCGTTGGGGCCGCAGTCGCCGCGCAGCGCCAGCACGTTGTGCAGCCCGAGGAAGTCCATGTCGATGAGCGCGTCCTCGATGTCGTAGCGCGACAGGCCGCCGCAGATCAGGTGCGGCACCACCTCGATGCCGAAGCGGTCGCGGATCGCGGCCGAGATGCCCACCGTGCCGGGACGCCGCCGCATCCGGTGCCACTCGATGTGGCCGTCGGGGGTAAGCGTCTCCTTGATGCTCTCGCGGTGGAAGGTGACGTTGATGAAGGCGGGGTCGAATTCGCGCAGGGCTTCGATCGTGGTGAAGACGCTGCGGGTGCCGTCGCCTTTGAGCGGCGGCAGCAATTCGAACGAGAAGCGGGTCGTCTCCCGTGCGGAGGTTTCGCGGATGATATCCAGTACGTTCATGTTCAGACGTTGTTCGGAATGATTTTTTCAACGGTTTCGACTGCCAGTCCGCGCCGTTCGGCGTAGTCGCGCAGCTGTTCGGCGTCGATCTGTCCGACGGAGAAATAGCGGGCATCGGAGAAGAACAACCCGCAGAGCGCTTCGCCGGGCGAGATCATCCAGTTCTCCGTCAGCCGCATGCGGGTCGTCTGTTCGACGGCGAGCAGATCGAAGATCTCGCGTTTGAGCGAGTGGTCGGGCGAGGCGGGGTAGCCGAAGGCCATGCGCCGGCCGCGGTATTCGCCCGCGATGACCTGCTGCGGCGTCGGCGCCTCTGCGGTTTCGTAGCCCCACATCTGCCGCCGCACGAAGCTGTGCACCACTTCGGCGAAGGCTTCGGTGAGGCGGTCGGCGAGCAGCTTGGCCATGATGGCCGAGTAGTCGTCGCCCTCGGAGCGGAACTTGTCGCAAAGCTCTTGCAGGCCGATTCCGGCCGTGAGGGCGAAGGCGCCGATGTAGTCGGTCGCGCCGTCGCGCCGGTCGGCGATGAAGTCGGACAGGCAGAGGTTTTCGGCGCCGCGCGTCTGGTTGCGAAGCATGGGCAGCGTATGGCGGCGTCCCTTCGCATCGGTGAGGAGGATGTCGTCCCCGCGGCTGACGGCGGGGTAGATTCCCACGACGCCTTGCAGCGTGAGGAGCCGTTCGTCGGCGATGCGGTGCAGCAACGCCTGTGCGTCGTCGAAGAGTTTGCGGGCTTCGTCGCCCCGTTCGGGGTGGTCGAAGAGGTCGGGGCAGCGTCCTTTGAGCCCCCATGCGGGGAAGAAGAAGTTCCAGTCGATGAAGGGTTCGACGTCGGCGATGTCGAAGTCGGGGAAGACGAGCCGTCCCGTGTGGGCTGCGGGCGCGATCTGCGATGCGGGACGCGGGCGGCGGTTGCGGCGGGCATCGGCGACGGGGATCAGATCGCGCAGCCGTTCGCGGCGCAGGTAGTCGTCGCGCAGCCGTTGCTGGCGGGCCTGCACCTCGGCGACATAGGTTTCGCGATCGGGACCCAGCAGGGCCGCGAGGATGCGGTTGTTCTCGCTCGCGTCGCGCGAGTGGATGACCGGTGCCGCCGTGCAGGGGGCGATCTTCACGGCCGTGTGGAGGTCGGAGGTGGTGGCTCCGCCGATGATGAAGGGGATGTGCAGCGAGCGGCGTTCGGCCTCCTCGACCACGTGGATCATTTCGTCGAGCGACGGGGTGATCAGGCCGCTCAGGCAGATCGCGTCGGCGCCCCATGCGGCCGCTTCGTCGACGATGCGCTGCGCCTCGACCATGACGCCCAGGTCGCGGATCTCGTAGCCGTTGCAGGCCATGACCACCGCGACGATGTTTTTGCCGATGTCGTGGACGTCGCCCTTGACCGTGGCCACGATCACCTTGCCCGCCGACTTTCGGCCGGCGGCGTTCTGTTCGATATAGGGGGTGAGCACCCCGACGGCGCGTTTCATCACGCGCGCCGACTTGACGACCTGCGGCAGGAACATCTTGCCCTGGCCGAAGAGTTCGCCTACGCGCGCCATCGCACGCATCAGCAGCCGGTCGATCACCTGCATCGGGTCGCCCAGTTCGCGGTAGGCTTCGAGCGTGTCGGTCTCGATGTGGTCGGTCACTCCTCTGAGCAGAGCGTATTCGATGCGTTCCGGCAGCGGCCGGGTGCGCCACGCCTCCTCGTGTGCGGCTCCTTCGGCCGCGGTGTCGGTGCGGAGGTGCTGTGCGTAGTCGATGAGCCGCTCGGCAGCGTCGGCACGACGGCAGAGGACGACGTCCTCGACGCGTTCGAGCAGTGCGGGTTCGATGTCGCTGTAAACCTGCAACAGCTGGGGATTGACGATGCCCATGTCCATTCCGGCCCGGATGGCGTGGTAGAGGAACGCCGAGTGCATCGCCTCGCGCACCGTGTTGTTGCCGCGGAAGGCGAACGAAAGGTTCGACACGCCGCCCGAGACCTTCGCATGGGGAAGGTGCTCCTTGATCCAGCGCGTCGCGTCGATGAACGCCTTGGCGTAGCCGTCGTGCTCCGCAATGCCCGTTGCGACGGCCAGCACGTTGGGGTCGAAAATGATGTCTTCGGGCGGAAATCCGTTGTCCGTCAATAGCTTGTAGGCTCTCTCCGCAACCTCTGCTTTACGTTCGAAGGTGTCGGCCTGGCCCCGCTCGTCGAAGAGCATCACCACGGCCGAAGCGCCGAAGCGGTGGATCTCCGCGGCCCGGCGCAGGAATTCCGCTTCGCCCTCCTTGAGCGAGATGGAGTTGACCACCGACTTACCCTGCGTCACTTCAAGTCCCGCTTGAAGTACCTCCCATTTCGACGAGTCGATCATCACCGGCACGCGGGCGATCTCCGGCTCCGAGGCCATCAGGTTGAGGAACGTGCGCATCGCCGCCGGACCGTCGATCAGCCCGTCGTCCATGCAGACGTCGACGATCTGCGCCCCGGCGTCGACCTGTGCGCGGGCCACCGAGAGCGCCTCTTCGTAGTTGGCTTCGCGGATCAGCCTTGCGAAACGGGCCGATCCGGCGACGTTCGTGCGTTCGCCGACGTTGATGAAGTTGGCTTCGGGGACGATCCGCAGCGGCTCCAGACCGCTCAAGGTCGTGATGTGTTTCGGCGCGGGAACAGGCCGCGGGGCGTAGTCTCCGGATATTTTCGACAATTCGAATATGTGGGCGGGCGTCGTGCCGCAGCAGCCGCCCACGATGTTCACCAGTCCGCGACGCATATACTCGCCGACATCCCCGGCGAACATTTCGGGCGTCTCGTCGTAACCGCCCATCACGTTGGGAAGCCCTGCGTTCGGGTGCGCCGAGATGCGCGTTCCGGCCACTGCCGCCAGCCGTTCGAGGTAGGGCAGCAGCTGCTTGGCCCCGTAGGCGCAATTCAGTCCGACCGACAGCAGGTTCGCATGCGACACCGAGACGGCGAAGGCCTCGACGGTCTGCCCCGAGAGGGTGCGGCCAGCGTTCCGGAGACCATCACGGGGATCGCGCGGCCCAGCCGCTCGCAGAGCGTGTCGATGGCCCAGAGGGCCGCCTTGGCGTTGAGCGTGTCGAAAACGGTCTCCACCAGCAGGATGTCCGCCCCGCCGTCCACCAGTCCCCGCACCTGATCCGTATATGCTTCGACCAGTTGTGCGAAGGTCACCTCGCGGGCCGCGGGATTCTGTACGTCGGCCGACATCGAGGCCGTGCGGTTCGTGGGACCCACCGATCCCGCCACGAAACGCGGCTTCTGCGGGTTGCGGGCCGTGAACTCGTCGGCCGCGCTGCGTGCGATTCCGGCTGCGGCCTTCGAAATCTCGTAAGCGCACTCTTCGAGCCG
>OGQA01000799.1_pt1 | contig 15535 bp, 9 predicted proteins | sample 1553011 | NCBI WGS metagenome assembly OGQA01 (sample SAMEA2580256, study PRJEB22360) | human gut metagenome | biome: human gut; feature: human-associated habitat; material: faeces | place: Denmark | collected 2008/2010 | reverse complement strand
CGCCAGCCAGCCGATGGGGCTGCGTCCGTGTCCCATCTCGCCCAGCGTCATGTTGCGGTCGATGTGCACTTTGTTCTCCGGGATGGCATGCCCCAGCAGCGCCTCAAACTCCGCGTCCGGCACGTTCTGCACCTGCGCAGTGCGGTAATGCTCCAGATTTTTGCCCGCGTAGGGGTCGGGTGCGCCGGTGCCCGCCACCGTGACAGCGGCAGTCAAGCGGATATCGGCGCTGGAAGCGCCCACCAGCAGCTGATAGCTGCCGCCCTCCACCTCCCAGCGGTCGGTCTTGACATTCCAGTAGCGGAACGCCTTATCGTCCAGCGGGATGGTGACGGTCTTGCTCTCTCCGGCTTCCAGCTGCACCTTGGTAAAGCCCTTCAGCTCCTTGACAGGGCGGAAAACGGTTGCATCCGGCTTTGCCACATACAGCTGCACCACCTCGGCACCGGCACAGCTGCCGGTGTTGGTGACAGTCAGGGTCACGCCGGTTTCGTCTGCTTTCAGGTCACTGTACGCAAAGCTGGTATAGCTCAGGCCGTAGCCGAAGGGGAAAGCGGTGGGCACACCGGCGGTGTCGTAGTAGCGGTAGCCCACATACAGACCCTCGCGGTACTCCACAGTGGGGCCGTCGCCGCCGAAATGCGCTTTTGCGGGGGTGTCGGCGTAGCTGCGCGCCCAAGTCTCCGCCAGCTTACCGCAGGGGTTCTGCGCGCCGGTGAGCACCTCGACCAGTGCGCCCGCACCGGCCTGACCGCCCAGACAGCCGTAGACCAGCGCCTTGCAGTCCTTGACCCAATCGCTTTCCAGCGAGGAGCCTGCACTCAGCAGCACCACCACGTTGGGGTTTGCCGCCGCCACAGCCGCCAGCAGTTCCAGCTGGTTCTCTGCCAGCTTCATGTCGGCGCGGTCGATGCCCTCGCTCTCCTTGATCTCGTCCAGACCCATGCACAGCAGCACCACATCGGCGTTCTTTGCCAGCAGCACCGCCTCGGCTTTCAGTGCTTCATCGGGCTTGCCCTGCCGGTCAAAGCCCTTGGCGTAGCCGACGCTGTTCAGACCGCTTTCGGCAAGGCAGTCCAAGAAGGAATCCACCTTGATGGAGTTGACGGCGCTGGAACCTGCACCCTGATAGCGGGGCGTCTGGGCAAAGTCGCCGATGACCGCCACCTTTTCCCCTTTTGCAAGGGGCAGCAGGCTGTTTTCGTTCTTCAGCAGCACGATGCTCTGGGCAGCAGCCCGGCGTGCCAGTGCGTGGTGGGCGTCGGCATCGAACTTGCCGGGTGCGGCGTCCACCGCCGCCTTGGTGGTAAACACCAGTTCCAGCAGTTCCTCCAGCCGGGCGTCCACGTCCGCTTCGGTGATCTTGCCGGTCTGCACCGCCTTCATCAGCTCCCGGATGGCGTCCCCACCGGGGGCGGGCATTTCCAGCGTAGAGCCGTTCTTTACGCCGAGAGCGTGGTCGTTGCTGCCGCCCCAGTCGGTGACCACTGCGCCGTCAAAGCCCCAGTCCCTGCGCAGGATCTCCATGAGCAGGTGGGCGTTCTCGTTGGCGTAGGTGCCGTTGACAAGGTTATAGGCGGACATGATGGTCTTGGGCTGCGCCTCTTTGACCACCATCTCGAAACCGGTCAGGTAAATTTCCCGCAGGGTGCGCTCGTCCACGATGGAATCCGAGGCCATGCGGCGCAGCTCCTGACTGTTCACGGCAAAGTGCTTGGGGCAGGCGGCAATGCCGTTTTTCTGGATGCCGCGAACGTAGGCCGCCGCCATCTTACCGGCAAGGTAGGGGTCCTCCGAGAAATACTCGAAGTTGCGGCCGCACAGGGGGCTGCGCTTGATGTTCAGGCCGGGGCCCAGCAGCACCGATACGCCCTGTACCGCTGCCTCCTCGCCCATGGCTGCACCCACAGCCTCGCCCAGCGCGGGGTCCCAGCTGTTGGCCACGGTGGCCGAGGTGGGGAAGCAGGTGGCGGGCACACTGGGGTTCAGACCCAGATGGTCGGCCGCGCCCGCCTGCTTGCGCACGCCGTTGGGGCCGTCCGACAGGGTAATGGCCGGGATGCCCTTGCCCGGCAGCGCCCGGGTGGTGAACACCGTGCCGCCGCTCAGCAGGGCACATTTTTGTTCCAGGCTCAGTTTTGCAATAATATCCTGATGTTTCACGGGGAAATCTCCTTTCAGTAGAAACGGTATTGCCTTTGGAAACAGGACCACGCATAAGGAGAAGAAGCGTGATTCTGTTTCCAAAAGGGAACACGGCTGCGAGCCGTAACTGCCGTGCAGCCGTGTTCCGGGATTAGAAGGAAGACAGTTTTGATTACGGGTCAGTGCTTATGCCTTACTCACATCCGCACCTGCATTGGTATTAGCCAGCGTTTTATTATACTTGCGGCGGCGAAGAACCACCACAACACCTGCCAGAACCAACACATAGACAATCACACTGCCTACCAGTGCAGGCGTGCGCCACATAGGCACAGGCGCATCTACATCTACACCGTAGCTATTCGCCAGCGTATACAGATACTGATGTGCTGCTTCGCGCATCTTCAGCTGACCGGTAGCAGTCTGGCTCAGGTTATCGAAGGTCTTAGTGCCCCAGCCAAACAGCAGACTGGTACCACCTGCCAAGACAGCTTTTTCAATATCCATAAAGCCATGCTCCTCGTTGTTATCCGTAATCACAGTGCCAATAAAGCCCCATTCATTACGCAGAACATTGGTCAGCAGTGCAGTACTTGCACCGGCCCAAGTAGTACCAATATTATTGTAGGAAGACATCACAGCCGTGCTGCCGCCTTCCTTCACAGCCTTTTCAAACGGCATGAAGTAAATTTCACGCATTGCCTGCTCATCGGCCCAGGTGCACAGACCATAATGACGCCAGGTTTCACGCTCATTCAGTGCAAAATGCTTAATGTAGCAGTACATACCATTTTTCTCTGCCGCACCAACCGTAGCAGCGGACATGGAACCAGAAAGGAAGCCATCCTCAGAATAGTACTCAAAGTTACGGCCAGCAAATGCATTGCGGTGGGTATTAGCACCAGGTGCATACCAGCCGGAAATATTCCACGCCTTTCCTTCCTGCGAGATTGCATCGCCAAATTCAGAAGCCAGGTCTACATTCCAAGTAGCCGCCAGCAGAACTTCTGCCGGATAAGTAACCGTCTTATATGTGCAGGTACCCATAAAGGCATCGAACACATAACTCAGAGCGGCAGGTCCGTCCATTTCATAAGTCTGTCCCTTACCGATATCATCAACTGCTGCACTTCCCCAGCCATCTGCGCCCAGCAGTTTGTACATATCATCAAGGGTCAGCTGATCCAGCAGCTTATCCCACTGTGCATCATCATAGGCAAGGCCTTCCATGTCTTTCAGAGTAAGGCCATTCTTTGCACCAAAGGTCGGCGCAGTGTCATCTGCATTCACATAGCTATCATCCACTAACAGCGCATTGTTGAAGGCTTCCAGCTGTTCAGCAGTTGCTTCCTTGCTGGTACCGGGAACGATCTGCCAAGTGTCACGGTTGAGGTAAGCCACATCACCAGCTGCATCATCAAACTGATTTGTTGCTACCACCTCGTCCGAAGAGCGCTTGCCGACATACTTGCAGTTTTCCACACCACTGCCAAACGCACTGTCCTGGAACACTTCATTCTCAGCAACCTTGCAGGTCATGGTCAGATTATCTTTCACCGTATGAGAATCCGTACGCAGAGAAATCTGATACTCGCCAGCTTCCAGCACGTAGGAACCGGTAGAAGTGTAGTACTTCTGTGCATCATAAGAAGCCATCTGCTCTACCGGCATAGAAATCGTAACCGTTTCCGTTTCACCCGGCTGCAATTCCTTCGTCTTTGCAAAGCCGCCCAGTACTTCGCCAGCCTTCTGCAAGCCGCTGCCGCCTTCAGCTGCACTGTAATAGGGCGCACTGTAATACAGTTCCACAACATCTTTGCCAGCCACATTGCCAGTATTGGTAACTTTGACATTCCACTCCAGCGTATCCTGTGCGGTAACGGTAGTCGGAATCGTGTTTTCCAGTTCCCAGTCAAAGCTTGTGTAGCTCAAGCCATAGCCAAAGGGGAACTGCACTACATCATTGTAGGAAAGTCCCGTCAGATTTTCTCCTTCACGGGTAGTGTAATCGTAGCTTTCACGGGTTTCGTAATAACGATATCCCACATAAATGCCTTCCTGATACTCTACAAGGTAGGCAGGATGACTTTCGAAGTTTTTGAAGCAGTCCTTAGAGTTGGTATACTCAAAGGTATCAAAGTTGTAGTAAGAAGGGGTCGTTTCTACTGCATAAGGGTAGATATCCGGCAGACGGCCAGAGGGGTTGACTGCGCCCGTCAGAATGTTGACAATTCCAATCGTGCCCACATCACCGGGATCACCGATCCAGAGGGCTGCATCAACGCCTTCATCATTCAGGAAGCCCAGTTCCATGGCATTGCCTGAATTGATCAGAACGATAACATTATCAAATGTCGCTTCTGCCTGTTCCAGCAAAGACTGTTCCGCGCTGTTCAGTTCCAGATAATGCTTGCTCTGATCCGGTGCATACGAGGTATTTTCAGCCATCGAAGTGGGCAGGTCATTGCCTTCACCGCCCTTGCGGGAGAACACGACCACAGCAGTATCCGAAAAATCCTTCATTGCTTCAAATGAGCAGTCTCCAGTATACTGGTACTCCACACCCATGTCCTTAGCCAATTCCTCGGTTGCAGGCAGTTCCGGGATGGAAAAATCAACAGAGAATGTATTTCCGCCTTCGTTGTTTTTGGGTCTGTAGAGATTGACCAGATTTTGATTCACTTCAAAACCTGCATCCGTAAAGGCTTTTACAAAATCTGTCCGGTTTGCAGTGTAGCTGCTGCCACCGGAACCCGTACCGCCATAAACCGGATTTGCGGAAGCATAGCCCAGAAGATTGATTTTTCGGTTTGTTCCTGCCAACGGCAGAGCGCCGTCATTTTTCAGAAGGACTGCGCCTTCCTCCTCGACTTTCTGAGCCACTGACAAACCATTTGCATAAGATGTTTTTTGCAATTCCGGGTCTCCATTCTGGCCAGGGAATGCCTTGTCCAGAGAACTAGGAAACACACCAAACATTGCTACATCTGCCACTATTCCAACTGCCAGTAAGAGTGCTGTAACAGCTGTCAGCAACTTTGTGGGCTTTTTGTTGTTCGGATCGCGCTTCATTGTGTTGTCTCCTCCATATTCTTTTATATTTTTTGGGCCGTACCCAACTGTGACCCATTATAACGGATATTGGCGCATCGTTATCATCTTTTGCACAATCTGTCGTTTTGGACACACAGTTTGCAAAAGTTACAATAAATTTTCAATTTTTATTGTGCTTGTGCACAAACAAAGCCCGCACTTCTTTGTGCACCCTGCCAGACAACAAAAAAACGGCAGGGGATACCTGCCGTAAAAATATTATTGCTTTTGGGGCAGCGGAAATAAGATCCGCAGGGTGCACCAGTTGTTTTCCCAGTGCAGCGTCATGCTGCCGCCGTGCTGCCCGACGGTGGTGCGGACACTTTTCAGGTCCGACCCCTGCTTCGGCAGACCGTCCGCATCCAGTGCGGGGGCGGCTTCTGTATAATGCTCGAACCGCAGCATGGCAAAACCGCCCTGACTGTACACCGCCACCTTGATGAGCCGCTTTTCGGGGTCCGGCTCGGCGCGCACGGCGGCAATGGCGTTGTCCAGCGCCACGCCCACGATGGTGCACAGCTCCCGGATGGTGAGAAAACCCAGCATCCTGCCGTCCGCTACGCTGGTGATGGTAATGTTCTCCTGCTGGCATTCCATGGTCTTGGCGGTGAGCAGGGTATCCAGCACCGGGTTGCCGGTCTTGTTCTCGGCCTCGTACTGGCGGATGTTCTGCTCCATGGCGGCAATGGCGGCGTTCTGCTTGGTCTGATCCTGCTCCTCCCGGATGCGGGCGAGCTGGACTTTCAGCTCATGGTACCGCCGGTTGATGAGGTTGATGCCCTCCTTGCTGCGCTTGTACTGCTCGTACTGGCGGTGCAGCACCTCGTCCATGGCGGCAAGCTCGCTGTGCAAAGCGTTCTCCTGCAGCTGCTCGTGCTGCACAGATAAGATCAGCACGCCGGAAAAATCCACCAGTGTGCGGATGGAAAAAATGCTCATGTTGATCTCGCTGCCGGGCAGAAAGCCCAGATTGCTCACCGCAAAGGCGGTCAGCGCCAGCATGACCGCCGTCAGGGCGGCGCTGCTGCCGATCTGTAAGTGCCCGGCGGGCTGGGGACGGCGGTGCTGCAGATAGCACATGATGCCGAACAGCGTCCCATACACCAGCGCCAGCAGCAGCAAAGAAAGGGGCTCCCATGGGCCGCGGGCGGGCCAGAGGGCGCAGTGCAGCTGCCACTCCACGCTGGCGGCAAGCTCTGCCAGAATAAACGCCCGTGCGCAGTGATACCCGGCTTCCAGCAGAGTGATGCTCCACACACCCCATAAATATAAGTAGGAAAGCCCGATGGCCGCTGCCATGCAGGGGATCCAGAGCCCGCCGGGCACATCGCCTGTCAGCCCCAGAAAGGCCGACAGCCCCGCCGCCCACAGCAGGGTGACACCCACGGTAACTGCCTTGGAAAAGCGGGGCATCAGTGCCGGTGTGACCAGCAGCACTGCCAGACACTCGGCAAGGGCGGTGTACAGCCGGGGGATATCCGGCAGCGCGGTCATGAGCCTTCACCTCCGATGTAGTCGGTCAGTGCGGCAAGAAAAGCCTTACGCTTGGGGCGGCTGACCTGCAGCTCGCAGGGGCCCACCTGCACGGTGCTCTGCCGCAGCTCCCGCACCTGTGCCAGATTGACAAGGTAGCCGCTGTTGCACCGGGCAAAGGGGCAGTCTGCCAGCTTTTCCTCAAAGGCCTTGAGGGCGCCGGGGGCGGAAAAATCGCCCTCGTCGGTGTAAAAGTGCACCCGGTGCCCCTCGCTTTCCAAGTAATAGATGCTTGCGGTGTCCAGCCGCCGCAGCCCGCCCTCCACCGGCACGGTCAGGTAGCGCTTTGCCCGCTTTTCCAGCCGGGCAACCGCCTTGAGCAGCTGCTGCGAAAAGGCAAAGTAGGGCACCGGCTTCAGCACATAGTCCAGCGCTCCCACCGAGTAGCCCCGGATGGCGTACTGCGCCATATTGGTGATGAAGATCAGGATGACGTCTGCATCCATCTGCCGGATGCGCTCTGCCGTGGTCATGCCGTCCAGATGCTTCATCTCCACATCCAGAAAAATAATGTCGTAGACCGCGCGGTAATCCTCCAGAATATCCACGCCGTCCGCAAAGACCGTCACTTCAAACTCTGTCCCGTACTGCCGGGTATACCGCCGGACATACTCCTGCAATACCCCCTGTACCTCCGCGTCGTCCTCTACGATCGCCACCCGGATCATGACCGCACCTCCCTTACCACACCTTTGTGGAACTGTTACGGCTCTATTATAGCGCAATCCCGTCCGGTTTGCCAAGGGGCACTCCGCAACAAAGGGCAGGGCAGCCCACAGCTGACCACCGTGGACGTCAACCCCTACCAGCTGGGCATGGAGGCTGCCAGCCAGACCATCAACCACATCGAGAACCCGAACCTTCTGGCCACAAAGATCATCGTGCCGCACAAGCTCATCCCCCAGGAGAGCTGCTGCCCGCCGGAGGAGCGGCGCTAGGAAGTGCTTTGTTTCCGCTTCCGGGAGCTGCCGCGCAGTGCTTGATCTACTGCCCCCAGAGTAGACAGCGTAAAAAACGCTGCATCCTCCGGGGGTATTTTTATGCCCAAAAAGCACAAAAGAATGCCCGCCCACCTGTGGAAAACCACGGTGGGCGGGCATTTTGCGTTTTATTGTTCGTGCCGCTGTAAAAGCATTCAGAGGGCGGCGGTCTGGGGTACCAGCCGGAAGAGCATTACGGGCAGCTCGCTGTTTGCAAAATCCAGCGTAAGGATGAGCTTTCCGCGCTCTGTTTCAAACGGCAGCTCCGTCTGTGTGCCGTCTGGGGCAATGCGCACAAGCGTTTTGCCTTCCAGCAATCCGGCGGGCAGCGCGAGCCTTACCCGACCGGTGGGCTGCGTCAGGCTGCCTGCGGTTTCAAAGGCCACACTCAGGTATTCCCCATTCGTCCGTGCGGTCACATCCTCCGCAGAAAGGCTGCCGCTGTTAGCCCACGCCGTTGCGGCTTCGATCTTTTCCAGCTGCGCGGCGTTTTCTGCCTGCCCGCACACGGGGCAGAAGGTCAGAGCTTCGCCTTCCGCAGTGCGGAAAGTAAACTTCCGGCAATCAGTGCTGCCAGTGTGCGCGCAGCCCTGCCGCAGACAATCGGCGCTCTGAGAGCCGGTTCCGTTCGGGGACCATGCACCGAACTGGTGTCCCAGCTGATCGGTCGGGTCTGCGGTGTAGCTGTCTTTGCAGCGGCTGCAAGTAAAGATGGTATAGCCGTCTGCTTCACAGGTGGGATCTACGGTAACAGCCTGATAATCATGGTTCAGTGCGGGCAGTTCTGTATAGGTGGTATGGTCGCAGCGGGAGCAGGTTTCGTAGGCGTTCCAGCCGATTTCCGTACAGGTGGGGGCTTGCGCGTCATGCTGCACCAAATCATGGTTCAGTGCGGGCAGCTCTTTGCGGGTGGTATAGTCGCAACGGGAGCAGGTTTCGTAGGCGTCCCAGCCCTTTTCCGTACAGGTGGGGGCTTTTGCTTCGTGCTGCTCCAAATCATGGTTCAATGCGGGCTGCTCCGCATAGGTGGTATGGTCGCAGCGGGAGCAGGTTTCGTAGGCATCCCAGCCGATTTCCGTGCAGGTGGGCGCTTTTGCTGCGTGCTGCTCCAAATCATGGTTCAGCGCGGGCAGTTCCGCATAGGTGGTATGGTCGCAGCGGGAGCAGGTTTCGTAAGCATCCCAGCCGATTTCCGTACAGGTGGGAGCTTGCGCTTCGTGCTGCTCCAGAGCATGGTTGTTTGAGTCTTTTTCGCCGTATTCTGCACCACACGTCACACAGACCGCTTTGGCGCTGCAGGTTGCTGTGCCGCCGGTACAGTTTGCAGTATCAACCGCGTCGCAGTTGCTGCGCGTGCAGCTGCGGATGTGTGTGCCGTTGCCGGCGGATGACCACTCGCCCCATGCGTGACCGAGAATGCCATATTCCGACCAGCATAAGCGACAGATTTTGCCTGTGGTGCAGGTGGGGGTTTCGGTGCCGCCGGTATGATACGAAAACTGTTTATAAATGATCTCGTTCTCCGTGCGGCAGGTCCTGCATTTTATACGGATCTTATGATAGATTGGATCAGCATTTGATTGCCATACGTATCCGAGGATATCACAGGTTTTATCAGCCTTACATTGGATGCAGTACGTGAAGGCATAAGCTACTGCTTTAGCGTTTAACGCGATCCCCGGTATCAGGCACACCATTGCCAGCACCGTCAAACACCGGATCAGCCATTTTTTCATGTTACTCCCTCCTTGTCATCAAACCTTGTTATCCTTTCAGATCAAATTGCACGGACAGCGATGCAAGCACGGCATCTACTACCTTCCGCGCCTCGGCAAGCATATCGATCTCCGCCACAAAAGCGATGACCTGCTCGCGCTCCTGCGCGGGGACCTGCAGCGCACTCAGGCTCATGCTCAGATAGCGCCGTATTTTGCGCTCCAGCGTAAAGTAGGGGTCGCACCGCCGTGCCATGTAGCCGCGCATCATGCCAGCCGTGCCCAGCTCCATCTCGTAGAAATCGCACTCGGCGCACCCGGGCAGATACGCGCTGAACGCCGCCTGCAGCTCGGCCGTGGTGCTGCGGTGGATGATCTCCGCCGTGGCGGGGAAGGTGTACGCTTCCACATAGATATCCCGCAGATTCTCGCTCAACTCGCTCAGCGCCAGCTGCAAAGCCGTTTCCACCGCGTAGAGGTACACCGGCGAGGGGGCGTTTGCCGCCAGCGGCCTTACCGCACCGAACTGCCTGCTGAACATCATGCCGATCAGCTCGGTCAGCACACCGTCCTTGGTGCGGAAAATATTCTGGAACGACCCGGCGGAAACATCTGCTTCCTTTAAAATTTCTGCAACCTTGGTGTTCGTGTAGCCTTTTTCCAGAAAAAGCCGGACACAGGCGGTCAATATCCGCCGTTTTGCTTCTTTGCTGTCGTATCTGCGCGCCATTGGGGATCATCCTTTTCTATGATTGGTTTCTGACCCAATTATATATTGATTTGAGAATTGCGTCAAGTAAACTTTTAAGGGCGTATTTTGGGCAGTTTGACGAGGGAGAGCCGGACTGGCTGCTCTACAATAAGCCCTTGGAGTACGCTCAGCTTGTGCTGGGTGGAAGGATGGAGCGTTATCTGTCGCTTGGCTGCGACCACGGCAGACCGGAAGATTAAGCCCTTATAAAGAACACGATGCCCACCGACCTATGGTTTTCGACATAAGCTGGTGGACATCTGTTGTTCTGGCTTATAATTCACTGATGGTTGCAGTAATGGGCTGCATGAGGATTCGCCTGACCGGGTTATATACTGCCAGCACCACAGCCGCCAGCACGACTACGACAATCACGGCAAGACAGCCCCACGGCACCTGCCACGCTGCACCGAAATAATGGGTGATGAGCAGGATATACAGCTTCCGATTCAGCACAAGACCCAGCGCAATGCCCACCACAAGACCGGACACCGCATAGGTGCCAGCTTCGGCAGAGATCATGCGTTTCAGCTGTGCATCATCCATCCCGATGGCACGCAGGATGCCATACTGCTTCATTCGTGCCGACACGCTCATGGAAATGCTGTTGACGATGTTCAGAATGGTGATTCCTGCAATCACGATGAGAAACGCATAGACCACCAGATGGAACGCCCAGTAGGTGCTTTGTATCATCCGATTTCCTTCGATTCGGTTGGAAAAAACAACCTGCTTGTTTAACGTGTCGCTCAGCAGGGTGTGTATTTGTGCAATGGCTGCGTCTGCTGTGGTATCTTTTAGTTGAATATCGATCACCGCATAGCGGTTTTGCCCGGTCAGCTGATGGAAGGTTTCTTCGGTGCAGATAACAATCGGGGAATCGGTACTACTGAACGGGCTGTCGTTCAATACACCCACGACTGTGAGCTTTGCATCCTCCAGCTGAATGGTATCACCCACGGTCAGGGAGTTGCTTTTGTCGAATACCGTCAGCACAGGGTATGTGCCATCCTCCGGCTCCTGCGGAAGTGTTCCGCCAATCAGGTCTTTTTTCGCCCAGCCAAACTGTATAGTATCGTATGAAATCAGGTCGATGGACCCCTGTTTTCCCTGATATTCCGCCGGGAGCGGGCAATACATCCGCCCGAATGCGTGTTTGACTTCCGGCAGAGCTTCCAGCTGCTCCACCAGCACCGGGTCAAGGACATTTTGCCCGGATGTTTCAGCCACCGATAAGTCCGGTGTGTAGGGCTGCAACGGATTCAGCGCAAATCCAACCCATCGAAGCAAAACCGAAAAGCTCAAAAACAGGAGAATGCTTAACGCAAAGGAACCTGTCATCAGAAGCAAGTTCTTTTTGGACGAGGTTGCATGGCTCACGCCCAAAGAAAGCTCTGCACGACTTCCAAACAACCGAGCATGACACGGAGAATCCGCTACATTTTCCACCGCATTCCCAGTTGCTGCTGTGATCGGAGAAGCTTTTGCCGCCCGCCGTGCCGGAGAAGATGCCGCGAACCAAACCGTGATAAGTCCCAGCGCGGAACCACAGATAATACCGACCGGGCTGATGCCAAGCACTGGTAAAGAGCTGAACTCCTCGCCGATAAATCCACGCAGAAAGGAACACAATCCCCATGTGGAAACGATTCCCAGCACACATCCTGCTGGAACAGCAGTTTTACACCAGAAAAGGGCTTCCAGTCGGACAAGCATCCGAACCTGATTTTTTCCTGCCCCAAGACAACGCAGCATTCCATAATAGCTGGTACGCTGCGCTACATTGCTATTGATGCTGCCTGTGATCATAAAAATTCCGGCAAGGACGACCATGCCAGCCAACACAGCCGCTACCGCATATAAGCCTACAATATAATCGTTGTTGCTGCTTGCGTTCAACGCCATCAGGTAAGTATTTTCGGAGATTTTTTCTTCTGAAATTCCGTACTTGTTTTCGATGTTCACAATGGACTGCCGCAAATTGGTACGTGGCTTGAACTGGATGAAATACTGTGTTTCAAAGGATTCTTCTACCTGTGCGGCAATCTGAGAAAATGTACTGCGGTTCATCACCAGCACAACAGCATCATACTGGTTCGCATCGGAGGTATCCTCATTGAAACCTGCGACAGTAAGCGAAATGGTCTGTCCATCCGGGAGCGTCAGCGGAATCGCTGTACCGACCGTAACATCCAGCCAATCCCGGATGTTTGCTGTCACGAGCACTTCGCCATCCGCCGGGGCAGTGCTACACTGCATTCCCGGAAAGATTTGAAGGATTGCATCATCTGCTCCTACCAGTGCGGCACGTTTATCTCCGGCAAAGTAGTTTTCCGTAAGGGAAGCGTTGATGTCGCTATACGCCGAAAATGCAGCAACATCCTCCTGTGCGGCAAGCTCTGCGGCTGTTTCAGGGGAGATGTCCTTTACCATGATATGCCAGTTTCCGTTTTTGTTCAGCTGGTTTGAGGTTTCCATCCGAATCGCCATATCTGCCATACTGAACACCGCCGTGACCAGAAACACCGCAAGGACGATGCACAAAATCGTCATGCGGTTCTGCCGTCTGCGTACCTTGGCAGAAATCGGGATCAGGCTCAGATAGCTTTTCATTTCTGTGCTGCTCATTCCCGGCACCTCCCAAAATCGGTCAGGCAGCCGTCCGATACCTGCAACACCCGGTCTGCCGTCTGCGCAATGCTGCGGTTGTGGGTGATCATCAGGATGGTCTGCTCGTATTTCCGGGAGGTTTCTTTTAGCATGGCAATGACCTCGCTGGTGTTCTGGGTGTCCAGATTGCCGGTCGGCTCATCCGCCAAAATCAGTGAAGGGCGGGTCATCAGGGCGCGGCCAATGGCTACCCGTTGCTGCTGCCCACCGGAAAGCTGGCTTGGCAGATGCTTCCGACGGTCTTTCAGATTCAGCACGGTCAGCAGTTCTTCCAGATATGCCCTGTCCGGCTTTTGGTAGTCCAGCAGCACCGGGAACAGGATGTTCTGTTCTACGGTCAATTCCGGGATGAGGTTGAATGCCTGAAAGATAAAACCGATATTGCGTCGGCGGAAGATCGTCAGCTCCCGATCTTTCATGGCAAAAACATCCTTGCCATCAATCAGCACCTTGCCGGAAGTCGGCGTATCCAATCCACCAATCAGGTTGAGCAGGGTGCTTTTGCCGGAGCCGGATTCGCCAACGACCGCCACATATTCGCCTTTCGGCACTGAAAAGCTAACATCTTTCAGCGCATGGACAGCGGTTTCTCCGCTGCCGTAGGTCTTGCAGAGATGGTTGACTTCTAATAGTTCCATAGTGTATCCCTCACTTTGCAGGTTCCTTCGATTCAGACGGATGATCTCTGTCTGTGCAGAAAAGGATAACACGTCAACCCTACTGCAAGCCTACACTCAGCCTACAATTTTGTAGGAATCGGAAAATTCAGAGTAAAGGTCGTGCCCTTTCCCAGCTCGCTGTCTACTTCAATGGTGCCGTGATGGGCTTCCACAACGGCTTTTGCCAGCGGCAGACCCAGCCCGATGCCCTGTGTATCCTGTGAAAAGCGGCTGCGATAAAACCGTTTGAAGATATGGTACAAATCTTCCGGGTGGATGCCGCTGCCGTTGTCGCGCACTTTGATCTGAACCATGGACGGCAGTGCATTCCACTCTACCTGAATCGTATCTCCGCTCTTTGTGTGGTCAAGGGCATTCTTTACAAGATTGTCCACAGCTTCCTGCATCCAGTCACGGTCGCACCAAAGTGTAACCGCCTCTGAGCCGGACAGAACAAGCTTTTTCTGTTCCTGCTTGGCACGATAGTGATACTGCCGCGCGATGTCCTGCACCATTTCAGCAACATTTTCGTTTTTCTTCTCCAAGACGACCGAACCGGCATCCAGCCGGGTGATTTTGAGCAGATTCTGCACCAGCGTTTCGATGCGGTCCAACTCCTGTTCGGACAGGTCTGCAAACTCTTTGACCTCCGACGGCGAAACAGCTTCGTCCTGAAGCAGACCGTTGTAGATATTCAACGCCGCCAGCGGTGTTTTGAGCTGGTGCGAAATATCTGCAATGGTATTTTTCAAAAAACGCTTCTCCCGCTGCTCGTTGTCTGCGTGTGCGCTCAGAACTGCCGCCAATGCATTAACGGAGTGAAACAGACGGTAAAATTCTCCCTCCCGGTCGCAGTCCAGTCGTGCATCCGGGTTGCCATCCAGACAGCTTTGGATTTGCTGGACTGCCTGTTCCAAAAGCGCGCTCTGCCTTTGGAAATAGCGAAAAAGCACGCCCCAGAGACAGCCGCCCAGCAGCAGAAAAACCAACAGTAATGCGAAAGAGAATGCGTGCGTCGTATGCCATACGATGCCCTGCGTGAGCGCCAATGCCACCGCCCAGACCGCCAGCACGGCTTGGAACAAATTTCGGATCTCCCGGTTTGCGAATACTTTCATACGGCACCTTTACCCATTCCATTTATAGCCCATGCCGCGGACAGTCAGCAGCATCTGCGGTTTGCCGGGGTCGTCCTCAATCTTCATCCGCAGCCGCCGGATGTACACTGTTAAGGCACTGCTGTCAATGTAATCCCCATCGCAGTCCCACAGTGCATCCAGAATTTGTTCCTTGGATAGCACGGCATTCGGATGCTGCATAAAGAAGCAGAGCAGCTTGTACTCTGCGCCGGTCAGTTCCAGCAAGACTCCGTTTTTGTATGCCTGCCCCTGCAACAGCCGGACGGTGATGCTGCCCGATTCCAGTACGGGTTCTCCTGCGCTGGACGCATTTGCACGGCGAAGCAGTGCATTGACCCGCGACAACAGGACACCCAGCTTGAACGGCTTGGTCAGGTAATCATCCCCGCCCAGTTCCAGCCCCATGATGATATTCATTTCCTCATCCGAAGCGGTCAGGAACAGAATCGGCACGTTGGATGTGCGCCGCACCTTCTGGCAGAAATCGAAGCCAGAGCCATCCGGCAGGGAAACATCCAGCACCAGCAGGTCATATTTTCCGTCTGACCACAGCACCTCGGCTTCTGCCAGCGTCCGGGCTGTATCCAGTGCAAAGCCCTGTTTCTTGAATGCAAAGGTCAGCCCACTGATCAGGCTCAGATCATCTTCCAAAAGGAACAGTTTTCTCATGATTCCCTCTCTTTTCTGCGTTTTGTGTGTCCTACAGGTTCAAAAGCATTATAAGTTTTTTCTGCGAACATTACAATGTGCGAAACAGAAATCAGGCACATGGTATGCTGTTCACAGATGTCCAAGGGAGCGTGCGTTTGAACAAAAAGAAAAAGTCCACAAACACTTCCCCTTATCCCGA
>OGQA01000797.1_pt1 | contig 15559 bp, 10 predicted proteins | sample 1553011 | NCBI WGS metagenome assembly OGQA01 (sample SAMEA2580256, study PRJEB22360) | human gut metagenome | biome: human gut; feature: human-associated habitat; material: faeces | place: Denmark | collected 2008/2010 | reverse complement strand
CGTTTTATCTACCCAAAAACAATAGCTTTCGCTAATATGTATGGCACAAAGTTATAAAAAAGGCAGGAAATTCAAAACGGAATCTCCCGCTTTGCTGCCTATTACCTGCGGCGACCGGCCGGCTGCCGCGTCCCGCACCCCCGTCAGCATTCCGCCTTTGTATAGTTGTCGGCGTACGCTTTCTGCGTCGCGGAAAGCGGGGGAGGGCTGTCCCCGATAAAATAGGTGTCGTCGAAATTTTGTTGAAAAATCGTGCGCCGCGAGGCTGGAATCCCGCGAATAATTCCTAAATTTGCAGATTGAATTATTATGGCTCATTGTCCCCCGATGTGATTCCGAACGCTCCGCCATGCCGTTTCCGACGCGATCCGGCAGCAGGGCAGGCACGGCGGGGCGGGAATGCCCGGCAAAAAATGCTGAAACTATGATAAGCGCGGTTTATTATATCTTCCTGGTGCTGCTGTGCACCTTCTTCATGATCCTGTCGGCCCTGGCGCTGGTCGTGTGCTATCCCTTCGACAAGGGCCGCCGCGTGGTGCACGAGCTGTCACGCATCCTGGTGCGCACCTTCTTCGCCATTCCGCCCCGCTGGCGGCAGCGTGTGGAGGGGCTCGAACATGTCGACCGGAAGAAAAGCTACGTCATCGTGCTGAACCACAATACGGTGATCGACATCCCGACGCTCTATTACATCCCGCTCAATTTCCGCTGGGTCTCCAAGCGCGAGGTCTTCAAGACGCCTTTCTTCGGGCAGTATCTCATCCTCCACGGCGACATCTGCATCAACCGCGGCCGCGCCTCCGAGGCGCTGGAGCAGATGGTGCGCGACGGCAAGCTGTGGATCTCGCGCGGCGCTTCGGTCGCCGTCTTCCCCGAGGGTACGCGTTCGAAAGACGGCGAGATACACCGCTTCAAGGCGGGCGCCTTCACGCTGGCCCGGGAGGCGGGCGTGGAGATACTCCCCGTGGTGCTGGACGGCACCAAGACGCTTATCCGCAAGAACGCGATGTTCAACTGGGGCAACCGCATCACCATCCGCGTGCTGCCCCCCGTACCGGCCGCGAAGGTCGTCTCGACCGAGACGCACGTGCTGATGGAGGAGGTGCACGACGCCATGAGCGCGGCCCTTGCCCAGATCCGAAACCGAAAATAGACTATGGCAGATTTACTCAATACCAATCCTAACGACAGCTACGGCGACGACGCCATCGTTACGCTTTCGCCGCGGGAGCATATCCGTCTGCGCCCCGGCATGTATATCGGCAAGCTGGGCGACGGCACGCAGGCCGACGACGGCATTTACGTCCTCATCAAGGAGGTCGTGGACAATTCGGTCGACGAATTCATCATGGGGGCCGGCCGCCAGATCGACATTTCGATCGAGGACAAGGTGGTGTCGGTGCGCGACTACGGCCGCGGCATCCCCCTCAAATCGCTCGCGGCGGCCGTCAGCGAGATGAACACCGGCGGTAAGTACGGCGGCTCGGCCTTCAAGAAGACCGTCGGCCTGAACGGCGTCGGCGTCAAGGCCGTCAACATGCTTTCCGGCGAGTTCACGGCCCGTTCGGTACGCGACGGCGAGGCCCGCACGGTGACCTTCGCCAAGGGGCTCGAGGTGAGCGACAAGTGGGAGAGCGGCGTGCGCGAGAAAAACGGCACCTTCATCTCGTTCCGCGTCGACGAGGAGGTCTTCGGCGAGTATGCCTACAACCTCGAATACGTCGAGCAGATGGTGCGCAACTATACGTACCTGAACCTGGGGCTGACGTTCAATTTCAACGGCAACAGCTACGTTTCGAAAAACGGCCTGCTGGATCTGCTCAACGAAAACATGACCGAGGAGCCGCTCTATGCGCCGATCCACCTTTCGGGCGACGACATCGAGGTAGCCATCGCCCACGGCACGGGCTACGGCGAGAGCTATTTCTCGTTCGTCAACGGCCAGTACACCTCGCAGGGCGGTACGCACCAGGCGGCTTTCCGCGAGGCCATCGCCAAGACCGTCAAGGAGTTCTACCACAAGGACTACGACCCGTCGGACATCCGCACGTCGATCATCGCCGCCATTTCGGTCAAGGTCACCGACCCGGTCTTCGAATCGCAGACCAAGATCAAGCTCGGATCGAAGGAGATCGAGCCGGGCGTGTCGATGCGCAATTTCGTCATCGATTTCCTGGGCAAGCACCTCGACGATTACCTGCACAAGCATTCCGAGACGGCGCAGGTGCTCCAGCGGAAGATCGTCGAGAACGAAAAGGAGCGCAAAGCCATCTCAGGCATCCAGAAGAAGGCGCGCGAGACGGCCAAGAAGGTTTCGCTCAACAACAAGAAACTGCGCGACTGCAAGATACACCGCACCGACAAGCACGAGCTGGCCGAACAGTCGATGATCTTCATCACCGAGGGCAACTCGGCCTCGGGTTCGATCACCAAGAGCCGCGACGTGCGCACGCAGGCCGTCTTTTCGCTGCGCGGCAAGCCGCTCAACTGCTACGGGCTGACCAAAAAGGTGGTCTACGAGAACGAGGAGTTCAACCTGCTTCAGGCTGCGCTCAATATCGAGGAGGATATGGACAACCTGCGCTACAACAAGGTGATTATCGCCACCGATGCCGATGTCGACGGCATGCACATCCGCCTTTTGATGATGACCTTCTTCCTGCAGTTCTTCCCCGACGTGATCCGCCAGGGGCACCTGTTCGTGCTGCAAACCCCCCTGTTCCGCGTGCGTAACAAGAAGGAGACGTTTTACTGCTACTCCGAGGAGGAGCGGCAAAAAGCCGTCGGACGCTGCGGCGCCAATGCCGAGATCACGCGCTTCAAGGGCCTCGGCGAGATTTCGCCCGACGAGTTCCGCGAATTCATCGGCGAGAATATCCGCCTGGACAAGGTTCGCATCACCAAGGACGACCCGATCCACGACCTGCTGGAGTTCTACATGGGCAAGAACACCTACGAACGGCAGGGCTTCATCATCGACAACCTGCGCATCGAGGAGGACATCGTCGAGCAGGATCTCGCAATCAACTAAGCAATATGGCAGAAGAAAAAGATACCATCGGGCGGGACGAGCCGCTCAACGAAGAGGCCCCGACCCCTCAGACCGCCGGCGATGCGGCCGACGCGGCCCCTGCCGCCGACGCCCCGGCCAGGGCGGGCAAGTTCGACCGCCTGACGCAGGACGAAGGGGGCGTGCGCAAACTGACGGGCATGTATAAGAACTGGTTCCTGGACTACGCTTCGTACGTGATCCTCGAACGCGCCGTACCCCATGTCGAGGACGGCCTCAAACCCGTGCAACGGCGTATCCTGCACGCCATGAAGGTCGTCGACGACGGACGCTACAACAAGGTGGCCAACATCGTGGGACAGACCATGCAGTACCACCCGCACGGCGATGCGTCGATCAAGGACGCACTGGTGCAGCTGGGGCAGAAAGACCTGCTGATCGACTGCCAGGGTAACTGGGGCAATATCCTCACGGGCGACGAGGCCGCCGCGGGGCGTTACATCGAGGCGCGCCTGTCGAAGTTCGCCTCCGAAGTGGTCTTCAACAAGAAAACCACCGAGTGGATGCTGTCGTACGACGGTCGCAAGGAGGAGCCCGTCACGCTGCCGATCAAGTTCCCGCTGCTGCTGGCGCAGGGCTCCGACGGCATCGCCGTGGGTCTGGCGTCGAAGATCCTGCCCCACAACTTCGTGGAGCTTATCAACGCCTGCATCGCACACCTCGAGGGGCGCGAATTCCAGCTTTATCCCGACTTCCCGACGGGCGGCATGGCCGATGTGAGCCGCTATAACGACGGCCTGCGGGGCGGGGCGGTGAAGGTGCGCGCCAAGATTTCGAAGATCGACAAACGCACGCTCGCCATCACCGAAATACCCTATACCACGACCACCGAGTCGATCAAGGATTCGATCATCAAGGCCAACGACAAGGGCAAGATCAAAATCAGGAAGGTCGACGACAATACGGCCGACAAGGTCGAAATCATCATCCAGGTTTCGCCCGACGAGTCGAGCGACAAAACCATCGACGCCCTCTACGCCTTCACCGACTGCGAGGTTTCGATCTCTCCCAACGCCTGCGTCATCTGGGAGGAGAAACCCCATTTCCTGGGCGTGAGCGAAATCCTGCGCCGCTCGGCCGAGCATACCAAGTGGCTGCTGGGACGCGAGCTGGAGATCCGGCTCGGCGAACTGAACGAAGCCTGGCATGCCGCGTCGCTCGAACGCATTTTCATCGAGAACAAGCTCTACCAGCTCATCGAGGGCTGCAAGAGCCGCGAAGAGGCCTACGCCGCCGTGGACAAGGGGCTCGAACCGTTCAAGAAACGGCTGCGCCGCGAGGTCACGCTCTCCGACGTGCAGCGCCTGACGGAACTGAAGTTCATCCGCATCTCGCGTTACGACAGCGACAAGGCCGACAACGAGATCCGTCAGATCGAAGAGGACATCAAGGCCACGCAGTACGACCTTGACCATCTCACCGAGTACGCCGTGGCCTACTACGAGCGTATCCGCGACAAGTACGGCAAGGGCAAGGAGCGCCGCACCGAGCTGCGTGAGTTCGACAACATCGAGGCCACGAAGGTCGCCGTGACCAATGCCAAGCTCTACGTCGACCGCGCCGAGGGCTTCTTCGGCATCGGTAAGTCGATGAAGGACGCCGAATTCGTATGCGACTGCTCGGACATCGACGACGTGATCGTCTTCACGAAGGACGGCCGCTACGTCATCACCAAGGTGAGCGACAAGGCCTTCTTCGAGAAGGGCATCTACTACATCGGGGTCTTCAAGCGCAACGACGAGCGCACGATCTACAACGTGCTGTACCGCGACGGCAAGAACGGCCCGATCATGATGAAGCGCTGCGCCATCAAGGCCATCACGCGCGACAAGGAGTACGACATCACCAAGGGTACGCCCAAGAGCGAGATACTCTATATGTCTGTCAATCCGAATGGTGAGGCCGAGGTGCTGAAGGTTTACTTCAAGCCCCGTCCGCGTCTCAAGAAGGTGATCGTCGACCTCGATTTCTCGACCCTCGCCATCAAGGGGCGCCAGAGCCAGGGCAACCTCTTCTCGCGCTACGGCATCCATAAGATCGTCCTCAAGGAGCGCGGCACCTCGACGCTCGGCGGCCAGAACGTCTGGTTCGACGAGGATGTCCGCCGCCTGAACGCCGACGGCCGCGGCAAGCTGCTGGGCGAGTTCAAGGGCGACGACCGGATCATCGTCTGGACGTCGAAGAACCAGTACTATATCACGGGTTACGACCTCGGGCAGCATTTCCCCGACGAGACCGTGCGCGTGAGCCGCTATGAGCCCGACCGCGTTTACAGCGTCTGCTACTACGACCGTTCGCAGCAGTTCTATTACATGAAGCGCTTCACGGCCGAGATGAGCGACAAGATGCAGTTCTTCCTCGACGAGGACGGACAGGCCGACCTGGTCGCCGTGACGGAACGCACGGGCGCCAAACTCGAAATCACCTACAAGGGGGCGCATGCGTCGCGTCCCGCGGACGAGGTCGACGTCGACGAATTCGTCGGCGTCAAGAGCCACCGCGCCAAGGGCAAGCGCCTGACGACCTACGAGGTCGCTACGCTGCGCTTCATCGAACCCGAACTGCCGCCCGAGCCCGAACCTTCGGACGACGGCGATGCCGGGGAGATTCCCGACGGCCTGCTCTCCGGCGGCGGGGCGGATGACGGGGCGGCGGATGCCGGTGCCGGCGACGCTGCGGCTGTTTCCGGCGGGGTGGAGTTCGAGATCGAACGCGCCCGGGGCGATGCCGACGAGGTGATCGACCCCGAACAACTGAACCTGTTTTGACCTGCCGGCGATGAAACCCCTCTTTTTGGTCGGTTACATGGGATGCGGCAAGAGCACCCTCGGGCGCAAGCTGGCGCGCAGGCTGGGCGTCGGCTTCGTGGATACCGATGCGCTGGTCGAGGAGCAGGCGGGAGCCTCCGTGGCCGATGTCTTCCGTTATGAAGGCGAGGCACGGTTCCGCGAAGCGGAGCGCGAAGCGCTCGAACGGGCGATCGCCGCAGGCGGCGAAACGGTGGTCTCGACGGGCGGGGGGCTCCCCACCTGGAGCGACAACATGCAGCGCATGAACGGCGTGGGGCATACCGTCTTCCTGCACCGCACTGCGGAGCAAATCGCCCGCCGCCTGAGCCCCTACGGACGCCGGAAACGTCCCCGCTTGCGGGGGCTGGACGATGCCGGACTGGTCGCTTTCATGGAACGCGATATGGCCGTGCGCGAACCCTTCTATGCGCAGGCGCATCTGGTCGTCGACTGCGATGCGATGTCCGACGACCAGGTCGTGGAGCATATCCTGAGGCAACTCGGCCTGAAATAGAAAAGACCCTGCGGCTGCGGCCCCGGGAGTACCCGGGGGCGCGGAAACCGCAGCGAACGATACGACGCGGCCGTGCCGCGGACGATGATATGCTGCAACTCCTGAAAGACGTGGATAAACTTTCAAATAATGCACCCATCGGTGTTTTCGATTCGGGGCTGGGCGGGCTGACCGTCTGGCGCGAGGTGCGGCGTGCGCTCCCCGCTGAGTCGCTCGTCTACCTGGGTGACGGTAAGAACTGCCCCTACGGGTCGCGCCCCCGCGAGGAGGTGCGGCGCCTTGCCGACGAAGCGGTCGCCTTCCTTGTGGCGCAGGGGTGCAAGCTGGTCGTCGTGGCCTGCAATACCGCTACGGCCGCCGCCATCGACTTCCTGCGCGAAAAATACGCCCCCATGCCGATCGTGGGCATGGAGCCGGCCGTGAAACCCGCCTGCCTGGCGACCCGCAGCGGGGTGGTGGGGGTACTGGCTACCGAACGGAGCCTCGACGGCGAGCTCTTCCGCCGCACGGCGGCCAGGTACGGCGACGGCGTAGACCTTGTCACGGCGCCAGGCCGGGGCTTCGTCGAACTGGTCGAAAACGACCTCGAAGCTACGCCCGAGGCCGAGGCTACCGTCCGTGCCGCCGTCGCGGAGATGCTGGAGCACGGGGCCGACCAGATCGTGCTCGGCTGCACGCACTATCCTTTCCTGCTTCCCGTCCTCGAACGTGTCGTCGCGGGCCGCGGCGTCACGGTCGTCGACCCTTCGCCCGCCGTCGCCCGCCGCGTCGTGCAGCTGCTCGACCGTTACGGCCTGCACGTCGACCCCGCCCACCGCGCGGAATATACGTTCCGCACCTTTGCCGACGAGGCCTACCGCCTCCGCCTGGAACGCAAGGCCTTGGGGGCACTTTAATAGCGCCGGATTCGCTTCCGAACCCGATTTTACATCGCGATATTCCGAAATGTCGAAAAAAATGCGTAACTTCGCTTGATAAAAATCAAGCGCAACACAGATGGCATCTAAAAATACATCCTCATCCCCCAACGGACGGCAGAAAGTCCAGCGTTCCAACAGCGACAGTGCACGCTGGGTCGCGGGCCTGCTGCTGCTTTTCATCGGGCTGTTCGCCGCCTCGGCCGTACTGTTCTCGTTCTTCACCTGGTCGGCCGACCAGAGCGGACTGCTGCTCTCGCCCGAGGAACGTGCCACGCTGGGCGTCGAGCCCGGAAACCTCTGCGGCTGGGCGGGTGCCAGGCTGGGACGCATGCTGGTCGACAACTCGTTCGGCGTATCCGGCATCCTGATCCCGGTGATGGTGCTGCTCGTCGGCGTGCGCGTCATCCGCCAGCGCCCGCTGCTGTTCAACCATTCGATCCTCTCGCTTTTCCTCGTCCTGATCCTCAGTTCGCTGACGCTGGGCTTCGCCTTCTCGGACAAGTGGAGCCTTTGCAGTTCGACGGGGTGGGGCGGTGCCTTCGGCATCGAGACCGCGGCGCTGCTGCGCACGCATATCGGGGTGCTGGGGACGTTGATCCTGCTGCTGGGCTGCTGGATCCTTACGGGGGTATTCATCAACCGCAATTTCATCAACAAGGTCAACCGTGCGGGCAACGTCATGGTCGACAAGAGCGGCAGGATCGTAGAGATCGTCAAACATAAGGTCGTGCACGCGCACGGGCAACCGTCCGATGCCGCCGGGGATGCGGCTGCCGTATCTGCGGAATCCGCCGGGAATCCCGGGGAGAGGCCGGCCAGGCGGTCGGCCGACACTCCGGCCGTGGAGTCTGCCGTGAAGGCGGAGCCCGAGGTGGTCGTGCGCCGTCCCGAACTCGAACTGGCCGTGCAGCGTCCGGTGCCGGAAATGCCCCGCGCTGTACGTACTCCCGGGCCTGCTGCCGCCGGGACTCCCGCCGCCCCGCAGGCCGCCCGCCGCGATGCGGACGACAATCCGTTCGTGGAACTGGGCCCCGACGGCATGCCCATTGTGCCCGAAGCCCCGCAGGCGGCAGAGGCCGCCGCATCCGATGACGACGGCGAGTTTACCGAGGTCGACCTTTCGCGCCCCGAAGGCCGGCTGGTTATCGGCCCCAGCGGGCTTGTCGAGCTGGAACGCCCCGCGGTGCGTCCTGCCGCCGGCACTGCTGTCCGGCCTGCTGCGCCTGTGTCCGACGAACCTTTCACCGAATTATCCCTGGGCGGGGAAGACCCCGTCGGGACACCGGCCCCGGCTGCCGGGATGCCCTCTGTTGCCGGGATGCCCTCCGCTGCCGCTCCTGTATCCGGGGAGCCGCTCCCCGACGGGCCGTTTACCGAGATACCCGTTCCTGCCGGGGGCGTCGTCGTGACCGTCGAGGCCAACGAAGCCCGTCTGGTCGATGAAAAGGCGATCCCGACCGAGAGCTACGACCCGCTGAAAGACCTCGTGAACTACCACAAGCCGCCCGTGACGCTGCTCGAAGACTATGTTTCCGACTCGGAAGTGAGCGACGAGGAGATTTTCGAGAACAAGACCAAGATCGAGGATACGCTCCGCAATTTCGGCATCCCCATCCAGCGTATCAAGGCCACGGTCGGCCCCACCGTGACGCTCTATGAGATCGTGCAGGCGCAGGGCGTCAAGATCTCGAAGATCCAGGGGCTCGAAAACGACATCGCCCAGAGCCTCAAGGCGCTGGGTATCCGCATCATCGCCCCTATCCCCGGCAAGGGAACCATCGGCATCGAGGTGCCCAACCGCGATAAGCAGGTGGTGTCGATGTACTCCGCCGTGCGTTCGCTGCGTTTTCAGGAGTCGAAGGCCGAGCTCCCGGTGGTGATCGGCCGTACGATCCAGAACGAGAATTACGTGTTCGACCTGGCCAAGATGCCGCACCTGCTGGTGGCGGGCGCCACGGGACAGGGTAAGTCCGTGGGGCTGAACGCCATCATCACCTCGCTGCTCTACCGCAAGCACCCCGCGCAGCTCAAGTTCGTGATGATCGACCCCAAGATGGTCGAGTTCTCGCTCTATGCCAAGATCGAGCGCCACTTCCTCGCCAAGATGGAGTCCGAGGACGATGCCATCATCACCGACCCCAAGAAGGCGGTCTACACGCTCAATTCGCTCTGCACGGAGATGGACAGCCGCCTGGAACTCTGCAAGAAAGCCGGGGCGCGCAACATCGCCGAGTACAACGAGAAATTCACCGCCCGGCGGCTCAGCCCGCTCAACGGGCACCGCTACCTGCCCTATATCGTCGTGGTGGTCGACGAGTTCGCCGATCTGATCATGACCGCCCGCGAGGTCGAGGGGCCCGTCATGCGCCTCGCGCAGAAGGCGCGTGCCGTCGGCATCCACCTGATCATCGCCACGCAGCGCCCCGACGTGAAGGTCATCACGGGCGGTATCAAGGCCAATTTCCCCGCGCGTATCGCCTTCCGCGTGATGCAGATGATCGACTCGCGTACGATCATCGACCAGCCGGGGGCCAACCAGCTTATCGGCCGCGGCGACATGCTCTTCTCGAAGGACGGGGAACTGATCCGTATCCAGTGCGCGCTGGTCGAAACCAAGGAGGTCGAACGCATCGTCGAGTATATATCGAAGCAGCAGGGCTATACCTCGGCCTATTCGCTGCCCGACTATACGCCCGATACGGGCGATTCTTCGGGGAGCATGGGCAGCGAGGACTCCGCCCCCGTGAAATACGATTCGCTCTTCGCCGAGATCGCCCGCGACGCCGTTTCGGGCGGCAATATCTCGACCTCGATGATCCAGCGCAACTACGAGGTGGGCTTCAACCGTGCCGGGCGCATCATGATGCAGCTCGAACGTGCCGGCATCGTCGGCCGCCAGCAGGGAGCCAAGCCGCGCGACATCCTTTTCCATGACATGCCCTCGCTCGAAGCCAAGTTGCAGGAGCTGGGCCTATTCTGATGCTGCCATGAAACGACTCCTGTCCCTCCTGTTGCTGCTTTCCGCGATGCAATCCGTCGCCGCAGTTCCGGCTGCCGCGGATGTTCCGGCTGCCGCAAATAATGTTCCGGCCGCCGGCCGTGCCGACGCGATCCTGGCCGGGGTCAGCGACGGCTTCCGGGCGCTGGGTGCCTACGGGGTGTCGTTCGAGGTTCGCTCGGACGAATACGTCACGCGCGGGCGCTATGCCGTCGAGGGGGAGAATTATTACCTCGTGCTGGGCGATGCCGAGGTCTACTGCGACGGAGCCGTGCGCTACGAGGTGGACAACCGCCGCCGCGAGGTGACGATCGACGTGGTCGACACCGGCAGCCGCAATATCCTCAATAACCCCGTCCATGCCTTCGATTTCCTCGGCAGCGAATATGCGGCCTCGCTCGCCGGCGAGCAGGAAGGCCGTGCCGTGGTGCGGCTGACGCCTGCGCCGGGGAATACCTCCTCGGCGGGCAATATCGTCCTTACGGTCGATACCGCCGCGATGCGTCCCGTGTCGCTCCGCTACGATTACGACGGCGAGCAGGTGCAGGTTTCGGTGCTGGGCATCAAGCCCCTCGAAACGCCGCTCAAGGCCTTTGCGAAGGATAACTACGCCGGGTACGAATTCATCGACTTCCGCTGACCATGTTCCGCCGGCCGATTATGCTGCTGTTGTCCGTCGCCATCCCCGCGGCGATGCTGGCTGCGGCGCCGGAAGACCCGTCGCCGGCGGGCGGGCATACCCCTGCCGCCGGACATGACCGCCCTGCGGCGGATATGCCCGGTTCGGTTCCCGGAGCCGGAAGCCCGGCCGGGCAACAGCCTTCCGGCACGGCATGGGAGCTTACCTGCGAGCGCGATCTGCTCTATGCGGCGTCTTTCGTAGGGGATTCCATACCGGTGCGGGTGTTCCTCGAATCGGGCGTCTATTTTCCGCTGATCGACAGCGCGCTGGTCTGGTCGCACCCCGGGCTTTTCGAACCCGTCGAACTCGAACGCCCCGTGCGTTTCCGCATGGCCGGCGGCACGGACTATTCGGCCCGCTATAAACTGGCGCCGGGGCTCAGGGTGGGGGATACGCGCAGTTTGTGCGAGAGCTATGTCGTCGATCTGCGGCGACGCAAGCCCTGCGACCTGCTCTACCCGCTCCATACCTTCACGACCGACAGCGTGGCCGCGCCCGGTATTTTCGAGCTCGATGTCCGCCGCGGCATTTTCCGTCCGCTCTCATCCGGGAGCCTGCCGCAGCCCGGTGACGGGTGGGAGGCCTACGAACTGGTGCCCGACGGGCATTCGGGGATGTTCTGGGTCATGGATACGGTGCGCTTGTCCGACGACCGGGGACGCAGCCGTGCGATGCCGATGCGGCTGGTCGTCGATTTGGGCAACGCCAACCTGCTGGCACTCTTTGCGTTCAAACCTGAGGTCGGAAAATTCGTGTCACGCGCCCCTGTCGATCTGGTGGAAGGCCATACGCCGGGCGGGATGACCCTGCGGGTGCTGATGCCCGCCGTCGCCACTTTCATGGGGTGTTACTCCTTCGGCGGGCTGCCTGTCGTGGTGCTTGACAAACCGATGAAACTCCCCGGCGACGGTTTCCTCGGCGTAAAATTCTTCTCCGCATTCCGGGTGGTCTTCGATTTCCGCCACGGGCGGTTGTGGCTCAGGCTGGCGGATTGACCCCTATTTCCGGTTGAGGTACCAGTAGAGCCCGCCGACGAAGATGCCGCCGCCCGCGATGTTCCCGAGCGTGGCGGGAACCAGGTTTGCGGCGACCATGTCCGCCGCCGTCACCGGGGCGCCCAGCATCATCCCCAGCGGGATGAAGAACATGTTGGCGATGCAGTGCTCGTAGCCGATCACCACGAAGCACATGACCGGGAAAAACAACCCCATCATACGGCCTGCCGCGTCGTCGGTACTCAGCCCGAGCCATACCGCGAGGCATACCAGCCAGTTGGCGCCCACGCCGCGCAGGAATACCGTCAGCCACGGCATCGAGACCTTGGCCTGCGCCACGTTGCAGGCCGCTTCGCGCCACAGCTCCGACGAGAGTACGCCGGGCAGCACCACCAGGAAATAGGCGAAGAAGGCCGCCCCGATGAAATTCCCCGCGTATACCAGCCCCCAGTTGCGCAGCACCTTGCCCCATCCGTACCTGCGGCCCAGCGCCCCGGGTACGAGCACGGCGTTGTTGCCCGTGAAGAGCTCCGCCCCGGCGAATACCACCAGGATGAGCCCCAGCGGGAATACCAGCCCCGAGAGCAGGCGCTGCAACCCGGGCGCTTCGGCCACCCCGGGGAACCCGAACCCCGCCATCAGCGAGAAGAGTCCGCCCATGGCGATGTATGCGCCGGCCAGGAATGCCAGCAGGAGGGTCTTGCCCGCCGGGAGTTGCATTTTGCCCGTTGCCGACTTCTGAGCCAGCGCGAGTACTTCCTTGGGTGTGTTTATCTGTGCCATGTTCGGGAAATAGAGGCCGCAAAGGTAGTGAAACGATCCGGAACGCGCAAGCGGATGCCGTCAGTCTGCCGGGAATTTTTTTTGAGGCCGTCAGATCGCCGGAAAAGGGGCAAAAACGGGGCGTCGTCCCGGAAATCTTCCGCGCGGAGGCGATATTTATCGGCTTAAAGTTGCTCAGATCGGAAATAAATCGTATTTTTGTTCGTTAAAAGACTGTAATTTTAAAGAGATAAGATGCTAACTGAAGAAGAAAAGAATGCAGGTTTGACAGGACGTATCATTCCTATCAATATCGAAGAGCAGATGAAGTCGGCGTACATCGACTATTCGATGTCGGTCATCGTGTCGCGTGCGCTTCCCGACGTGCGCGACGGCATGAAGCCCGTGCACCGCCGTATCCTCTACGATATGAGCGCGGAGCTCAACCTCTACTCCGACAAACCGACCCGTAAGTCGGCGCGTATCGTCGGCGACGTGCTCGGTAAGTTCCACCCCCACGGCGACTCGTCGGTCTACGACGCGATGGTGCGTCTGGCACAGGAGTGGTCGATGCGCTACCCGCTGGTCGACGGCCAGGGTAACTTCGGTTCGATGGACGGCGACTCGCCGGCCGCCATGCGTTACACCGAGGCCCGCATGAAGAAGATCACCGACGAGGTGATGGCCGACATCGACAAGGAGACCGTCGACTGGACGCTCAACTTCGACGATACGATCCCCGAACCCACGGTGCTGCCCACCAAGATCCCGCTGCTGATCGTCAATGGCGCCAGCGGTATCGCCGTCGGTATGGCCACCAACATGGCCCCGCACAACCTCAGCGAGGTGGTCGACGCTTGCTGCGCCTATATCGACAACCCCGAGATCACGGGCGAGGAGATGCTGCATTTCATCAAGGGCCCCGATTTCCCCACGGGCGGTATTATCTACGGCTACGAGGGTGTCCGGGAGGCCATGCTTACGGGCCGCGGCCGCGTCATGATGCGTGCCAAGACCGACATCGAGCATACCCCCAGCGGCCGTGAGTGCATCGTCATCACCGAAATCCCCTACATGATCAACAAGGCCGAGATGATTAAGAAGATCGCCGACATGATCAACGAGAAGAAGATCGACGGCATTTCCTACATCAACGACGAGTCCGACCGTGACGGCCTGCGGATCATCATCATCCTCAAACACGACGCCGTGGCGAGCGTCGTGCTCAACACCCTTTATAAGAATACGCCGCTGCAAACCTCGTTTGCGGTGAACAATATCGCGCTGGTGAACGGCCGTCCGCAGCTGCTGCCGATGCGCGATCTGGTCATGCACTTCGTCAACCACCGCCACGACGTGGTGGTGCGCCGCACGCGTTACGACCTGCGCAAGGCCGAGGAGCGCCTACATATCGTGCTGGGTCTCTTGATCGCACAGGACAACATCGACGAGATCGTGCACATCATCCGTTCGTCGCAGACCCCCGACCTGGCCAAGCAGGCCATGATCGAGCGTTTCGAGCTGAGCGACATCCAGGCTTCGGCCATCATCGAGATGCGCCTGCGCGCCCTGACGGGGCTGGAGTACGGCAAACTGACCGCCGAGCGCGACGATCTTACCAAGCTGATCGCCCACCTGAAGGACGTGCTGGAGAATGTCGGCATGCAGATGCAGATCGTCAAGGACGAACTGCTCGAAATCAAGGAAAAATACGGCGACGAGCGCCGTTCGGAGATCGTCTATGCCTCCGAGGAGTTCAACCCCGAGGATTTCTATGCCGACGACGACATGGTCATCACCATCTCGCACATGGGCTACATCAAGCGCACCCCGCTGGCCGAATACCGCACGCAGAACCGCGGCGGCGTCGGCGCCAAGGGCAGTGCTACGCGTGACGAGGACTTCATCGAGCATATCTACGTGGCTTCGATGCACAATACGATGCTCTTCTTCACCGAGAAGGGGCGCTGCTACTGGCTCAAGGTCTACGAGATCCCCGAGGGCGCACGCTCCTCGAAGGGACGCGCCATCCAGAACGTCATCCAGATCGAACCCGACGACAAGGTTCGCGCCTATATCAACGTCAAGCGCCTGAACGACGCCGAGTATGTGAACAACAACTTCATCATCATGTGTACCAAGGACGGTACGATCAAGAAGACGAAGCTCGAAGCCTACTCGCGCCCGCGCCAGAACGGCGTGAACGCCATCGTCATCCGCGAGGGCGACCAGCTGATCGAGGCCAAGCTCACCAGCGGCAACGCCGAAGTGATGATTGCGGCCCGCGAAGGCAAGGCCATCCGCTTCAACGAGTCGACGGTGCGCCCGATCGGGCGTGTCGGCGCCGGTGTGCGCGGCATCTCGATCGAGGAGTCCGACGAGGTGGTCGGCATGATCTGTGTGGAACCCGATTCGACGCAGGACGTGCTGGTGCTGAGCGAAAACGGTTACGGCAAGCGTACCGACCTCGACGAATACCGCATCACCAACCGCGGCGGTAAGGGTGTGAAGACGATCAACGTGACGGAGAAAACCGGTAAACTTATCTCCATACAGGCCGTTACGGACGACAACGACCTGATGATTATCAACCGTTCGGGACTTACCATACGTACGGCCGTGTCGCAGATCCGCCTGGCGGGTCGTGCCACGCAGGGCGTGCGTATCATCAACCTGCGCGACGGCGATGCCATTGCCTCGGTGATGGCTGTGCCTGCTGCCGGCGATGAAGAAGAAGTACAGTCCGCGGAGGCTGCTGAAAACGGGGGCGCAACGCCCGAAGCAGGACAGCCGGCCGAGGAATAGATGAAATGAATTTGAAAACTTTAA
>OGQA01000787.1_pt1 | contig 15703 bp, 16 predicted proteins | sample 1553011 | NCBI WGS metagenome assembly OGQA01 (sample SAMEA2580256, study PRJEB22360) | human gut metagenome | biome: human gut; feature: human-associated habitat; material: faeces | place: Denmark | collected 2008/2010 | reverse complement strand
TGCCATGGGCGGCACCAATAGCGCCCGCGCTTTTCAATTTTTCCAAGATAGTGCAGCTGCTTGAGCACGCTGGTAAGTTGGGGTGCGTATTTAACTTGCTTCGCTTTGATATACCGCTGGTAAAACCAGACCAGCCGTTCATCATCCAGGCCTCCAGCTTCTTCAACGATGCTCAAAAGATACCGGTAAGCCGGCGGCATACTGGCTTTCATATGCGGCCCTCCCCAGCGGGAGCGCGGATAGTACACAGGGAAACGTTGAGGTCCGGGTCGAGTTCAATATCTGCTTGACTCTCCCAAACGGTATTGATGATCACGACCATCGTATAGGCCAGCCCCTTGCGCACCCGGCGTTCCGTATTGCCGTGCAGCTTCTGTTCTACCATCTGCAAGATACTTCCATCCAGTGCATGCAGTGTACGGCGGATCGCTTTCTGCGGCAGCAGCGCATCATCTACACGCAGATTGTCCGAATAATACAAGCGTGTCACAGCGTGTTCAAACAGGCCTGCAAGCTCCGTTTGAAACAAAGGGAGCTCGCATTTTTTCAGGATCTCTTGCAGCTCTGCGTCATCGTCCTGTGACGCAGACAGACGATTCTTCTCAGTTTGATTTTTCTCAATATAAATTGCATGCAAATCCGGCAGGTTTGGAGATGCGGTTTTCGCATTTCCAGATATGCTGCTTTCGCAGTTCTTACCGCCTTTAAGATGTGCGGGGTCAGCACATCTTTCTTCCTGCGGTAATTGCTCCTGATGTGCAGAACCGGCACTTCTGTCTGTGAAGGGGGCGCAGTCGTGGGAAGCCGCACTGTTGTCGGAAAGCCGGACAGCGGCCAGATAAATCTGGTTGGGGCATCCGCGCCCAAGGCGGCGCTCCCAAATCAAGGCCGCCTGGGCAAGCTCCTGAAAACATTCAATCGCTTTGCGGTAGCTGACGCCCATTTCCCGAGAAAGCTCTTCGCGGGTGAAGACGATGTAAACCTCACCTGCGTCATTGACCCAACCGTTCATACGCGATAGCTGAAACCGGTTGAGAAGGAAGGTATAAGCGACTTTGGCTTCAAGCGAAAGTGTTTTGTACCGTGCGTCGCAGAACAACCAGCGCGGCATCTGCAGATGGTAAAACGAAATCACGTCCGTCAGCTTCATCAGTGCAAAATGCGGACGCTGCGGCAATGTGGCTGATTTCATATGGCTTCATCCTTTTTTGCGGGGCGGTATTTCCCCTGTATTTTGTGTGCTTTTGTGGCGGGCCTGTGCCAGTACCTCCTGCGCGGTATAGCGGCGCATATTTCCAATACGCTCCTCGGATGCGGGAATTTTATGCTGCGGCAGTTCGTAATGATAGGTTTCTCCGGCTGCTGCGGGCATCTGCAGCTGGTCGGCAGCACTGGGCTTGACAGCTGGAGGAGAAAGTGGCTTGCTGAGATCAGATAAAGGAACAGCAGGCGGAGTATAGTACCGGGGTAACATAGCCGATTTCTGATATTGAGCATCTTTTTCTTTCCAATGAGGCGCATAATCCGAAATTTTCACAAGCTCCATGCTTTCAAACCCGGGAAGTTCTTCCGGAATCATTTTATAGAGCATCAGCGGGCGGCAGCCGCTGATGAGTGCCAGACATTGGGCTTTGTCCATGTGCTCCACTTCATCGGGCAGCATCAACGGCCGCTGTGCCTCGGACTGGCTTTGGCTGTACCGGTGGATACCTGTTCCACCGTAAAGAAAGGAAAACAGGGGCAGTTGAGGCGACATGGTGCTGTTGGTCCGTATGGTGACCATCCCGCACTTTTTTGATATGTAGGTAGCGGTCGTGACGTCATTGACGCCCAGTACAAGCTGTGTGGAGCAGTTCGACACGATTTCTTCCCATTCTCCCTGCGGATACCTGTCCTGGAGTTGGGCAATCGACTGCACCAGCAGCTGGCAGACGATATTTCTGCTGCGGACCACGCTGAGCAGCCTTGACGCACTGGGCAAATAGACGTTGCAGAATTCCTCCAACACCATATTGACCCGGACGGGCAGGCGTCCATCCGGCGTATCGCGCCGGGCCACGGCCATCAGCCGTGTAAACATGATGGAAAAGAACAAAGAGCTGATGAACTCCATAGAGGAATCGTGGTCAGAGATAATGCAGTAATAGATGCAGGGCTGCTTGCCAGGCAGCGTAATGTCTAAATCGTTGTAGCTCGTGATTTTATTGATAAGCGAATCCTGGAATACGGAAAGACGGTTGCCGAGGCCGATGGCAATGTTGCCAAGGATCTGGCGGTTGGCCAGTTTGAAAATGCCATAGGGAGGCAGGGCCGGATGCCTTGCAGGCAGCTGTGCAAACCGGGCGTCCAGGTCATTGAAAGACTCCTCGGAAAGAAGCTTATAAATCGTTCCTAGGCTGCGCTCCTGTATGGGGAGCCGTTTGTGCGTTTCTGGATCTTCCAGCAGAACGACATACCAGATCAATGCCATCAGCAGATTCTTTTCGGCTTTTGCCCAGAAATCAGATTTTTCAAACTTGTTGGACGTTGTGGCGATGATGGTATCGGCAATGATATTAACAAGGCCGGCGTCCTCTTCGACGTCGGCCAGGCAATTGAAGCTGTCGCTGTACGCAGGGTCCAGCAGATTGAGGGCCCGCACAAAAAAGCCGCACTTTCTGGCGCGGTTGGAAGTCTTTTGAAACAGGTTTTGCGATAGGTAAGCGTTTGAAGTAATCTCCGGCTTTTCCCCCGCTTAGCACCGTGCGCGAACCTTTCGATTCACACGGCGCCCCATCAATGTTTACCTATATTCGAGTTTACAGTTGCCAGCCAACAGCCGGAATTTATTGAGTTTCGTCATGTTGAGCTTGCAGCGTTTCAGCCTATCCAGATATTTTTGGATGATTACCGGGTCGGTCGCGTGAATGAGCTTATGAACGTCCCCCGTTACCAGCGCCAGATTGGAGTAATTGTCCTTTCCGCCGCTGGATTTTGGCGTGATGTGGTGGACTTCCATATCTCCCAACAGCAGAGGCTCTTTGCAAATTGCACACTTTCCCCGCTGAGCGACATAAAGGAAAATACGGTTGTCGTTCAGCTCGGTGCTCTGCCCCTGTATGGGATGCTCCATGAGCTTTTGCAGGATGATAGGGCTGACTGCCTTTTGCGGCTCATGGATTTTGGCTCGTCCCTTTTTCGAGTAATTGCAGACGCTGGGGGAAAAGCACATGGGCGGCGTGGTTTTCACTCCGTTGATTGGAAAAAGCGTCAGTCCCGCTACGTTAAATATTTTCCCGGTAAAATCACCATAGAATTGCTGAAATGCCTGACTTCGCAGGCCGGTCTTGCTGCGATGGCTCTTTGTTCTGCATAGAAGTGTCTTTCTGACATCAAAGGCGATACGGTCAAAGTCGAGATATATATTAGTTGCGATTTTGTAGTATTCATGCAGGCCCAGCACCATGGCGTTGAACTGCATCACGCTCCATTGATTCGGCTCCTTGCCGATACGTCTAATGGCTGTGCGGATGTTTTTCCTGCACTTTTTCTGCGCCTTGTCTGCCATGTGTGATTTCAGCACCCATTTTCCGCTTTTGGGGCGGAGCTTCAGCTTAAAGCCGAGAAAGTCTGAGTATCCCTTTTTCAGATTGACGATTTTGGACTTCTCCGGGCTGATGTCCAGCCCCAGCCGCTCCTTCAGCCACATTGTCGTCGCCGCGAATATTTTCTCTGCGTCACCGCGACATTTGCAAAATAGCTTAAAGTCGTCTGCATATCGTACCAAATACACCTGCTTCAGCGTCCCGTTCCCTTTGTAATGAGGGCGGCTTCTGTACCGTTGCAGTTGAGGAAATTCCTCCCACTGGCTGGCAATCCACCAGTCCAACTCATTTAGTACCACATTGGACAGCAGCGGGCTGAGGATACCGTCCTGCGGCACGCCTTTTTCCGGTACGCCCTCGCCTTGGATGAGCGCTTTCAGGATTTTGGACAGGACGCATAATAAGCGCTTGTCCCGTATGCCCAACGTCCAGAGCTGTTTCAGCAGCTTGCCATGGTCTACATTGTCAAAGAAGCCCTTAATGTCTACATCCACCCCATAGCGGTATTAGGATATTCTGCTCACTGGCAATCAGCTCCATTAAGTGTGTGAAAACCTCGCCGCGCTGACTTCTCTCGTACAAATCGTCAAATAGGTCTTGGGTACTGTAATACTCATTGTTTCTGAGTGTTTGCTTTTTCTTTGGTTGATTGGCTGCCATAAGTCGGCTCACTCCAATTTCTTGAAGTTTTCGCCTCTCTTAGTCATACTCGAACCTTATGCAGAATGATTTTACTCACTTGAACTGTAACTTCGATTTACTGTAAAACACTGACTGGCGGCTATCCCTCCACGGCTTTATTAGCTCCGCTTCATTGGTACTATGCCGCCACATTCACCAGCGTAAGGCAGGTTGTATCCGAGGATTTTTCCCTGCCGCCGCTTCACAGAGGTCAAGCTCTCCACGTCGCTGACTTTCCACGTTCCAATTGTCCTATCCTGATTTCAGCATCCGTAGGTCTTCTCTATAAGCCTGTCTGCTTGCCGCCGCCTGTAACGGCGTAGGGACTTTCATAAAGGCAGAGTTTTATTCATCCCCACAGACCTCGCACGATGGCGAGATTGGCCCGTTCGGCCAATACCCTATTTAGACCCGTACAATCAAGAATACGTCTCCGCCGTGCTGTAACACGGTGGATTCTAACCATAGATGCTTACTTGGACTCCCGGCCTATCACGCACTCGACCACCTCTGGTTCGCTGTTCCTGTACCGCGTTTCTGCGTTTTTAGGGTGCGCTCTCAGCCGACTTCACCGAGCTTATGACACTTCCGCCCTTGACCGCGTCCATGCCATTCGGAGTATTAGAGCAGGCGTTTCCGGGCGTTACCCCTTCATTCCACCTGTCGGACAATCAGTTCTATGAAACCTTTTCAGAAGCTCCTTTCAATCTTCTGTTTTCCTTTTGGCTCCACGCCTAACCTTTTCAGTTAGGAACGTGTCGCACCTCCCTTGGGATCGATCACGACCATACTCTCTTTAAGGGCGTTTCCGAACAACTCAATTTTTTGGAGGAGCAGAGGCAACGTGAAGCCGCGTGTTTTGCCGGAGCCGGATGCACCGTAGACGATCGTATGTCCAGACATGTAAAGCTGAGCGCTGACGGAGGCAATATGTTCGGCGCCGTCCGCATCCAGCTTCCCAATCAGTGTACCGGACAGCATTTCCGCCTTCCCGATTTGGAGCGTACGGGCTTGTTCTGCTTTTGTCATCCAACCGCTGGTGCCGTGCAGTCCATCATGAAGGATCACAAATCCCCGTTTGTCTTTGTCCAGCTTTTCGCCTGAGAGCAGTTCTCTTGCCCGGCCGGAGAAAAGAAAAATCATCCCGCACACAAAGGCGATCAAAAAAATCCCGAACGGAGAAAAAACGCTGGAAATCGCCGCAAAGGGATTCCAGCTCCAAACCGCTCCTTCGGAAGGTTCGGGAGAGAACATGATGCGCACGCCATTGCGGGCTGCATGAATAAGGAGGCCTGCTAAATACAAGGCAATCAGGAGCGAAGGCAACACTGAAAGCAGAAATTGCCTGTCTGCCAGTTTGGGCTTCACCTTTTTCCAAAACTCAAATAACTGGGACATAGCGCGCGCCTCCTTGCAGGAGCACCGGTTCCCGTGCTGTTTCCTGCAATGCCAGCTCCGGGTAAATAGAAAGCAGTGAGGAATCTTCAATCGCATAAAGCTCACAGGGGAACACATCTTCCATCCAACGGGCAAGAGCTTCAATTTGAGCAGGGAGCGCAACGGCAGCCAGCTCAGCATATCCGTTGGCGCGGGCGTATTTGCATGCGGCGCGGATACGCTGAATATCCATATCGACACAGACGAGGAAAGGCGTGACCCCCATCATGGCATCAAGCATGGGCGCGTCCTGCGGCGGAGGAAGATATTGCTCCTGCAGCGCATAGGCAGCAATTTTCACCCGGTAGTCTTTTTGCTGAAGCAGCATCAGATGACGGGCACCGGTTTCTGTGGCTTCCACAAGATATAAAGGGCATGCGGTCCGTTCCGCAGCGATCCGGTAGGTGAATGCATCGCCAGCCCGGCTTTTGGATTTGCTGAATGCCTTTGATGCGGTAAGCAGTTGGACGATCTGTTCATAGCTTTTCCCTGTGTATACAACACCAGAGGGACAGTTCAAAGTGGATACCGCTCCATGGAACATGCGCATTTCGCTTGTGAAATACATGAATCCATCGTCGATGTAGTGGACCAGGAGAGCTTGCCCGGGCGCATGTGCGATTCCTGTGAATCGCACACCGGCAAATACTCTGCTGGCAGCAGACGACGGGTCACGGCGCAAAACTGCGGAGGATAAGTAACTAAGCGGCGCTGCAACTTCTTCCAGCTTCTCGGGAAAAACATGAAAGCCGGCGCGGCAAAACAGTGCAGCAGCAAAGGCGGACATGAGCCGCCGTTCCAATTTAGCCTGCGCGGGCTGGCGGCTGTCAAGTTGATAGGAATATCCCAGATGTTCGAGCAGGGCGATTCCTGCAGGCGTGAGGGAATAACTGCGGTGATTGCGGTTTTCGGTGAGAACCTTCTGCCGGCAAAGCGCCGTCAGAGTTTCTTCAGAGAATATGTTGCCTTGGAAAACTTGTGGTAAATCAATCGGAACATTACGAACATGGCCGGCAAAACGCAGAGCTGCGATATCAGCAAGGTCATATAACACAGATGTACTCCTTTCCGCGCCCGGTGCTACACGATGGGCGCTGTGTTTTTATAACGCCCATGTGACAGGCTTTGGGGAACCACTTTACAGCAGGATAATCAGGCGAAATACATGGGCGCGCACCAGATGCATCTGCGCCGGTTGAATCTTGGAGCGATTCATCCATACGCGCCCATGATTCTCTATCATGGTGGATAACCAAAAGTGCCTGAACGCAACGTAAAAAAAGCGTCGGCGTCCTCTGCCGGCAAGATGAAAATATGACAGGACGGCTGCTCATCCTGCCTGGAAAGAAGCGCAATTTCCAGACGATATTGGTCGTCATCCGCCAATACGCGCCCTTTCAGGATGTTGGGAATCGCCTTCCAGCCCTTGTTGTCCTGGTCATATACCCGCCGGTTTTGGATATTGCTCCATTCGTCGATAACGAGTAGTGCCTTCGAGAACCAAGGCAGTTGGTGATGCTGCGCATAACCATCAAGCAAACGCTCTAGAGTATCGATCAGATAACGCGGCGTCTTGTATTGACAGTGGGGTAGCAGCATAGCCAGTTCCATGTGCAGCCAGCCATATTCATTGACAGAAATTCTTCCACCGGCATTCCGCAGGATCGGTGCGGCGGGTACATCTCGACCAGCAGATACGTCACGATACGCGGTTTCATATGCAGTGCGCAGGCCAATCGCAAGCGATTCTGCCTGCGCCAGTGCGGAATTGAGAGCATGGAGGTCTTGGCCACCGGAAGTGTAAAATGCATTCAAATTCAGCAGAGCCTTCTGCGCCTGCGGTAAAAGTACAGATTGTTCAGATGGATTTTTCAAAGCAGCGGCCTCCTTTTTTAATCTGATTAAGGGCTTCTGGCAAATTTCAGTTTTTTGCTCAAGTCGCGGTTCATTCTACCCGGACGATTTTCCCACGAACCGTAAACGCTCTTTGTTTCACCGACTTTGAACCATCCGTCCGCAAGATAGATTGTCCCTCTGTGGCGCTCTGCGGTTGAAGCATACGCGATAAGGCCTTTGATCTCCGGTTTATACTTGCGTATCCATGTTCTGGCCTTGGCAAGACAGAAACTTTCTGTGTTGGGCGGCATAAAGTCAAGAAAACAGCAGCGTGTGAGTTCAAGGATATGCTTCTGATCGATTTGAGGGCTGACAGGACGCCCCCACAGCATCGCGCCGGCCAGACACCTTTCACCGGACAAATCTGCTTCAGTACAAAGCTCCACTGCCTCTTGTGCAGGAATCCAAAATTCCATTCGTATTACAGCGCCGGCAGGAGTACTGTGCAGATAATGGTGGCGCTTTATCCAGTTGTCAGTGGCTGTTGTGTGAGAAATAACAAGTTCCAACATATTTCATTCATCAAAAACACTGCTCTCCGGTTGCCCAAAAAGCAGCATTTACAGTTTTATGTGACGATTGGCCGAATCGTCTTTTAAGGTGTGGTGCGTGCGCTGCCGGTCCCATTTTTCTTCGGCCTGCGCTCCGACGACAATACAAGCATACGCAGAGAACGCAATAGCCCCCGCGATGATTAATAATGAAAAAAACATTGCAACCTCCTTATCTCTTGTATTTTGTTCACTCTCGGCTCCCCCCTTTTGCAAATTGATGTGATTATACATTTGTAAACAGCAAACTGCAGCAACCGAAGGGATTTGGGGCCACATGCGTTCTCCAATATGGGTAATGCTCTTCTACGTCGTCACATACTGTTTTCCCCGGGATGGGATCTTCCCCAGCAGCGCGTATTATACCAGCATTTGGGTTCCGCGTTCCTGCCCACTATTTTGAAAAAACTTTTGTACTTGCTATGGCCTCACGCTCCTCCGATGTGTTTTACTGGACCCTGTACATTTACGTGCTTTCCCGGCGCATTGGCTCACCTTTCCCAAAGCTCGTGGCCCTACTGCAGTTTACCTGTGGTTTTGAGCAGCGATACGTTCCAAATCCTTACGCGATGTAGTGATGAGTTCATATTCTAATTTCGTCGGACGGAATGCGACGCTGAAACGGTTCTGGCCGATGCAGAGCAGCCCCTCACCCCGGCGGTTGCGGATGATTTGCAAGGTTTCCGCATCGGACAGATTTAATTTCTGCTGTACCAGTCGTGCCTCGTCCTCTTCCAGTGGCAGCACGATTTTGATGCGGCAGGCGTTCAAAATCAGCTTGCCGTACTTTCCATCCTCCAATGCGAAATAGTCGAGCAGATCCTGCGTTGCATTGAGAAAGCCCGCCCCATAGGAGCGGATCAGCTTGGCGATCTGTACGACGCGTTCCGCCACCTGAGGGTTGGAGCCTGCACCGATCAGCGTCCACAGCTCATCCATCATGATGAATTTTCGCCGCAGGCGGTTTTCCGTGCACCGGTCGCTGCAGGAACTGATGGAGATCAGCGCTCCAATGGGCTGCAGATCCTTCCCGATATCACTGATGTCGATCACGACATAATCGTTGTCGAGCGATACGTTTGTCTGCCCTCCCAGACTTTTGGCGCTGCCGCTCACGAACCGGGTCAAAAGTACGGCAAGATGCGCGACTTCCGGCCGGCTTTGGAGCAAGCGGTATAAATCGCAGAGCGTGGGCATGGTTTTCCGGTTGCCGTCCGTATCAAAAATACTAGCGTTGTCGTGCGTAATGCCAAACTGTGCATAGCACTCAACGAAAGCCGTGTCCAGCAGGTTTTTATCCTCCTCTGAGATATCCTGTTTCAGAAGTGAGAAGAAAGCATGCAGCATTGAAATCTTATCCGCCAGCAGGGAATCGTTACGGGCTGACAGGCGGCCGAGTTCTTCATCCGGGTCCAGCGTACGCCGCCAGATCTCCATGATGTTGATGCAGTCCCGGGAGGACGGCGCCAGCTTGATATAAACACCGCCGATTTTTTCACACAGAGGGCGATATTCAAAGCCTTTCTGCGGGGCCACGATAAAAATTCGTACATTCTGTTCGCGCAGCCGTGAGGCGAGACATTGCAGAAGCATCGTCTTCCCGGCCCCGGTCCGTCCAAATACCGCGATGCCGGCGTTTTCGTATTTTTCGTCGTCGAACGGGTCGATGCAGCACAGGGAGTTGTTCTGCATGTTGACGCCGAAAATTACGCCGTTCATATCATTGACCTGATAGGATGAAAAGGGGAAAGAGGCGGCAAGGCTGGTCGTGAGAATGTTCCGGCGGCTTTTCCGCTCCAGCGACGGCGACAGAGAAAGCAGCGGCAAGCAGGAGAGGTACGCCTCCTCCTGCTGAAAATCGCAGCCTTTGGAAATCAGCCCGAGTGAAGCAAGGTAAGACTGTGTATCCGAGAGCCGCTGTCCAAGGATCTCTGCACTGGGCGCGGTCACTTCAACCAGCGTGGATATATGGTAAAAATCCTCGTTATTGCGGTTCATCTGGTCCTTGAGAAAAAGGCCGGAAGCAATCGCAGAATCCAACTCCTCAAAATCCTGACGCGTATCGTCCACATCGCGCAGCCTTGTCCGGTTGAACACAGTCGTCTGGGATATTTTTGAAAGAACGCGGTCTTTGGGTTGGCGGCTGATGAAAAAACTCATATTTACCCCGTCCCCCATTTGCACGAGCGGATTGAGCCAACCGCTTGAAACAACGCGCTCATAACCGTAGCCGGTAATGTACAGATAGCTGTGATAAACGCCGTCCACGATGATGAAATGCTTATGTTCCCGCTGAATATTGGCAGGGGCCAGCAGATCCGGCACAGTGATGGCGCCGGATTGCAGGGGCCTGTAATCCGGTGTCGCTTCCTTTGCCTTTTTTTCGCACTTGCGCCGCTGCTTTTTTTGTTTTTCGGCCTTAACGGGTGGGGGCGCTTCCGTTTTTTTTTCATGACGAGGCGGTTTCACCCTTTTCCTGCGCGGCATCCGGGGAATCGGCGCAACTGTCCATGCGCCGTCTATGATTCTGATGTCGGAAGAACCATTCTGCTCAGGTGATTCACTTTCCAGTTCTGCGGCCGGCACGGGAACAACCGGAAGGATTTCTTCCTCGGGTTCTTCATCCGGTGGAGAAGATGCAATAGCTTCCTGGACATCCTCATCTGCCGCCTTCTGAGCCTGTCGGCGCATTTCTGCCTCTGTGACACCGGCGAAAGTGGACACTGTATCAAAAATATGCAGCGGCAATGGGACGCTGCGGCTTGTATTGGGATTGAGCAATTGATAAAGGAGTTCCAACTGGAAATTATCTTCGTACTGAGGCTCTAAAACCTCCAGCCCGCACATGTCGAGATACCTGCGGGCAGTTTGCGCTTCCTCATACATGCGTTCCGCGGCGGCTTCCAAGGTGCTGCCGCGCAGCTTCATGTCCGGCTCCAGTTGAAAAATCAGGAAAATACGAATGTTGAGAGCTTCGTTCTGCGCAAGATGTTCCACCTCCTGAATGTTGTCCCGGATCAATGCCCGGCAGGTTTCGGAGGGTTCGTCTTTTTCATAATCCTCCATGCGCTTCGTATAGTAGCGGATATCGGCCGGGTGGTTCACAATGCGGATCTGCAGATGGGCAGGCGCGATTTTGAGGTAACTGGCAAAGTAGTAGACCAGATTTTCCTTTTCCATTTCCGACTTCAGGTCGAACAGGACCGGCAACACTTCCAGTATTTTTGCGATCCGTCCATCCTTGAGCAGTATCACCCCATTTCGGATGTCTGCAACAGGCAGCCATGCTTCGGTACTGTTTTTTTCCTGTTCAGGCAGGTCAAAAGACTTTTGATGTGAGCCCAAAAGCCATTCTTTGAATTTCATTGATTTCCTCCTGTTTCTACTTCCCTCTGTAAAATATCGCCGCCCGCCTGCGACGCCAACGCAGCCACGCAGATAAAAACTGCGACAATGAATCGTCGTTGATGCCGGTCAACGCAACGCCGCATACAATAACGGCACCTCCAACCGTGAGCATCAGCCTCACGGTAAAAGAAAGGCCGGGAAGATTTAGGCATATCAAAGCAACCGGAACCAGCAGACAGAACGCCTCGATGCTGTTTCGGACGGGAAATGTCCCCAGCAGCTTGCCGGCGTCCGTAAAGTTTACCGGGATGATGTAATTGGTGTGCACAGGGCTGCCTCCTTTCTCACGGTATTTGGTCTAACAGGCATGACGCCAACTCACAAAAATCACGTTCCAATTCTGTAACTTCTTTTCTGCGGCGCCGAATTACTTCACGAAACCCTTTTTGGACAAGTGTAAGCTGTTCCAGGGTACAGGGCTTGCCGTATTGTTCGATATCTAAAAAGCGCATACGGCTAACACCCATTGCTGCCGATATTTCCTGCTGCGTGATTCGATATTTTTGACGTAAAGTATGTTCGACCAGCATATTAGATCTCCTAACTCGAAACAATCCAGAACGGCCCGCCGGAGCCAGCCGAGCGCTTGGCCTCCCGCATAATCAGCGGCAAATCCCATTCGCGCTGGCTGAAGCTGTAGCTGTACGGATCGGCAATCAACACCTTGCCGTCGACCGTCACGCCGCGAAGGACTATAAAATGGCCGCTGGTTGTGAATGTACCAGGCCCCATGATTACGACCACCAGCTTTCCGCTGGACAACGCATCGACAAGCTGCTGCGCGCTGGAAGCTCCTGCCCGCTGGACTGTCAAGCCATAATGAGCGAGCGCATCCGGTATCAGCGAGTGATAGCTGCCGTTTCCATATGTAGCGTGCCCGGTGGCCTCGCTCCAGGCAGCGACCTCCGGCGGGGTGATTACCTGCCCTGTCAAAGTCGATGCAGCGATGGCAACAGAGGTAGGGCCGCAGCCGGCAATGCCAATGGTGCTTCCGGAATAGCTGATCCCGCTCCAGCGGTTGTCCGTCTGCGCATAATACACAACCGGGATTTCGGCGTCTGTAAACGTCACATCTCCCATATCGACTGCGGGCGAGTCTCCCTGTGTCTGATTGTCCGCGATATTATCGTGGATGTAAGACGCCCACTGGCGCTGTTCTTCCGTGAAACCAATGCTTGACATAACTTCGTCCGGAGAGGCGGCGCGCAGGCTGATGCGCAGCCTGCGGCGCTCCACCTCGCGGGTGCGGATTTCTGTTGTGCCGTCAGGATAGGTATACAGGTATTCCTCTTCCTCGTAGTAGGTTTCAATTGAGGATGTCTGCCGGACGGTATGCTGCGTGATATTGCTGATCTCCGATTTGTTGATGGCGTCCAGTTCCTGCATGTGCAGGACTGAGGATATGGCCGCCATCCAGTAAGCGTCAAAACCCTGCAGATTCTTTGTGGCGGCCACATCGTCAAATCCTTCGGAAGCCTGCTGCAAAACAACGTCCGCGTGATTTTGGATGCTCTGCTGCGTTTGGGCGTAGTTGCCGTATGCAGTTTGCGCCTGTGCCGTCATATCCCGTATTTCTTCATCCATTACGGACGGAAAGCCGAACAGGCAGCTCGGCAGGGCTACGAAGATGATCAGAGGCAGGCACAGCAGAAAAAACAGAAGCCCAGCAACGGCCTTGACGATTTGGGGCAGAAAGCTTTTGACGGCCCCAACCCGCAGCGCCATATCCCCCGCCTTCCGCCGCCCCCTTTGCAATATTGGAGATTGCGGCGGCAAGCTGTGCCGTCGCACGGGCGCCATTGCCATTATCGTTTTCTCCCATTCGGCGGCCTCCTTTCCGGATGGGGAAGCGATGTTTCTTTCGCCTTGGTTTTTGGCATTGGTTGCTGCTGGGCGATATGTACTGCCCTTTTCACTTGCTTCTCTGCGGAATGTGGCATGGGATGATTTGTGGCTTCTGCAGGTCGCTGTGCTGTCGGCGCAGCCTCTATACCTCGCTCATAAGTACTGTTCGGCCACTTTTGTGTCCTCCGGGTAATATTTTCACTGAACGGCACTGATTCGGCCCGAGTTGTTTCCAGAGGACGCGCGGCATGGTCCGCTTCGGTCGTATGGGTGTCGGAATGGCTGGCAGAACTGGCAACAGCGGAATTCTTTTCTTCCACATATGCCGTCTGCCCGCTGGAATGTCCAGTTTCTCCTGCACGATGCAGCGGCGGCCTTGTCGCTTTCGGTGCGTCCTGCTGCATCACGCTCCCTCCGGAAGCAGCTCTTTCAGCCTGTCCCTGCGTTTGATGGGCCACGGGTCTTGATTTGCGACTGGAGGGCTTTTCTCCAGAAATTGTTTCCAAGCCCGGATTGTCAGAACCAGCCGCCCTTCGCTTATTTGGTGTGAGAACGGCAGGCGGCCGCTGTTGTTTTTTCTGCATGGGGGCATCGTCGTCGTCCATAAAGATGTCAATGTTGCCATGTGCGGCGGGAAAGGATCGTTTCGTATGAGCGGCGCCGGCTTGCGTCCCCGCAACCTGCGGACGTGTTGCCCGCCTGCTGCTGTAGTGGGCGGCGCTGCCGTGCATGCTGTTTCCGGAGGTATCATCTGACTTTTGACCGCCTGCAGGGCCGGCGGAACCGGAAGGCGGTTCAGGCGATGGACCATTGGGCGCGGAGGGGCCTGGCAGCCCCGGATATCTGTTTGCCGCCGGAAGCGCGGGTGGTGGTAATTCGGGTAAGTCGCTGAAGGTGCCGCCCCAGCGCCAGCCCCCGGGGGCGTAGCCCCGGAAGCCACCGAAGTGCGGCATCTGTCCGGTATATGCCTGTGCCGCCTGCCGGACTGTATTGGCTGCCGAACGCAAAAACATAGCCGTAACCGCGCCCGGGAACATCCGTTCCCGGCCAGTATGGGCGGCGTTGAGACCCAGTCTGCACAGAATATCGTCAATGCGGCGGGCTACTTTACATAGGCCCACGACAAAAATCAGCCAAGGGATAATGGTAAGCGTGTTCGGTATGGTACTCAGTGCAGATAAAATGACTTTCAGGAAAAACACATTGCTTACCATAACCACGCACATACTGCCGAACATACGAACCCAGCCCTTGAAGATATCTTCTGTGGACCGGCTGCCACCCATGGCGAACGCCACCGGGGCAAAGAAGACCAGTACGTTCAGCACGACATACCGTTCGCCGATCTCAAAAAACAGTTTAAATACCTGAAAGAGCATGATAAGCCCGCAGATTACTGCCAGAAGCCAGCCCGCCGTGAAGTCAAACCATGCTTCCTCGGGGGCCATGATATTGACGGTATCCGGCATTTGCAGCAGAACAATGATTTTGCTGGTCAGATTCATCCCAACCTGGCAGATCTCCGGGCTTGCAAACAGTAAAAAGGCAAAGAGAAAGCTTTTGGCAAACAGCAGCTTCGGGTCTTCGGCGTTGAGGCCGATCCCCGCCATCATGGAACGCATCGCCTGGAACGCAAGGTTGCCCAGCAGGAGTGCCCAGCCCACGGCGATTAGGATTTTCTGCATGTCCAAAACGACAGGGGCATGGCTGACAAAGTAGGAGGTATCCATGCTGAAAACCTCTAGCAGCAAATTGCCGATAAAGCCGACGCACTCCAGAATCAGGTCATAAAACCAGAGCACAAGCCCCTTTACGATAAGCTCCAGCATGGTTTTCCCTCCTTTTTATACTCCGGGTTCCAGAGTCGCCAGCCCTGAAAAGAGCGGGGCGACATAGGCGATAAACGCACCGATACCGTTGATGACGGCCCACGCAATCCAGATCCTTTTGAGCCAATCCCATGACTGATCGACGCGCTGCTGTCGGCCGCCGGAGAATTTACAGCCGAGTACCGCCACCGCGCTCATGAGCCCGGCCAGCACGGTGCTGATGCCGGCGATTTGAGAATAGACGTCTGTAATGATCTCACGCCCCACCGTCCACATATCTTCGACGGCATAGGCAGGGGAGGCGCAGATGAAGAGAAGCGCCGCTATGGACACCATGGAGATATACCTCCGGGGTAGCATTTGACAAAAGCACGTTACTTTTACAGAATATTTCTTTTTTTGCATACAAACACTCCCTGGAAAAGAGGGGCGGCCCAAAAAGAGCCGCCCCTGTCTTATATTTTGATGTGAA
>OGQA01000783.1_pt1 | contig 15741 bp, 9 predicted proteins | sample 1553011 | NCBI WGS metagenome assembly OGQA01 (sample SAMEA2580256, study PRJEB22360) | human gut metagenome | biome: human gut; feature: human-associated habitat; material: faeces | place: Denmark | collected 2008/2010 | reverse complement strand
CTCCATGGCCCTTGGCGCCGTGGCCGGACGCGGCATTTCCTACCGTCCCGGCGTGTCGGGCCGCCTGTGCGGCCGCCGACACCGGAGCGAACGTGCTGATGGTGACCGGCGGCGACGTGGGCGCCGGCGGCTCGACCTACTATCCGTTTTCTCCCGCCTGGGGCATCATGTATGCCGACAGCGACGCGGACTGCGACGTCTTTTATCAGGAGATTCTCTCCTCCGGCATGGGCTGCATGAAGCCGGCGCTGGTCCGGCGGCTGGTCGAGGATTCCCGGGCGCGCTACCGCGAGCTGCAAAACTGGGGGCTTTCCTTCCGCTCGCTGGAGGATATCCGGCTGACGACCTGTTTTGGCGCCGTGCTGCGCGGCGCCGTGCTGGACGATGTCGCCAACCTCCGCGCACCCTTCCTGCGCCAGCTCCAGCGGCGCGGGGTGCGCGTCCTTGCGCAGCTGGAGGCCATTGATCTTTGCGTGCAGGACGGCCGCTGCTGCGGGCTGCTGTGCGCGGGGCCCAACGGGGAAACCGTCCGCCTGGCGGCCGGCGCGGTGGTGCTCGCCACGGGCGGCGCGGAGTCCCTCTGGGAATACCGGTGCGCGGGGGAAGGGCTGCTGGGCGCGGCGTACGCCATGGCGGCACGGCATGGCGCGCCGGTGGTCAACCTGGAATTCATCCAGTTTCTGCTGGGCACCCTCTCGCCCGTCCCGCACACGCTCTTTTACCATTTTACCCTCAGCACGCATCCCGAGCTGCTCGACGCGGACGGGCAGCCGCTGCTTTCGGACCTGCCCGAGGGCGTCACGCCCGACATGTGCCTGGACGCCCATGCGCGGCATGGCCCTTTCACCACCGTAGACGCCTCTCAGTATCTCGAGCGGGCCATCCTGGCCCGTACCCGCACGCAGCGTCCCCTGCGCGGCGTACAGCTGCGCTACACGCAGGATATCAGCCGGTTGCCCTCCTTTGCGCACTGGAACGGATATCTGCAACGCATGCGCGTCCGCCCCATGGCGCAGCCGTTCTGGCTTTACCCCCACTGCCAGGGCTTCAACGGCGGCATTGAAATCGACGAGAACGCCGCCACCGCCATCGCCGGCCTGTATGCCTGCGGCGAGAGCGCGGGCGGCATCCATGGCGCCAACCGCATGGGCGGCAACGCCATTTTGGCCACGCAGGTTTTCGGGCGCATTGCCGGCATCAGCGCCGCGGCCTTTGCGCGCGCCCATCCGCCATGCGCGCTCACGCCCGCCGCCTTCACCGCGCCGCGCGGCGCGGATTGCCTTTCCGCTTGGGAGACGCTCGAGCGCCTTCGCGCGCTGATGCAGCGCCATGCCTTTCTGGAGCGGGACGAGCAGGGCCTTTCCCTGGCGCTTGCGGGCGTGCGCGAACTGCAGGCGCAGTTTGACCCGCAGGCGCGCCCGGCTGCCGGGCGCCCCCGCCCGCCCCCCCCCCTGCCGCTTTCCGGGCCGTTTTGCGCGCTGCACCAGGTGGGGGCGGTCGTGCGGTACAACTTCCGCATGTGGCGGGGGAACGCGCGCGTGCTGCTGACGTTCGCGCTCGCCTTCATCCTGTGCTTCCTGCTCTCGGACAAGGCGGCGGCGTTCGCCTACGAGATGGGGACGACGATGCAGGCGTTTGAGCCGTTCGTGTGGACGTTCGGGGACGCGAACAGCGTGCTGCTGGTGTCGCTGCTGCTGATCCTGCTGTTTGTGGACATGCCGTTTCTCGGCGCGGGGGTGCCGTATTACCTGATCCGGATGAAGCGGCGGACGTGGCTCGTCGGGCAGGCGGCGTATGCGGCGCTGGCGACGGCGCTGTACATCGCGTTCATCTTTGCGGCGACGACGGTCATCTGCATGGGGAACAGCTTCATCGGGAACATGTGGTCGGAGACGGCGGCGATCCTCGGGTATTCGGGCGCGGGGAAGGCGGTGGCGCTGCCGGCGCTGGTGAAGGTGCTGGAGCTGTCGCGGCCGTACGAGTGCGCGGGGACGATCCTGCTGCTGATGCTGCTGTACACGCTGCTGCTGGTGTTTTTGATGCTGTTTGTGAACATCCGGCGCGGGCGGGCGGCGGGGATCGTGGCGGCGTTCGCGCTGTCGCTGTATGGCTTTTTGCTGAACCCGGAGTTGATCAAGCAGCTGTTCAACCTGCCGGACGAGCTGATGTACAAGGCGAACGTGGCGGTGGGGTGGCTCTCGCCGCTCAACCACGCGACGTACCACATGCACAACTTCGGCTACGACCTGCTGCCGCGGCTGTGGCAGACGGAGGCGATCTTTGCGGCGCTCATCCTGCTGCTGTTCTTCCTCACGCTGCGCGCGCTCAGGACCTACAACTTCCATTTCACGGGGGTGGATGAATGAAAATCGCCGCCCCGCGAGGGAACGGCTCGCTTCTTTGGAGGGGAAATATCAACGAAAGAAAAAGGAGGACCCAAACAATGAAGAAAAAGCTCATTTGCATTTTCCTGGTGCTGTTCCTGTTTGCGAGCGCCTCCGCGCTGGCATTGGATGATCCTGCGACCTACTTTGATGCGCTTATCAGGAACGGGCCATCTCAGGAGGTATGTTCCGCGACAAGGGGAGACGACAACTATACGGAAATTCAAATTGCCCGCCTTTCCTTCACAGGGCCGGTAGATTCCGTATCATTCCGCGGATATTGGAGCGGAGAAAGGGTCACAAACCTGATGACCTATCCGGGTCAGCTGCAGAGTATATACTTCTCTGATGTTGAGAATTTCGAGTCCGGATGCACCGTGATACTGATGGGCAGCATCCCGCCGGACGAGAACACCCCGGCCTCCGCCAGCGTGGGCGCGCACTGGTACAGATAAGTTGAGGAAGAGCAGGGCGTCCCCGCCCCCTGCCGCCTGACAATAGGAATGTCACAAGGATTTACCAGGGAGGATGGTTTATATGCGAAAAAGAGTTTTTGCCATCGCATTGCTTTGCTTCGCCATCATACTCTTTCCCGCCTGCCAGCCGACGCCCACGGAGGAGGTCGTCGTACAGCAGGGGGAATCGACGAGCGCGTCCGTCGGGCCGGTGCTTGCTGACCTGTTGCCGCTGCCGGAGCGGGTGGACCGGCCGGAGCAAACGCTCGGCGGAGCCGCCGTGACGATCGCCGCGCAGGTCATCCAGCCAAACGCGCAGGCGTGTCCCGTGGTCGAGGTGCGGCAGACCACCTTTTCCCGGGAGCGGCTCAGGGAGCTGACGGAACGCTTCTGCCCCGGCGCGGAGCTCTACCATTACTGGCAGCCGACGCAGCGGGAGCTGCTTGAACAGCGCGCCGCGCAGCTCGAGTATGGCGACGACAGCGAGGATTCGCGCATCATGCTGGATTGGCTCGACGAGACGATCCCGACCGCGCCGCTGACCGAGGAGCGGGTCCCGTTCGACTGGAGCGAAGAGCTGCCGGCGACCTATGCCATGGTCTGCGCGGTGCGCGGGCCGGAGGAAGCCGTTTCCTCTTTCCACCTTGGCCCGCAAAAGTTTGTCTATTTCAGAACGCGCAATCATGTTGTATACTCCGAAAGCATCTATACGGCGCAGGAGTTTGAGCGTTTCCCGGCGCCATCCGTCGGGAAGGACGAGGCGCAGGCGGCGGCGGAGGAAGTGCTGGCGCAGCTCGGCCTGACGGACGCCATGCTGCTGAGCAAGACGGAACGCATGGTTGAGTTGTATGCCAACGTGCCGCTGCGCGTCGGCTATATGTTTACCTTCACGCCGGGGTACGGGGGGCTGGCAAGCGTGCCGCCGGAGGGCTATACGGCCAGCGAGACCGTGCCGCCGTCCGTCGTCGCGCCCTGGGACATCTCGTGGCTGTATGTTTTTGTGGACGAAGAGGGGATCGCGCAGATCGGCTGGAGTGAGCCGGTCGCATTTGGCGAGGTGCTGGAGGAGGACGCGGCGCTGCTGCCGTTTGAGCAGATGCTGGAGCGGGCGGAGCAGCAGCTGCTCTACCTGTATGCCGCCGACGGACTGCCCGGCGGCGGACAGACGGACGCGGGGGAGATACGAACCAGGATTGAGGTGACGCGCATCTCGCTCGTGCGCGGGTGCATCCAGCTGCGGGACGAGCGGGACGTGGGGCAGAGCGTGCCGCTGTGGCGCTTTGACTATCTGGAGCACTACGGCGAGGACGCCGACCCGCTGGAGCACGTCCTCTACCTCGATGCGCGCACCGGCGCATATGTGGAGCCGCGCATGGACATGGAGACGCTCATGCAGCTGACGTCCTGACGCGGCGGCATGGCAAATGGCCGGGGAACGGGCAACACACGGCGGGCGGCGGAACCGACGAAGGAGGGAAATATGGCGGACAACGCGATCGAGCTGGACAATCTGACCAAGGCGTTCGGGCCGGACACGGTGCTCAAGGGCGTCACGCGCGGCTTTGAGCGGGGGAAGATTCACGGCGTGGTGGGCAACAACGGTTCGGGCAAGACGGTGATGTTCAAGTGCATCTGCGGCTTTCTGCAGCCGACGGCGGGAACGGTGCATGTGGACGGGAAGCAGATCGGCGTGGACGTGGACTTCCCGCCGGACATCGGGATCATCATCGAGTCGCCGGGGTTTCTGCCGCAGCTGCCGGGGCTGAAGAACCTCGAGATCCTCGCGGGGCTGAAGCGGAAGATCGGGCTCAAAGAGGTGGCGGACACGATCCGGCAGGTGGGGCTCGACCCGCTCTCGCCAAAGCCGGTCGGCAAGTATTCGCTCGGCATGCGGCAGCGGCTGGGCATCGCGCAGGCGATCATGGAGCGGCCGTCGCTGCTGATTCTCGACGAGCCGATGAACGGGCTGGACAAATACGGCGTGGCGGAGATGCGCGCGCTGTTCCGCTCGCTGGCGACGGACGGGCGCACGATCCTGCTGGCGAGCCACAACATCCAGGACATCGAGGAGCTTTGCGACACCGTGTGCGAGATGGACGCCGGCGTCATGACCATGGTCAAGGAATGAGTTTGCGGCGGAAAGGAGGAAGCATGATGCAGCAAAACGCGCAAAGGCACGGGCAAACCCGCGCCCTGTCTCTGCTGCTGGTCTTTCTGTTTGCCGCGCTGCTGACTGCGTGCCAGCCAACGCCCACGGAGGACATTGTCGTCAACAAGGGGGACGGGACAACCATAGCGGAAGCGCCCACGGGACGATATGCGGCGCCGGAGCGGTATATGGATGAGCTGACGTTTCAAGCGGCGGGCGTCGACACCCGCGTGCGGATCGACGCGGCCGTCTCCGTGCCGGAGGTCGAACGCTACCCCGTGTACGCCGTCAGCCCCGCCGCCTATCCAGAGGCGACCGCCCGGCAATTCATCTCGGCCTGCCTGGACGGACACGAGGGCTTTACCGGCTGTACGGGGGACGGCACGACAAAAGTCATGGCACAGCGGCTGATCGAAGAATACCAGGCGGTGCTGGAGCCGGAGCACCCGCTCTGGCAGCGGATGCGGGAGAATAACGATTATTCTGAGGAGCGCACGGAATTTACCCTCCAGGAATTTGAGCAGGCCATTCGGAAGTTGCAGGACGAATACTCCTCCCTGCCGGACGCCATCACCGGCACGCCGTATACGGGGGAAACGCCACTGGCGGTGGACATGGACATCCTGTTTGACGCCGGCGGCCCCGTGCCGGGCATGGTCTCCCTGCACCGTTGGAATCCGTCCAACCATGTGTACGCATATACCGCGGGACGCCGGTATGGCGGGCCCTCCTTTCGCATGGAATGGCCGAGCCAATATGACTGTTATGCCCGGCTGACGATTTCGGAGGAAGAGGCGCGGCAGATGGCCGACACATTTGTCGCTACGCTCGGCATCCCCGACCTGCTGTGCGTCGCAAGCGGCCGCGAGGTCTGGTCGCGGTTGGATATCTTCATTCTGGAATGGACGAAATCTCCAGTCTATGTGTTCGTCTATACGCCCACGGTGGATGGCGTAGCGATGGAATATGTGGACGTGGAGTACCTGTTCGATTGCCTGAATTGGAACATCCACCACCCCGAGGGGTTCAGCAACGACGTGTGGCGGCAGAACGCGCTGTATGTGTTCGTGAGCGAAGCGGGCGTGGAATGCGCCTCGTGGCAGAACGCGGTGAGGGCGGAACGGACGGCGACGCTCGCGGAAAACGCGGCCTTGCTGCCGTTTGACGCGGTCATGGAACGGTTTTCGGAACAGATCCGGTACGGCACGAACTTTCGCAGCACGGCGTCGGAGGAATTTCTGCGGCCCGACCGGCAGATGCTGACGATCGACCGCATCGCGCTCGGCTATGCCTGCGTGCTGGACGGCGAAGGCGCGGACAGCTACCGGCTGGTGCCGGTGTGGGATTTTTTCGGGAGCATGGTGGAGGAATACGACGAACCGCTTTCGGAGGGCTCCAGCTGGGCGACCAACGAGAACGGGGAAGTGGAAGAGACGGCGCTCGGCCGCAGCTTTTTGACTCTCAACGCGATTGACGGCAGCGTGATCGACCGCATTGTCGGGTACTGACGCGCGGCGCGGCCCACGGGCACCCAGTTGAAACGAACAGGAGGGAACGAGGATGAAACGAACGGGACGCTTTACGCAGCACATGGCGCTGCTGCTCGCTCTGCTCCTTGCCCTTTTCCTGCTGGCCGCCTGCCAGCCGACGCCCACGGAGGAGGTCGTCGTACAGCAGGGGGAACCGACGGACGCGTCCGCCGGGCCGGTGCTTGCTGACCTGTTGCCGCTGCCGGAGCGGGTAGACCGCCCGGAGCGGACGCTCGGGATCGGCGGCGTCGCGTTCGCGGCGGAGGTGGCCGCGCCGGAGGCCGAGGTCTGTCCGGTGGTCGAGGTGCGGCAGGCCCCGTTCACCACGGAGCGCCTGCGGGCGCTGGCAGAGGCGTTCTGTCCCGGCGCGACGCTCTATCACAGCTGGGAGCAGACGCAGGAGGAATTGCTCAGGCAGCGCGCCACGTTGCTCGAGTATGGCGGAGACAGCGAGGATGCGCAAATCAAGCTGAAATGGCTCGATGAGACGATCCCGATCGCGCCGCTGACAGTGGAAAAGGTTCCTTTTTCTTGGGACGAAGTGCCGGAAGAAACGTTTTTGTCAGTTCGCGCGCTGGATGGCGCAGGCCAAGTTTCCTGTGCGTTTCAGTTCGGGGCGCATGTATTTGTCTATTTTCGAGATGCCGAGTTGGTTCTATCTTCAAAGGCGCTTTATACCGAGCAGGAGTTTGCGCAGTTTCCGGAACCGGATATTGCAGAAGATGTAGCGCTGACGGAGGCAAAGAAGATACTGACGATTCTGGGACTTTCCCCGGAGGATATGCAACTCGTGCAAACGGACAGGTTTGTGGCGCGGTACAGCACTATTCCCATGTGCAGTGGCTATGAATTTTCATTCGCTCCGGTATATGCGGGGTTGCCCGGCATACGGACGGAGAGCTTTTCCATGAACGATACCATGCCGCCGTCCATCGCTGCGCCCTGGCATGCAGAGTGGCTGCGCATCTATGTGGACGCGGATGGGATTGCCCAGGTGTCGTGGCAGAACCCGTCCGCTTTTGGGGCGGTGCTCGAAGAGGACGCGGCGCTGCTGCCGTTTGAGCAGGCCGTGGAGCGGGCGGAGCAGCTGCTGCTCTATCAGCACGCGCAGATTCCGGGGCTGGAGGCGGACGGGACGGGCGGCGTTTTGCAGCACGTGGAGGTCTGTCGCATCTCGCTGGTGCGCGGGTGCATCCAGTTGCGGGACGAGCGGGACGTGGGGCAGAGCGTGCCGCTGTGGCGCTTTGACTATGTCTATCGCTATGCGGACAACGCCCCGCAGGAGATGGCACTCTACCTTGACGCGCGCACCGGCGCATACGTCGAGCCGCGCATGGACATGGAGACGCTCATGCAGCTGTCGTCCTGACGGGGCGGCATGGCAAATGGCCGGGGAACGGGCAACACACGGCGGGCGGCGGAACCGACGAAGGAGGGAAATATGGCGGACAACGCGATCGAGCTGGACAATCTGACCAAGGCGTTCGGGCCGGACACGGTGCTCAAGGGCGTCACGCGCGGCTTTGAGCGGGGGAAGATTCACGGCGTGGTGGGCAACAACGGTTCGGGCAAGACGGTGATGTTCAAGTGCATCTGCGGCTTTCTGCAGCCGACGGCGGGAACGGTGCATGTGGACGGGAAGCAGATCGGCGTGGACGTGGACTTCCCGCCGGACATCGGGATCATCATCGAGTCGCCGGGGTTTCTGCCGCAGCTGCCGGGGCTGAAGAACCTCGAGATCCTCGCGGGGCTGAAGCGGAAGATCGGGCTCAAAGAGGTGGCGGACACGATCCGGCAGGTGGGGCTCGACCCGCTCTCGCCAAAGCCGGTCGGCAAGTATTCGCTCGGCATGCGGCAGCGGCTGGGCATCGCGCAGGCGATCATGGAGCGGCCGTCGCTGCTGATTCTCGACGAGCCGATGAACGGGCTGGACAAATACGGCGTGGCGGAGATGCGCGCGCTGTTCCGCTCGCTGGCGACGGACGGGCGCACGATTCTGCTGGCGAGCCACAACATCCAGGACATCGAGGAGCTGTGCGACACCGTGTGCGAGATGGACGCCGGCGTCATGACCATGGTCAAGGAATGAATTTGCGGCGGTCGTGCTACAGGGAAAGAAAGAGCAAGGTGGTGATGCATATGTTTGTGTGCAAGTAAAAAGTCCCTGCAAAACCAAACGGTGCAACGTTTCTGCCGCTGGCACGGCAGGCTGGGTTTACAAGGACTGTAAAGCATTATAACACAACGGACTTCACAAAAATAGTTGAATAACAGAAAGGAGTTATACAGATGTACGGGAAGAAAAAGAAGCGGCTCTCCTTGCTTGTTGCCATGATAGTACTGCTGTCCTTTTCTGGGATTGCGCTTGCTGCTATGGTATCGGGCGTATGGACATCGGGAACTTGTATGCGCGCTTTTACTGCTTCACAAGAACTGTCAAAGCCGACAAATGAAGATTGGTTCAAATTCTATTTAAGGCCATATAGTGTTCTTTATGCCGATGATAACTATTCTAGAGAGGGGATACTGCAAACATGGGTTATGACGCGCGATGGAGCCAGAATGAGCGGAATAACCATTGCAAGTGCTGCTAGAGCTGCTTATATGGATATTTATCCTCAAGCAGATGAGTATAATACACTTAAAGTACGTATCCAAAACTATGAGTGTTACGACACGTATAACATGAGATCGTCTGGAGAGTTCTGGGCTAGTTATTAAAGTAATAAATTTCTCCCGCCATCCATTTTAATGGATGGCGGGAGAAAGGTGGCAAACGACATAAACAACAAAGGAGTATTCACAGTGACTTATAAACAAATGCTTTCCATAGCATGTGCCATCATTCTTTTGCTGACCGGTTGCCAGCCGACGCCGGAGGAGGACATCGTCGTGAACAGGGGCGACGGGGCGCTCGAGGCGGCCATCGCGGCGACGGCGGTGCCGTCCGAGCAGCCGCTGCTGCCGGTGGACGAAGTCGGGCAGCGCATCGAGCACTGGACGGACGAGCTGCACATTCGCGGGCTGACCTGCACGATCGACGCGGACATCGTGCTGCCGGACAATAAGATATTCCCTGTTTACCGGGTGCGACAGCGCCCGCTCGACGCAAAGACCGTGACGGAGACGCTTGCCACACTGCTGGCCGGCGCGACCGGCGCGCGCGAGACCACCCGCACGCGCGAGGAAGTGCTGCTCGACCTGATGCTCGCCCGCAGGGGCAGCTATGCCATTTATGACGGCGTGGGCGTTTGGGAGCCGTACGACGGACAGGAGGAGGACATCGCACGGCTCGAGGAGGAGCTCCAGACCATCGGCGAGGAGGAGTTCGGCCCCGTGCCGGACACCGTGCCGCTCGACACGCCATATACCTACGCGCTGCCGGACGGCGGGCGTATCCGCGTGCGCCTATCGCAGGACGGGCTATATGCCGCCGCGTTTGGCGCTTACAGCGGCGTACAGCCTGAGAGCTGGGTCGTGTACGGTGATGCGTATCCGGGCGAGCCGAAGGGGACGATGCTGCAGAACGTGAAGATTTCGCAGGAGGAAGCCGAGGCCGCGGCGGAGGCGTTCCTCGAGCAGGCCGGGCTGACCTATCTCGGGCTTGCCGAGGCGGAGAAGGCGCGCGTCCTGCAGAGCACGACGTATGAAACGCTGTCCGAGGGCTGGCAACTCACCTATGCGCGCGGCGATGGCGGATGCATCCCGATATACTATGACAACCAGCAGAGCGGCATCCTGTACATGCCCTCGGAGGATTACGCGCAGCGCTGGTTCCCGGAGTTTGCGCGAATCTATGTGGACGAGAACGGCGTGCGGAGCTTTGAATGGCGCAACCCGCTCGAGATCGTGGAGACGATGAATGAGAACGTGCTGCTGCTGGAGTTTGACGAGATCAAAGGGCAGATCACGCAGGCCATCGAGCTCGGCTATGCCTACATGAGCGAACTGATGGGCGGCGGCGAAAACACGGTGACGGTGGATCGCATCGTGCTGACGAACGTGCTCGTGCCGATGAAGAACACGGTGGACTATCAGATGCTCGTGCCCGCGTGGGTGGTATTTTATGAGGAAGACCTGGGGCTCGGCGAGCCGCTGCGCGATTTCATCGCGGTGAACGCGGTGGACGGCTCCATCGTCGATCTGCAAGTGATGCCTGACATGATGTGACGCAGGCAGAGCATCAAACCTGAAAGGGGGACGCATCGTGAAGCGCATCTGTGCCGCACTGCTTACAGGCCTTTTCCTGTTGCTGACTGCGTGCCAGCCGACGCCGGAGGCAGAGCTCGTCGTGAACAAAAGCGACGGGACGTTGGAAGAGGCCATTGCGGCAGAGGCGCTGCCGCCGGCGCGGTATGAAGCGCCGGAGACGCTGTGCCTCGACCCGTTCGGCACGGAAACGCTTGAGGTCGTGGTGAATGCAGAGGTCGTCGTGCCGGAGGTGGAGCGGTACCCCATCGTCGAGGTCACGCTCCGCACCATCACCGTGGACTGGGCGCGGGACATGATGTACAAAATGGCGGATGGCAGGAAGGTCTACACCTATCAAACGGAAACAGCCGCTACCAAGGAACAGATCGAGGCAGAGATCGCCCTGCTGCAGCAGCAGCTGGCCAACCCGGATGCCTATCTGCCCGCTGGAGCGGACGAGCAGGCGCGCGCTGAAGCAGAAAAAGAGTGGCGCGAGGTGCTTGAGGCATGGGAGGTGTTGTACCGGGAGGCGCCGGGCGCATTTGAGCGGCGGGAAATCGACCTTCAATCTGCCGATTTTGATTTGATGGGACAAATGACCGGCGCAGTTGACTTTGGAAAAGAGCGGGAGACCTATCTGACCGTGGCCGCCTGGTACGGAGGGCCGGGCGGCAGCGTGGAGTTCAACAATGTGGACGACGGCGTGGGACTACCGTTCAACTTCGACATGGACAGCGACCTGACCGACCTCAATGACGTCTCGATCAGCGTGGAAGAGGCGGTACAGATTGGGCTCGACTATCTCGCGCAACTGGGGGAGACGGACTTTTCCCCCGCGCTGATCGTCGCGGGATATTGCCATCCTCGCAGCAGTGAAAATATCAAGCCGATGGAGGAATGGCCGCAATGCTACCAGATCCAGTTCACACGTAACGTCGCGGGCGTGCCCGCTACCTACCGGGAGGGGCATTACGACCTGCTGCTGTCCGGCTCGGACGGGAAGGAACGCTATGCGCCCGCCTATCCGGAGGAATCCATTGAGATGGACATCCGCGACTCGGGCGTGAACTACCTGTATTGGAGCACGCCGAGCGAGCTGGGGCGCACGCTCAATGAGAACGTGGCGCTGCTGCCGTTTGAACAGATCGTGGAGCGGTTCTGCGACCAGATTCTCTACAACGCCACACCTGCCGTCGGGGAGGACGAAGCGGTGATCAAAAAGACGTTGTACATCGACCGGATCGAGCTTGGCATGGTGCGGGCGCTGCAGCGCGGGAGCGTCGACCAGTGGATCATGGTGCCGGCGTGGACGTTCTTTGGCAAGACGGCGCTGCAATACGCAGGACCGCAGCCGGGCGGGTATCCGCTCGACGAGAACAACGAGTACATCAGCGAAACGCCGGGTTACAGCTATCTCATCCTCAACGCCGTGGACGGCAGCGTGTATGACCCGGGCGTCGGGTATTGACCGTCCGCAGACAGCGTGACGGGCATGTGAAAGGGGGACGCATCGTGAAGCGCATCTGTGCCGCACTGCTTACAGGCCTTTTCCTGTTGCTGACTGCGTGTCAGCCGACGCCGGAGGAGGACATTGTCGTCAACAAGGGGGACGGGGCGCTGGAGATCAAGTTGCAGGCGACGCCGGTGCCGCCCGAAGAGGCGCAGGCGTTCGCGGTTCCGGACTGCTGGCAGGAGACGCTGGAGATCGGCGATTCGCGGGTCGTGTTCGACGCGGCGGTCGAGTGCCCGGTCACGGCGTTCCCCGTGTTTGAAGTGGAGGAAGCCTCGTTCACGGCGCAGACCGTAAACGAGGCGCTCGCCCGGCTGGCGCCGGATGCGGAGCGCGTCTGGCTGGCGGGCACCTCCTCCGAGGAGTTGAACGAAGAGTTGGCGGCCGCCATCCGCGGCTGGTGGTATGACGACGGATTGGGCGGTGGCCATTACGGGCCGTACGAAGGGCAGGAAGAGGACATCACGCGCCTGCAGCAGCAGCTCGCAAACGCCGTGGACGAGAGCGCGCCGTATGCCCCGTTTGAAAGCCTTCCGGTGAAACATACCGTCCTGTGCGCGGACGGCAGAAGCATTACGGTCTATGCGTATGACGATTGCTGGGCGTTCACCATCGATCTGGGGCATGCGGCCGTCATGCAGGGGGAGAGCCTCGTTGCCACCGGCGGGGCGATGGGCAACGAGCCGCCGGGGACGGAGATTGGCGAGGTCTCCGTCACACCGGAGCAGGCGGTGGAACAGGCGCAGGCCATGCTGGAGACGCTCGGGTATGCCGGGATGCAGGTGGCCTCCGTGGAGAAAGCGCGCATGGTGAATGCGGTCACGGCAGAAGTGCTGGCCAACGGCTATCAGCTCATCCTCTGCCGCGGGGACGGCGGCTATGCGCCGTTTGACTCGCTGCTGCTGGGGCATTCCGCGCTGCAGATTCATGAGCCGCTGGCCTATCGGAAGGCCTGGCGTCCGGAGCGCATGCAGATGTTCGTGGACGAGCGGGGCGTGCGCTATGTGGAGCAGACGTATCCCATCCGCGTGCTGCGCACCGTCAGTGGGAACGCGCAGCTGCTGCCGTTTGCAAGGGTGCAGGAGCTGCTGCGGAACCGGTTCCGGCATGAGTTTCGCTGGACGGAGGTGAGCGGCGCGACGGTCACGGTGAAGCGGGTCGCGCTGGTGGGGGCGCTGGTACGGGTGAAAAACGACCTGGAGCGGGCGTACATCGTGCCGGCGTGGCTGTGCGAATACACGACGGACACGGGCTCCGCGCCGGACCAGCGCTACGCCATCGCCGTCAACGCCATCGACGGTACGAACGTGGACGTGAAGCTGGCGTAGCGCCCGGGCGGCGGAACCGCCTGCAGACCGCGTGACGGGCATGTGAAAGGAGGCTTTTTATGAAGCGCATCTGTGCCGCACTGCTTACAGGCCTTTTCCTGTTGCTGTTCTCCGCCTGTCAGCCAACGCCAGAAGAGGACGTGGTGGTGAACCGGGGGGACAGCGCACAACCGTCAGGCGGCGCCCAGCCGTCGGGCGGCGTTGTGCCGGACGCCGTCCCGACGGAGGACCTGCTTTCCATCCCGCAGAAGCTGACGCTGACGGAACAGCCGCAGAAGAACGTGATCGTCTCCATTGACGCACCGGTTTTGCTGGCACGGGACGCCGCCTACCCGATCATCGAGGTGCTGCCGTATGACACGCTGCACGATGCGGAGCTGATCAACCGGCTTTTGCAATCCGTCTGCCCCCGTGGCACGGTCTATGAGGCGTGGGAGCGTACGAAGGCGGAGGTCGAGGAACAACTGAAGGCGGCGCTCTCCTACCACGGGCAGAGCGGCTCGGTAGTGGACAAAGACGTGCTGGAGTCTACGTTCATCCCGATGTTTGAGGAAGAATACCAGACCGCACCGGAGGAGGCCGTCAAGATCAAGCACGATGTGGCGAGCGGATTCGAGAGCGGGCAGTATTATTTTGTGGAGCGGCCTGACGGCGGAACGGCCCGGCTGCAGTTCCGCTACGGCAACAGCGTGGACTTTATGGCAACAGAGCGGATGGTGTTCTACGACGAAAGCTTCATCCAAGAGGGTGACCCGCCACTGGCAGAGCCGGAGATCACAAAGGAGGAAGCGATCCGCATCGGCGATGAATTCCTGCACAACCTAGGGATCGAATGTACCGCCCTTGTCAGGGTGGAGAAAGGGTTTTCCTTGTATAACTATGAGCGGCAGGAAAGCGTCTACCTGCTCAGCTACGTTCGCAAAATCGGCGAGGCCTATTCGCTGGACTGGGGGCGGGTGATCGGCTGGACAACTCCGTACGCTCCCTTGTCCACGCTCGGCGCGCCATGGCAACCGGAAGGCGTCTATCTTGCCGTCGGTTCGGACGGTGTGATCTACGCGGCTTGTGACGGTCTCAGCCGCACGTCGCAGGTGCTGGAGGAGGAAAGCGCGCTGTGCGATTTTGAGCGGATCACCGACAGGATTGTCGAGCAGCTCGGCTTCCAGTTTGCCGGCAGGACGATCGACGGCAACGGCAATCCGATCATGAACAACCTGCAGGTCAGCAACATCGAGCTGATCTACGCTCTGGTGTGCCAAAAAGATCACGTGGACATCGGCGTCTATATCCCAGTCTGGGAAATCACCTATTATTGGAATGACGATCCGGTACGGCAGCAGCTCTATCTCTCGGCGCTCGACGGCGGCACGGTGGAGCCGCGCATGACCTGGAAAGATCTGCTGAATTGGGCGGAACAAATGGCCAAAGAGGAGGCGTTGGAGGCGCTGCCCGGTGCGGAGGAAGGTTCGTGATCTGCGCCGTGCGGCATGCGCCGCACGCGGGCGGAGGAGACTGCGACACTACTGCGATAATGATGGACAAAAATTCCATAATACGCAGAAACATGCGATCCCGCGTCGTTATTTGAATCCTGTCGTTACAGACGGGCGGTGCTTCCCGCATGACGTTACAGATATGGAGGGAACGAGGATGAAACGAATGGGGCACATCACACGGCACTTTGCACGGCATATGGCGCTGCTGCTTTCCGCGCTGCTCGTGCTGGCGGCATGGCTGCCGGCGGCCGCGTTGGCGGACGGGGAGGGCGGCGTTGCGCCCCCGCCCGCGGGGCAGTCCGGCGCGCAGGATAGCGCCGCGGCAGGCGGGCAGGGCGGCGCGCAGGACGGCACCGGGACAGACGGGCAGGGCGGCGCGGCAGGCAACACGGCCACGCCCGTGCCGGCCAATACGGCGACGCCCACGCCATCCGTCGTAACCATCCAGGTGGACACGCCCGCGGAGGACACGCCCGCGCCGGTGCCGTCGTCGCTGCGCATCGACAGCCAGAACCTGTACGACGGCATGGCGGCCACGTATGCGCAGGGCTACGCCCCGACGGTCTCCGGCGGCAAGGCGACGATCATCCTGCCCCTGCTGTGCAGCGGGCAGCTCGCGGGCGACAGCCTCGTGGCCACGCCGGGCCTCGGCAGCACGCAGGACTCCCCGTTCGTGTTCGGCAACTATCAGCAGATCGT
>OGQA01000767.1_pt1 | contig 15932 bp, 9 predicted proteins | sample 1553011 | NCBI WGS metagenome assembly OGQA01 (sample SAMEA2580256, study PRJEB22360) | human gut metagenome | biome: human gut; feature: human-associated habitat; material: faeces | place: Denmark | collected 2008/2010 | reverse complement strand
GGGCCTATTAACTAACAATCCTATAAAATAAGCGTCATGAAAAAACACATTATATTATTTATAGCCATCTTTTTTGCCAGTGTATTACATGCACAGACAATCAACATTAGAGGAACCGTTACCGACACGAGTAATGAAACATTGCCAGGTGTATCTATAACCATAAAAGGTACTCAAACAGGAACAGTAAGTGATGCAAACGGCAACTACAGCATCAGGGCCCAAAGAGGAAATGTTCTGGAGTTTACTTTCGTGGGTATGGTAAAACAATCTGTTACCGTAGGAAAGCAAAATGTCATTAATATACAAATGGCAGCAGACGCCATTAATCTGGACGAAGTAGTGGCAATCGGGTATGGTATTGCCAAAAAGAGCGATTTAACGGGTGCCGTTGCCTCTATCAAATCAGAAAATCTTACTAACTCCAAAGCAGGAACAGTGACAACTGCCCTGCAAGGACTTGCCGCCGGCGTGCAAGTCACTACCGGCTCCGTAAAACCGGGTGGAGATGCTTCTGTCGTTATTCGTGGAGTAGGTTCGCTCCGAGCCGGCAGCGAGCCGTTATACATCGTCGACGGTATTCCCGTACAAGGAGGTTTGCAGGATTTATCTTCCGGTGATATTGAATCTATCGAAATATTAAAAGACGCTTCTTCCGCATCTATCTATGGCTCGAGAGGTTCTAATGGCGTAGTACTCGTGACTACCAAGAAGGGTACAAGCGGAAAAGCCAAAATCTCCCTGAATGCCTCTTTCGGTACGCAACGAATGTTGAACAAGCAAGATTTGATGAACGCACAGCAATACTATGAATTAGTATCCATTGCCCAGCCTAACTACAAATGGACATCAGAAGAACTACGCTTGCTAAGCCGTGGTGAATCGACCGACTGGCAGGACGCAGTGACCCAAAACGGGCAATACCAAAACTATAACTTCTCGATTTCCGGAGGGAAGAACGATATACAACACTTTTTAGGAGTAGACTGGTATGATCAGAAAGGTACGATCAAAAACTCGTCTTTCAATAAGCTGACCGTCCGATATAATATGGATGCCAAACTAAACAAGTGGCTGAGATACGGTGTACGTTTCAATGTCATTGAGTCAAAGCTCATGAATATCAATGAAGAAGCCGACTCGGGATACGGAACTATGTTCAGTGCCATTAGTTCACAACCGACAGCTCCTATCTATACCGAAGACGGAGAATACTTCGATGGTTTCCTCAACACGAGAGCAAATCCGGTGGCTATTGTTGACCTGCTTGACAAAGCTACACTCAAGTCCAGATTCGTAGGTTCCGCCTACATCGAGATAGAACCGATAAAGAACTTGAAATTACGTTCCGATAACGGCGGAGAACTTGTCTTTTATAAAGTAAATACTTACGAAGACGGCCGTATGGGACAGCATTATACGGCTGGTGGCCATGCTAATGTGATGTCGAACAAGAAAAGATATTGGCAAACAGAGAACACTGCCACTTATTCATTTGACATCAATAAAGAACATCAACTTTCTGCAATGGCAGGTTTCTCCGCTTCCAGAACAGATTATGAAGAAGTAACCGCCGACTCCAAAAAGTTATCATCTATTCTCAAGTATTACAATTTGCAAGGAGCGGAAGAACATGGACCGAACTCTTCGTATGCAGTCCCATCTTCTCTGGTGTCTTTCTACGGACGATTCAATTATAATTTCAGCAACCGCTATTTGGCAACATTGACGATGCGCGGCGACGGTTCTTCCCGTTTTGCTCCGGGACACCGATGGGGATTCTTTCCGTCACTGGCTCTTGCATGGCGTGCTTCTGAAGAAAGTTTCATCAAAGAAAACGCTCCGGTCATCAGCAACCTGAAGTTAAGAATCAGCGCCGGCAAACTGGGTAACCAGAATATCGGAGATTTTGCTTATGCCCCGACAATCGCCCTCGGAGGAGCTTCCGCTAATTACATTTTAGGTAATAACCTGGTAACCGGCTCCGTACAAACCTCTATTTCGAACCCGGAACTGACTTGGGAAAAAGCCAACCAACTAGACTTGGGTATTGACTTCGGGTTATTCAACAATCGGATAGCCGGTACGATCGAGGCCTACTATAAGCGTACGACTGACCTGCTATGGGAAGTACCCCTTCCGTTGGAATCCGGCTTCGGAACTTCACTTACCAATATCGGCAAAATTGATAACAAAGGTATTGAATTTACGCTGAACACGGTCAACATCAGTACCAAAGACTTCTTATGGACAACTGCCTTCATGATTTCTTATAATAGCAATAAGATCAAAGAACTTTATGACGGCAAACAAGATGTCAATAAAACATTGTTTGTGGGACGTCCTATCGGACAGTTCTACTTATTGAAATCCGAAGGTATCTGGCAAACCAATGAAGCTGCCGAAGCTGCCAAGTACAATGCCCAACCCGGTGACCGCAAGATTCTGGATGCCAAGAAAGACTATGTCATCAACGGAGAAGACCGTGATTTCTGCGGAGTTTCCACTCCCAAATATTATGGTAGCTTTACGAATACATTCTCATATAAAGGTATTGACCTTACCGCGTTCTTTACTTTTGCAGGAGGACATAAAATCAACAATTCACTGAACCGTTACCTCAATTCTTTCAATGTATGGGGAAACATGAGTGAAAACTATTACAAATATTATTGGAGACAAGACAGACCGAACAACAAATATCCGGCTCCGAGAGTTGGTAGTGCTTATGCCAACGGAGATGGTACCGATGCCAATCTCCAAAAAGGTGACTATCTCCGCCTCCGTAATCTGGAAATTGGTTATAGCTTGCCGAAAAACGTCATCAGAAATATCAAAGCCTCAAATATCAGAGTTTATTTCTCTGTACAAAACCTATTCACAGCTACGGAATTTACGGGATTTGATGTAGAGTCCAGCGACAATACCAATCCTTATCCGAACGCCCGTAGCTTTATCGGTGGTATTTCTCTTAACTTCTAAAAACAGAAACATTATGAAAAAATATTTATCAATATTAGCTTTCAGTTGCCTGACATTATGTAGTTGCGACAACTTTCTTGACTTGACACCCCAAAGTGTACTAACACCGGAAAATGCTTATGAAAAACCGGAAGACTGGCAGCAAACTCTTTATGCCGCTTATGGCACGCTCCAGGAAGTCTTTGTCGGGAAATATACCATTACCCTTACTGAATTCGGAACAGATGAAGTAATTCCGTTTGATATGGGTTGGGCGGCTTATTCCCAATTGCATTACTATACTTTTTCCGCTTCACACGAATTCCTGGACAATCACTATCGGCTCTGTTACGAAGGTATCAAACGTTGCAATGCAGTTATTGATATGCCTTCGGATGCAGTCAGTGCGGATCTTCATAGTTCCATGATTATGCAAGCTCGTTTTTTAAGAGCGATCTACTATTTCGACTTAGTAAGAATGTACGGTGGAGTTCCCTTATGGACAAAATCATCCATTGACAGAAGTGAAATCATGAGACCGCGCGCTACGGTTGACGAAGTTTACACACTGATTACGCAGGATATGGAAGCAGCTCTCGGCCTCCCTACCTCCTGGCCGAATGCCCAAGATAAAGGAAGAGCCACTTCATACGCTGCCCAAGCTTTGCTGGCACGCATTTACCTTCAGTGGGGAAAACCGGAAGAAGCATTAAAATACTGCCGGATGCTCGAAGGCAAATTCAAATTGTACGATAATCTAAAGGATATATTCGATCCTAAAAACAAGAATCAGGAATATGAGAATATATTTGAAATTCAATTCAAGCATTCCGGTTCATGGGGACTGGAGGGAAGTATCCAGCATTCTTATTGGGGACCTCGTAATGTAGGCGGACCGACCAACTTTGGCGGCTGGGGCGGATTTGGTCCGACACAATATTTATACGATTCTTATGATAACAACGATAAACGTAAAAAAGCATTCTTCATCACAGAATATGCAGGCGTCACCCAGACACCTCCTTCTTCCGGCAAATTCTGGGACGCAGAAACAGGTAATGTGATTGAAGATGATAATCTGAATTTTACAATGATTCGTTATGCAGACGTGCTTTTGATGAAAGCGGAAGCGCTGAACAGCATTGATGACACAAGTAATGATAAGTATGATGCCTTAAATGAAGTACGAGGCAGGGCAGGACTGACTTCCATAACAGCAGCCGATAATCTAAATAAAGAACAATTTGCCGAAGTCGTACTGGAAGAAAGATTACATGAATTATGTTGTGAACACCTGCGCCGCTGGGATTTAATCCGCTTCGGCAAACTGGGCGAATATATGAAAGACCATGCCGGAGTCACCATCCAGCCTTATCATGTTCTATACCCAATTCCACAGGCAGCCGTCGATGCCAATGACGCTATCACAGAAAACAACGAAGGATATTAACATAAATCATTTAGCACATGAAAAAATTTATTTTTATCACAGGACTATTGATGAGTATCTTCTTTTATTCATGTAAAGAAGAAGACCATGGCATACTCCCTCCTATCGAAGGGGGAGGAACTATAGAAGTCAAAGACGGAAGAGTTACGGTCAATCCGGCAGAATATCTTTATGCGATACGAAATCCGATGAAAGGTTTACGTGAATTCTTCGGCCCGGGCTATGACAAGGTAAGAGACGAATATCCGTATCCTTACGGCTCCATCATTAAAGAATATATGCAATGGAATATGCTGGAAAACAATGAAAGCGACGGTGTCGACAAGATTATAGCTTACAGTAACCACAGGTGGCAGGGAGTAGAAGATATCAATGTCAAGGTTATCCCACGTATCTATATCGTATGGATGGAACCCTGGCACGGAGGATATGCCAAGAACACTCATACAGACAACCCGGACGACCTGAACGGTTGGCATTGGCCAAGCGACATTCCGGGAGAGACATACGATGAAGACGATCTTAACGCTCCTATTATTGGAGGCTATTGCCACCCTACTTTTCAGGAAAGAGTGAAAAAACTGGTAGAGAAGGCTGGACAAGCATGGGACAACGATCCGCGGGTAGCGTATGTGGAAATGGGGATTATCGGCGAATTCGGGGAACATCATGACCCGGACATCACCACAGTATGGGCTCCTCACGACCAACCCAATCATGTAGAGAACCGTACCTGGTTACCGGGCATTGAAAAGGTGTTGGGAGATGCATTTACCGCTGCCTTCAAAAACAAGAAAGTAATGGTTCGCTATGCGTACGAGTTTAAAGATTATGAATTCGGAATCTATTGGGATTCATGGGCTATTGATGAAGAAAAGGTGCGTGGCTACGAGGAAATGAAAAAGCTCGGCGACCGCTGGAAAACTCAACCGATAGGTGGAGAAATAACCTGGAACTGGGGAAGCCTCTATAAATTCAAATCTTTTGAAGAAGTGGTGGCAGATGAAAAGACAAGAGACCTGGTCATCCAGCAAATACGTGATTTGCATTGCAACCACTTGGGAGGCATCACCTGGGCTAACTTTAACGACCCGTCTTTTGAGCCAAACGCTGAATTATTGCAAAAGACAATGGGGTACCGTTTTGTTTTATCCAATTTCAGTTACCCAACAAGTATCAAGCCGGATGAGCCGTTCAAAATATCATTTGACGTAACCAACACAGGCTCGTCACCCTTCTATTATGACTGGCCGGTAGAAATATCCCTGCTAAATTCCCAAACCAAGGAAGTTGTATGGAGCAAAACACTGAAGACTCCCAAGATATCCCAATGGATGCCGGGAGATAACTGGAACAACTCAACCAAAGTTTATACCCAACCGGCTACTCCGAACCATGTTGAAGAAGAACTGACTTTAGACAAGAAACTGGATACGGGAGATTACATCATCTCTATTGCTGTGCTAGATCCGGCCGGTATGCTTCCTTCACTGAGATTCGCCGTTCAGAACTACTTTGAAGGAGGACGTCACCCAATGGGACATATCGGCGTCAATACCGAGCCTATCTATTTTGAGATACCGGTCAGCAGTTTTAATGACATGAGGCAGGATAAAACCCTGAAATATAAAATCCAATAACCAATAAGCTTAATGAAATCAAGCATCAGAAACATATTACTCCTAATGGCATTCGGAACGTTATCTGCTTGTAGTGAACAAACCGTCACGGTTTCTTACCAGGAGTATCCGAATGCATTCAGGAATCCGATGAAAGGCTTCAGGGAATTCTTCGCTCCCGGTATCGACCGGGTCAGGGAAGAATATCCCTACCCTTACGGTTCACTGACAAAAGAATATATGCAGTGGAATATGATCGAGGATGACGCCAATGACGGGGTAGACAAGATTATCGCTTACAGCAATCATCGATGGAAAGGCGTGGAAGACATAAATGTCAAGGTAATTCCCCGGGTTTTTCTTGTATGGCTGGAGCCCTGGCATGGCGGAAAACCTAAAGACCCCACTAATCCGGACGACTTGACCGGTTGGCACTGGCCTAAAGGAATAGATCCGGAAAAAGGTCCTTATAAACAGAAACCGAACTCCGTGGGCGCCTATGTAGAAGAAAAAGACAAAAATACCCCTATTAGCGGGGGGTACTTTGATCCTTCTTTTCCTGAGCGCGTAAAAAAACTGGTAGAGAAACTCGGACAGGCATGGGATAACGATCCACGGGTAGCGTATGTAGAAATGGGGATCATCGGCGAATGGGGAGAACACCATGATCCGGATCTCTCAACTTACTGGGCTCCGCACGACGAACCGGAACACGTAGCTAACCGGACATGGATTCCGGGCATGGAAAAGATCCTGGGAGATGCCTTTGCCAAAGCATTCAAAAACAAGAAAGTAATGGTTCGCTACGCCTATGAATTTAAAGATTATGAATTCGGAATTTATTGGGATTCATGGTCTCAACCTCAAGAGATTGTAAGAGGTTATGAGGAAATGAAGAAGCTGGGTGATCGTTGGAAAACCCAGCCGATAGGTGGAGAAATTACTTGGAACTGGGGAGATTTAGCCCGGTTCAAATCTTTTGAAGAAGTGGTGGCAGATAAGGATACCCGGGAATATGTCATGGAACAGATCCGGAACCTGCACTGCAATCATCTAGGCGGAATCACCTGGGCAGACTTCAACGAACCGGAGTTCCGGAAAAATGCAGAGATACTGCAAAAAGCCATGGGGTACCGGTTCATTATCAATGAATTCTCTTACCCGAAAGAAATTAAGGTGGGAGCACAATTCCCTATTTCTTTCAAAGTTGTCAACAGCGGATCGTCTCCATTCTATTATAACTGGCCGGTAGAAGTAGCTTTACTAGACCCTGAAAGTCATCAAAAAGTGTGGGGAAAAATATTGGAGGAAGTAAACATCTCCGAATGGATGCCGGGAGATAATTGGTCTGTAGATGAACATAAATACCAAATAGCTCCGCCAACTTATCACATCCGAAAGAATATTTCTATTGACGCCCCCATTGCCAAGGGAAAATATATCCTGGCTTTAACGGTGCTCGATCCGGCCGGTATGCAACCTTCGCTCCGATTTGCCAATGAGAATTATTTCGAAGGCGGTTATCATCCAATGGGCTATATCGGTATTGGTGAATCAGTTGCCGATACCCGTCTGAATCCAGATTTATTCTTCGACATTCAAAGTGACAAGTCTTTAAAATATCAATTCAAACAACCCGATAAATAATCAGTAACATGAAAATATATAAATATATCACATCTGTTGCAATCCTTTCGTTCTGCTTCTTGAGCGCCTGTAACAAGCCTACAGAAACGAAGATTCCTGTTCCCGTGATATTCGACACGGATGTCGGCAATGACATTGACGACGTGCTGGCTATGCAAATGCTATTCAACTATGAGAACGCCGGAACAATAGATCTGCTAGGTATCACAATCAGCAAGTCCAACCCTTATTCAATTGAATATATTGACGGATATTGCCGCCTCAACGAGAGGGGAGACATTCCATTGGGATATGCATACAACGGAGCTACTCCCGAAGACGGAGGTTATCTCCGCCAGACTTTGGATACCATTATTGAAGGCAATAAGATACTGTATCCTCAAAGAAGCATAAAAGACAATCTGCCGGAAGGATATAAGTTATTACGGAAATTACTGGCTTCACAACCAGATAATTCCGTGGTATTTATTGCCGTAGGACCGGAAACGAACCTTTCACGCCTGCTACGCTCAGAAGCCGACGAATACAGTCCTTTGGACGGCAAATCACTCGTTGCCCAAAAAGTGAAGCTGTTGTCCGTAATGGGAGGACTCTATGGGAACGAGTTCGACTTCCCCGAATGGAATCTAGTACAGGATATAAATGCCGCACAAACCGTATTCAGCGAATGGCCCACTCCGGTCATTGCAAGCGGCTGGGAACTAGGCAACAAATTGTTGTATCCGCATCAGAGTATCTTGAATGATTTCCCGAACGCTTACAAACATCCTCTTTGTGTATCTTACCAGATATATGACAAAATGCCATACGACAGGCAAACTTGGGATTTGACTTCTGTCATACAGGCCATAGAGCCGGAGAAGGATTATTTTGAACTGTCAACAAAAGGAACGATTACAATAGACAGTGCAGGACACAGTCTATTTAATGCGTCAGACAAAGGACAACATCAATATCTTATGATTCAAGGAAATGAGAATATTCAGAGAACATTAGGTGCCATTGTCCGCCAGGTGACAGGGAAAGAAGAAAAGAATATAAACCAATAAAGAAAGAGTCATGTTTATAGTCAATAGTTATACACTAGCCATTATCTTTTGCTTCATAACCATGATATGTTGGGGTTCCTGGGGTAACACCCAAAAACTGGCCAGTAAGAACTGGCGTTATGAGCTTTATTACTGGGATTATACAATCGGTATCTTATTATTTGCCTTACTTCTCGTTTTCACACTCGGAAGTTTCGGAGATTCGGGGAGAGGTTTTCTGGAAGATATCCGGCAAGTAGATACCAGATACATAGTCAGTGCCTTGATCGGAGGAATTATTTTCAATGCTTCCAACATCTTACTTTCAGCTTCGGTCTCCATAGCCGGAATGGCGGTTGCTTTTCCGTTGGGCGTAGGACTTGCCTTGGTCCTAGGTGTGTTCATCAACTATTTCAGCACTCCTAAAGGAGATCCGTTCTGGTTGTTTACTGGAGTAATCTTGATTGTTATCGCTATCATCTGCAATGGAATAGCGGCAGGCAGACAACAAAAAAAGGGAAATAATAATAGCAAGAAAGGGATTATTCTTGCGGCTATTGCCGGCATACTTATGTCTTTCTTCTACCGTTTTGTGGCTGCTGCCATGGACCTTAACAATTTTGACTCTCCGACTCCGGGCATGGCTACTCCATACACCGCTTTCTTTATATTCTCAATCGGTATCTTCCTGAGCAACTTCCTATTCAATACAGTTGTTATGAAACGCCCGTTTGTAGGAACTCCTGTAAGCTATAAAGAATATTTTGCAGGAAAAGCAAGCACACATCTGGTAGGTATCCTCGGAGGATGTATATGGGGATTGGGAACTGCTTTAAGCTATATAGCCGCAGGAAAAGCGGGAGCTGCCATCTCCTACGCTCTCGGTCAGGGAGCACCTATGATTGCCGCCTTATGGGGTGTATTTATCTGGAAAGAGTTCACCGGTAGTTCCAAATCAACCGACAGACTTTTAGGAATCATGTTTATTCTGTTCATCACAGGATTATCATTCATCGTTTTATCCGGAGGAAACTAATTATGAAAATGAACCATATTCTTTTCCTACTAACAGCAGCCTTCTGTTTTCCTTCGATAACAGTTGCCAAAATAATTGAGGCCGGTTCGCCGGACAAGAAAAATGTGATAACTATCGAGACTGACAATCAGGTCAGTTACAGCTTATCCCGGAATGGAACAAAGATTCTTGATACTTGCCCGCTCTCACTTACAGTCGGAAACGACACTTGGGGAACAGACAAATGTAGAAAGATAACTCGTAAAAGCGTTTCGGAAAAAGTGGAATTTATTGTACCGCGTAAATATAAAGAGACAGTGGATAATTATAACCAGGTTGAGCTTATTTACAAAGACTATAAAATCGAATTCAGAATCTATAATGACGGAGTGGCCTATCGTTTCGTAAGTACTGCAAACAATAAACAGCCTGTAAAGAAAGAGTCGGTATCTTTCCGCTTCGGACAGGATCATACCTCGTACACTCTTTTAACCGACCAGCTACAAAACTGGTTTGAGCAGGATTATACGGTAAAGCCGATCAATGCATTACCCAAAGACAGTTTCTCTGTAGCGCCTGTAATGGTCGAAGTAGACAAATACAAAGTATTATTAGCAGAAGCCAATCTCTATAATTATCCGGGAATGTACTTACAACCCGCCCTAGAATCCTTCCATGGCATTTTTGCCAATTATCCGGACAAGGAAGTGCCATACGAAGGGGATAATAAAATCTATGCCTCCACACGCAAAGACTATCTTATTCCCACCTGCGGGAAACGGGTCTTTCCATGGCGGGTGACCGGTATCTTCGACAATGCTTCTTCCATATTACAAAGCGAGCTTATATATTTACTCTCCGAGGAGAAAGAACAAGCCGCCGACTATACATGGGTTAAACCCGGTAAAGTATTATGGGACTGGTGGAATGACCGTAATATCTATCATATAAATTTCAAAAGTGGCATTAATACCGATACATATCTCTATCTGGTAGACTATGCAGCCAAACATCACATCGAATATGTCCTGATCGACGAAGGCTGGTCGGCACGTAACGATCTGTTAACCCTCAATCCCGATGTTGACATTCCGCGTATCTGTGAATATGCAACAAAAAAAGGAGTAGGTATCCAGTTATGGTCGAAATGGGTAAACATCATGCGACAAATGGATGAGGCTTTTGCACAATTCAGCAAATGGGGAGTGAAGGGAGTCAAAATAGACTTTATGGACCGTAATGATGCCAAAATGGTTAACTTCTACGAACAAGTAGCTATTAAAGCCACTCAATACAAATTATTAGTAGACTTTCACGGTTCTTACCCCAACGAGGGCATGAGACGCAAATACCCGAATCTGATGACACGCGAAGGAGTAATAGGACTGGAGTATAACAAATGGAGCAAAAGAGCCACGGTTACACATGATGTAATCATCCCTTATCTGCGTATGTGGGTAGGCCCAATGGACTATACTCCCGGAGCTATGCTTAACGCACATCCGGAAACATTCTATGAAAATCAACATGAACCGATGAGTCAGGGCACACGTAGCCACCAGTTAGCCATGTATGTAGTCTACGAAAGCCCGTTGCAAATGATTTCGGACAGTCCTACTAAATATGACAAGAATCTCCGGAGTTTTGAATTTATCAAAAGTATTCCTACAACCTGGGATGAGACAGTCCCTTTGGAGGGAGAAGTGGGCGAATATATCGCTCTTGCACGCCGGCATAACGATACATGGTATATCGGAGTAATCAACGGAGCTACCCCACGGCATATTGAGATTGATTTATCATTCATAGGAAATGGACCGAAGAAAATAAAAGCACATATAGATGGAGTAAATGCCGGGCAACAGGCGAAAGACTCCCAAATAATAGAACAAGTTATCAAGGACAACGAAAAACTGCCCATAGATATGAGCAGAGGAGGAGGATATACAGGTATTATTCATATAGAGAAGTAACATTTTACGGTTACTCAACAAAGCAGGCTGCCTCTTTATATCGAGACAGCCTGCCTTTATTTTATTCCCAATCGTTTCAGACGGTAATATCCAGTAAAATCTTTCCTTTTGCGTTCAGAACTTTCACTCTCAGTTCGTCTTTTTTCTTTTCCAGAATCATCACCGTAGCGCCATCCATTTTATACCCGCCACCGATAATAACCGGATAATTGTTGCCCAGCTCACCTTTCGGATGATAAGCATATTTATGAGTATGTGCATTCAGACTGATATTGAAAGGTGCTTTCTCCAATAGTTTGGTCCACAGATTTGCACAAAGGTTCTTTCCGTCATTTCCATAAAGAGGAATATGATGAATAAGGACACGTTTCCCGGCTTTCTTGAATTCTTTGGAAGACAACTCCTTTTTCAGGAAATCAACTTGTTCATTACGTAACTGGGTAAAATCATTCAAACCGTAATACACCCAATGGTCATCCGGTTTGTCTTCCCCACAGTCCAGCATAACGATACGGGTATCCCCCCAATTGAAAGAGCCGTAAGTCCTGTCCCCTACGTAGTCGTAGTGGTCGCGCAAACCGATAGAATAGGCATTGCGGATTTCATGGTTGCCACGCATAAAGAAAGTCGGTATACGGTCGCCACACACTCCTTCTGTCAGTTCACTGATAAAACTGGTTGCTTGATTATGGTCCACCGGGTCGTCTACACAGTCACCATTGAAGACAACGAAGTCATAATTGACATTCTTGATTTGCTGACACAAAGCTCGGAAGGTTTGCGTATGCTGATGCAGGTCATTAAAGACAACGGCAGTAAAAGAGTCTGTATCCGTTGCCGGAAGTGTAAACTCACTGAAGGCCGACTGCGCCGTATTGCCGAACACCTTTTTATACGCCTGATAAAGCAGAATTTCTTGTGAGCATACACGGTAATAATATTTCTGACCGGGTTGCAGGCCGTCTATACGTATTTTGTGCAAGTAGTTATTGCAAACCACCTGTCCGTCGACAATCGTACGTGCACGTTTCAGTTGGGTAGTGTCCGTTCCATATTCCACCCAGCAATAAGCAGGAACGGTGGTTTCCCACATCACTGTAATACCGTTGCCTACCGGATTCTGCAAGTAAGGTTTCATGCGGAATATCTTATCCGCCTTTTCGGCAGTACGGAGTTCCACCAATATAGGACGATGATCGGAAGCCATCGGTTCATTTATGACTTTTGCAGATATCACAGCAAATCCTTTCGCATTCTGCTTTAGCGTAGCAATGTAATCTATCGTCTCTTTAGGATCAGGCGCAGGGAATGTATGCTGTTTCGGATTAGAGAGTATCTGAAAATCCTTTTGCAGTTTTTTGATAAAGCCGGATTCCGGTTCAGCATTCATGTCACCGGCCAGAAAGAGAGGCTTGGTAGAGGAGGAAGTGAAAGCCTTCACCAGCTCTAATGATTTCATACGGTCTTCTTCGGTCAGCGACATGTGAGTGCAGCAATAGATATAATCGGCAAATTCCGCCAGAATCAATGTACGCGCTTCTTCCCTTCCCGGCAAAGGTAAGGTCTGCAAACGAAGCGGGACTTGTTTCGTCAACAGTCCGATCCCATATTTTCCTCCGTCATAGTCTATTGCAGGTGCAAAATAACCATGCATTTGAGTACGTTCGGCAATTTCGCCCAACACATACTTCTGCCCGCTTCGGTTTGTCATGCTGTCAACTTCCTGTATAGCCACCACATCCGGGGATGTATTGTTTATAACATTCGCTATACGCTGGAAATTACATACATTATCCATACCGTTTGCATTCTTGATATTGTAGCTCATCAGTTTCAACGTATTCTGAGCTTGTGCCGAAAAAATAAATAGAGCGGCAAAAATGAATAAAAGATTCTTTTTCATGTTTCTCATTGGGGGTTAATTAAATGAGCCTCAAAGGTAATAAAAAAATAAAAGCTACAAAGGCATGAACGATACCTTTGTAGCTTTTATTTTTAGTTCCGGTTCTATCAAATAACGCCGCGTACTCTGTCATCAAAGGCGGAAAGTGCAGCTTTCGCCCCTTCTCCCATAGAGATAATGATTTGCTTATAAGGCACGGTGGAAACATCTCCGGCTGCATAGATTCCGGTCACGTTGGTGCGACAATGTGCGTCAATCACAATTTCACCCGGACGATTGGTTTCCACCACTTCGCGGAATGCGCTACTATTGGCAGAAAGACCGATTTGTACAAACACTCCGTCAAGTTCCACCAGACGTTCTTCTTCCGTTTTGCGGTCTTTGATACGCAAAGCAGTCAGTTTGTCGCCGTTTCCTACCACCTCGGTAGTTTGTGAGCTGACAAATACTTCTACGTTCGGTAATGTTTTAAGGCGTTCCTGAAGTACATTATCCGCTTTCAGTTCATCCATAAATTCAAAGACAGTTACTTTAGAACAAATACCTGCCAAGTCGATAGCCGCCTCGATTCCGGAATTTCCTCCGCCAACTACCGCTACGTGCTTTCCTTTGTAGAACGGGCCGTCACAGTGAGGACAGAAAGCAACACCGCGACCGATATACTCCGCTTCTCCCGGAACGTTCAGCCTACGCCAGCTTGCACCGGTCGCAATAATCAATGCAGGAGCCAGAAACTTTTCACCGACAGAAGTCGTCACCAGTTTCTGCTTTCCCAGTATTTCCACTTTCTCTATCTTACGATGTTCCAACAGATCGACCGGATAACGCAGCAAGTGAGTTTTCAGGTTATCTGCCAGTTCGCTGCCCGTTGTTTCAGGAACAGAGATTAGGTTTTCGATGCCGACAGTCTCTTTCACTTGCCCACCGACACGTTCGGCTACAATAGCTACACGCAATCCTTTACGGGCAGAATAGATAGCAGCCGACACTCCCGCAGGGCCTCCACCGGCAACAATCACATCATATTCTTTCACCTCAGCCACCGCTTTGGTTTCATCAATTCCATATTGTTCTTCCAATTTTGCAAGCAGCTCGCCGAATTCGCCACGGCCTACATGGAGCAATTTGCCGTCAGCAAACACGGAAGGCACTCCCTGTATCTTCAATGCATCTACTTCGTCCTGGTAGAGCGCACCATCCACCATTTCATGCGTAATGGAAGAATTGAGTGTTGTCATCGCATTCAAAGCCTGTACAACATCAGGGCAGTTCGTACAAGTCAGCGAAACGTAGGTAACCAGATGTATCGGGCCTTTCAGTGCTTTCACCCGATTGCAGACAGCCTCATCGGGGAAGTTCTTCCCTTTGCCGTCCAAATTCAGTATAGCCAACAATAACGAAGTAAACTCGTGCCCGTTGGGGATTCCCCGGAAAGTGATTCCAGTACGGTCACCGTTCTTCAATAAAGCAAATTTCAGTCTGCTTCCTTCATTCACTACACAAGTGATGTGGTCGGAGCAGTCTGCTACGTCTCCTAGCAGTTCAACCAGTTCAGTTCTGTTTTCATGACTGGATGATACCGATATATCAAAAGTAAAATTCGCCTCCAGTCCGGCAAAAATACCCTTCAGTTGTTCTTTTAATGCAGATTCTAACATATACCTTTTTCTCCTTCTATTTTTTTGAAAAGAAAGGCCGGCAGCGTCTCCCGTTACCGGCCCTTCATAATCATCATTATCAAGATCTATCAAATCTTACCTACCAGGTCGATGCTCGGTTTCAGGGTAGATTCACCCTTCTTCCACTTGGCCGGACAAACTTCTCCGTCGTGAGTCGCTACAAACTGAGCAGCTTCCACCTTACGAAGCAATTCGCTCGCATCACGGCCAATATTGTTATCATTCAATTCCACCACTTTAATCTTTCCTTCCGGATTGACAACGAATGTACCACGGTATGCCATACCTTCTTCTTCGATATATACTCCGAGTGCACGGCACAGAGCACCTGTCGGGTCTGCCAACATCGGATATTGAATCTTACGGATACTTTCAGAAGCATCATGCCAAGCTTTATGTACGAAGTGCGAGTCAGTACTTACCGAGTAGATTTCTACGCCCATTGCTTTGAACTGGTCGTACTTTTCAGCCATATCCACCAATTCAGTAGGACATACGAAAGTAAAGTCGGCAGGATAGAAGAACAGAATCGCCCATTTACCTTTCAGTTCATTGTTGGTTACAGTCTTGAAAGCTCCGTTTTGAAAAGCCTGAACACTGAATTCAGGAAGCTGAGAATTTAAAATTGGTTCCATAATCTTTATTACTTTTATTGTT
>OGQA01000766.1_pt1 | contig 15945 bp, 6 predicted proteins | sample 1553011 | NCBI WGS metagenome assembly OGQA01 (sample SAMEA2580256, study PRJEB22360) | human gut metagenome | biome: human gut; feature: human-associated habitat; material: faeces | place: Denmark | collected 2008/2010 | reverse complement strand
GAGAGCCTTATAGGCGCATTTGAAAAACCTCCGGCTATGCCGGAGGATATTTATTTATTATTCAGTGACTTCCAGCGTGGTGAAGGCAAACTTCTCGCCATCAAACAGCCCCTGACTGGTTAGTTTCAGCGCGGGGATCACTGGCAGGGAAAGAAACGCCATCTGAATAAACGGCTCATCCGGTAACGGACCGCATTCACGGGCGGCGGCTTTCAAGGCGTCAATTTGCTCCGCCAGTGACTGCGCCGTGTCGGTGCTCATCAGGCCGGCAATGGGTAACGGTAGATGACTTTGGACCTGTCCGTTACGTACCACGCACAGCCCGCCGCCATCCTGAATCACCTGATTGACCGCCAGCGCCATCTCTTCGGCACTGCGACCGATCACCACAATATTATGGCTGTCATGGCTGACCGTCGCAGCCAGCGCGCCTTCATTCAGACCAAAGCCGCCGAGCAAACCACAAGCCGGAGCCAGACGTTGCCCGTAACGCTCAAGTACGGCAATAAAGCACACATCATCGCGATCAAAACCATTTTCGCTGTAGACGCTGGAGCGGGAGTGCGTAATCAATTCGTTATGGATGACGTCAATGACCCGATAGCGTTTTCCGGGCGTAAATTGCAGGGCAAAGTCGCTGGCGGAAACTGGCTGGCGGGCAATGGTGTTGCCATATGGCGGAGCGGATTGTGCCAGTCTCGCCGACTCTTCCGCCTGTAAGGTTTGCGCGTCAATCGGTTCGCCTTTCACCAGTACCTGCTGCACCGTGACCTTACGCGCATCGCTCAACAGGACGATATCAGCCTGCTTACCGGGTGCCAGTAAGCCGAGGTGATTCAGACCAAAGTGGCGCGCCGTCGACCAGCTGGCGACGCGATATGCCACATGCAGCGGCACATTGTGTTGTTCGATCAGGCGGCGAATTAAGGCATCGATGTGTCCTTCATGGGCGATCTCCCACGGGTTACGGTCATCAGTACAGAGCATGCATTGCGGGCTGTTAAATTCGTTGATCAACGGTGCCAGTGCGTTGAGATTGCGGGCAGCGGACCCTTCGCGGATCATCAACGACATGCCGAGTTGTAATTTCCGGCGTCCTTCTTCCAGCTGATAACTTTCGTGGCAGTTTTCAATACCCGCAGCAATATAGGCGTTAAGTTCTTTACCACCCAAACCCGGGCAGTGACCGTCCAGCGTCAGGTGGCGAAATGCATCCAGTTTATCGAGCAGCGCATTCTGCCCGCTAATTACGCCAGGGTAGTCCATCATTTCTGCAAGGCCGGTAACCTGCGGATGGTCCCGCCAGGCGAGCATCTGTTCAAGGGTAAAACTGGCACCGTTAACATCGCAGCCTTCCAGGGCGGGTACGCAAGAGCTGACCTGCAAGTATTGGTTTTGCCTTGCCTGTTCGGCACAGCGGGCAAACCAGGCGAAACCGGCTTCGCCCATCACGTTGACGATTTCATGAGGGTCGCAAATAACGGTCGTCAGGCCGCGCGGCAGGGTAGCGGTTTCAAAGGTGACCGGCGTCATCATGCTGGATTCAATATGCAGGTGAGCATCAATAAACCCTGGCACCGCCGTTGCGCCGCGGGCATCAATCCGCTGCAAAGCCGGAGCATCAGTGTATTCTGCGCCAACACCAGCAATGTAACGTCCTTTAATCACAATTGGGCCGGAAATTTCTCCGCCATTGATCAGGTCGAGAATAGAGACATTATCAATAATATAATCGGCAACAGCGTCGCCACGGGAAACGGCTAACAATTCCTGGTATTCCGCCCGGCTAATGTGATGAAATTTATGGTTAATAGAATTATTCATATTTTTCTCATTTTGATTTTATCAATTTGATTATTATTTATCATAAAGAAACGTCGCGAGATTATTAAAGAATATCCATTAATGTGCAATTGAAATGTGATAATTATCACTGAACCGTTGTTGTCATTTGTTTTACAAAAGCAAGGGATTAAATCTCCTCCAATGGACAAAAAAATGAATAATGACAATACCGATTACGTGAGTAATGAATCAGGGACGCTTTCGCGATTATTTAAACTACCTCAGCATGGGACCACCGTCCGCACAGAATTGATTGCGGGGATGACCACTTTTTTAACCATGGTGTACATCGTTTTTGTGAACCCGCAAATCCTCGGCGCGGCACAAATGGACCCGAAAGTGGTGTTTGTTACCACCTGTTTGATTGCCGGTATCGGCAGTATTGCGATGGGGATATTTGCTAACTTACCCGTGGCGCTGGCTCCGGCAATGGGGCTGAACGCCTTCTTTGCGTTCGTGGTCGTGGGGGCGATGGGTATCTCTTGGCAGACCGGGATGGGCGCGATATTCTGGGGCGCAATTGGGCTATTTTTGCTCACGCTGTTTCGTATCCGTTACTGGATGATCTCCAACATTCCATTAAGTTTACGTATTGGCATCACCAGCGGAATCGGATTATTTATTGCCTTAATGGGATTAAAAAACACTGGCGTTATTGTCGCCAATAAAGACACCCTGGTGATGATTGGCGATTTAAGTTCTCACGGCGTGTTGTTAGGTATTTTAGGGTTTTTTATTATAACCGTGTTGTCATCACGTCATTTTCATGCCGCGGTGCTGGTTTCTATTGTGGTGACGTCTTGCTGTGGATTATTTTTCGGTGATGTTCATTTTAGCGGCATCTATTCCATTCCGCCTGATATTAGCGGCGTCATTGGTGAAGTAGATTTGAGCGGCGCGTTAACACTTGAACTCGCCGGTATCATTTTCTCCTTTATGCTGATCAACCTATTTGATTCATCAGGAACATTAATTGGTGTAACTGATAAAGCTGGCTTAATAGATAGTAACGGTAAATTCCCCAATATGAATAAGGCGCTATATGTTGATAGCGTCAGTTCGGTGGCGGGCGCGTTTATCGGCACCTCGTCTGTTACCGCCTATATTGAAAGTACTTCTGGTGTGGCAGTCGGTGGTCGCACGGGGCTGACTGCGGTTGTGGTCGGCGTTATGTTCCTGTTGGTTATGTTCTTCTCACCGCTGGTGGCGATGGTTCCTCCTTACGCAACCGCCGGAGCGTTAATCTTTGTTGGCGTGCTGATGACTTCGAGCCTGGCGCGCGTTAACTGGGATGATTTTACCGAATCGGTGCCCGCATTTATTACCACGGTGATGATGCCCTTTACTTTCTCGATTACCGAAGGGATTGCACTTGGCTTTATGTCGTACTGCATCATGAAAGTGTGCACCGGGCGCTGGCGCGATCTGAACCTGTGTGTGGTGGTGGTCGCAGCTCTGTTTGCACTGAAGATTATTCTGGTGGATTAGTAACTGGCGAGGGTTTCCAGATATCATGAGTTCTGATTACGCAGGAGAACTCATGATCTGGATAATGCTCGCCACGCTGGCGGTAGTGTTTGTGGTTGGTTTTCGGGTGCTGACATCCGGGGCCAGAAAAGCGATTCGCCGTCTCAGCGATCGGCTGAATATCGATGTCGTACCCGTGGAGTCGATGGTCGATCAAATGGGAAAGTCAGCCGGTGACGAATTTTTACGTTATTTGCATCGTCCGGATGAGTCGCACCTGCAAAACGCCGCGCAGGTGTTGCTCATCTGGCAAATTGTCATTGTCGATGGTAGCGAACAGAATCTGCTGCAATGGCATCGGATTTTACAAAAAGCCCGCCTTGCCGCGCCGATTACTGATGCTCAGGTCAGGCTGGCGCTGGGTTTTCTGCGCGAAACCGAACCTGAAATGCAGGATATTAATGCTTTTCAGATGCGCTATAACGCGTTCTTTCAGCCTGCCGAGGGCGTTCACTGGCTGCATTAAAACCGCTTCGTCTTATCAGCCTACAGACCGCGCCTGACCTGTAGGGTGGATAAGGCGTTCACGCCGCATCCGGTATTGGAACTGACAGTAGGTGAATGCATTATCTACGTTCTATTTACAGCAGCACCTCCAGCCCGTGTTTTTGCACAATGCTGAGCAGTTTTAATGAAATGCCATTGGGGCGTTTAGCGCCACTTTCCCATTTTTGTACAGTTGAAACGCTGGTATTGAGATAGTGAGCGAAGACGGGCTGACTCACTTTTAATTTTTCCCGCAGTGCTTTTATCTCAACAGGTTGTAAGTCTTGCACGCTGGTCAGGCAGGCTTTGTCAAAAGTACGCATCGTTTCGGCAGAAATAGCATCGACGCTGGACAATCCAGCCGCTGCGCTGTGAATAGCCTCAAATGCAGGACTTTTAAATTTAGTTTTTGCAGTCATAGCAGATCTCTGTCAGTTCTTTAGTGTTAATCATTGCTGTTAGTTGGGCTTTCGTCAGGAAGGCATAATGCTTTGCAATTTCACGAAACCCAGCCAGTTCCTGACTATTGATGTTCGACATATCCTGTTTTGCATATAAAAACGTGTAAAACCAATTGCTTCCTCCTTTCGCCAGAATAATTGCACGCTCACGATTTTGGTGAAGGCGCTTTTTAAAAACGCCACCGCCAAGTGCATCAGCTTTACCTTGTTCCGTTTCTAAAATGGCCCGGCACAACTCTTCATCTGTTATTGCATGAGACCTGGCTTCCCTTGCAAACCATTTGGTTTTAAACACGCGCATATCGTTGAGGTCCTGTTATTAAAGTATATCACCAAGTGCAATACTTTATCCCTTGTTCCCAACACAATCGCGAAAATACATATCACCTTGCCCTATGATTTTTATTTCTTCGAGCAGCCTCGAACTTTCCCACAACACCGTAAAAGTTGCAAAAACGTTAAATGCGTCACACATTTCAATGTTAAAGTGGTCGGCTTTTCCCCTGAAACATGCCACGGGTAACACCATGAGTGAATTTATTGCCGAAAACCGCGGCGCGGATGCCATCACCCGACCGAACTGGTCAGCCGTTTTCTCGGTGGCGTTTTGCGTCGCCTGTCTGATTATCGTTGAGTTTTTGCCTGTCAGTTTGTTGACGCCAATGGCCCAGGATTTAGGCATTTCGGAAGGGGTTGCCGGGCAATCGGTGACCGTGACCGCCTTTGTGGCAATGTTTGCCAGTTTGTTTATTACCCAGACAATTCAGGCCACTGACCGCCGCTACGTTGTTATTTTGTTTGCCGTTTTGCTGACGCTCTCCTGCTTGCTGGTTTCCTTTGCTAACTCATTCAGTTTGCTTTTAATCGGTCGTGCCTGTCTGGGGCTGGCGCTGGGCGGGTTCTGGGCGATGTCGGCGTCGCTGACCATGCGTCTGGTACCGCCGCGTACGGTGCCGAAGGCGCTGTCGGTGATCTTCGGCGCGGTTTCTATTGCGCTGGTGATTGCTGCGCCGTTGGGCAGTTTTTTAGGCGAGCTTATCGGTTGGCGCAATGTCTTTAATGCGGCGGCGGCGATGGGCGTGTTGTGTATTTTCTGGATTATCAAATCATTGCCTTCGCTGCCAGGCGAACCCTCGCATCAGAAACAAAATACTTTCCGCTTATTACAACGTCCGGGTGTGATGGCAGGGATGCTCGCCATCTTCATGTCTTTCGCCGGGCAGTTTGCTTTCTTCACGTATATTCGCCCGGTGTATATGAACCTGGCGGGATTCGGCGTGGATGGCTTAACGCTGGTGCTGTTGAGTTTTGGTATCGCCAGCTTTATTGGTACGTCGCTTTCGTCGTTCATTCTTAAACGTTCGGTAAAACTGGCCTTAGCAGGCGCGCCGTTAATACTGGCTGTGAGTGCGTTGGTGCTGACGTTGTGGGGAAGCGATAAAATCGTTGCTACCGGCGTGGCGATTATCTGGGGGCTAACTTTTGCATTGGTTCCTGTCGGCTGGTCAACGTGGATCACCCGCTCACTGGCCGATCAGGCAGAAAAAGCCGGGTCTATTCAGGTGGCGGTTATTCAGCTTGCTAATACCTGTGGCGCGGCAATCGGCGGTTATGCGCTGGATAATATTGGTCTGACTTCGCCGTTGATGTTGTCCGGCACATTGATGTTGCTGACGGCGTTATTGGTCACCGCAAAGGTGAAAATGAAGTAACGTATTTACAGGAGGGGTTACTGCTCTGGCGGGAAAGCTCTCCTGTTCTTCCCCTGATAACCATTGATCAGGCATTGTTCTTATCTTGTTGTTATTTCCATTATTCCGCCTGTATTCATCATTTGCTAATCATGAATCATCATTTTCTCTCATGTTAAAGAAAGGTCATTTAATCTGAACGCATAGCGACAGGGATGACAAATGGCAGGGAAAGCGCATGGGAATGGCGATCGTCGGGGCGATAACACCATATGTGGATTGGGGGATCGTTTACGTCGTCTGACCGCCGGTATTTGCCTGATAACACAAACTATTTTCCCTGTTATGGCTGCTGCCCCTACGCATATTAATCCTGCGCACTCGGATACTGCCGCGTCACTGATCCTGCCGAACGTTAAAACTATTCCATATACCCTGGGTGCGTTGGAATCGCCACCAACGGTCGCGGCACGCTTTGGTATCACCGTTGATGAATTACGTCGCCTGAATCAGTTCCGTACCTTTGCGCGGGGCTTTGACAATGTGCGTCAGGGCGATGAAATAGATGTGCCCCTCATTAACAGTAACAGCCCTGAAGCGCGCAACCTGAAAGCAATGCAGATGGAGCGCGACGGCAAAGATCCGCAAATGCAGGTCGCGGAAATGGCGCAGCAAAGCGGAACACTTTTAGCTCGCGATATGGACAGCGAACAGGCGGCGAGTATGGCGCGTGGCTGGGTGGCTTCTTCTGCATCTGCGCAGGCAACGGACTGGCTCAGCCGTTGGGGAACTGCCCGGGTATCTCTTGGTGTGGATGAAGATTTCAGCCTTAAAAGCTCGTCATTTGAATTTCTCCATCCCTGGTACGAAACGCCGGATAACCTGGTCTTCAGCCAGCACACACTTCACCGTACGGATAATCGCACTCAAACCAACCACGGTATCGGCTGGCGTTATTTCACATCGAGCTGGATGTCTGGCGTCAATATGTTTATCGATCATGACCTGACCCGCTATCACACCCGAACCGGGATGGGCGTTGAATACTGGCGCGATTACCTGAAACTGAGCGGCAACGGTTATCTGCGCCTCAGTAACTGGCGTAGTGCACCGGAACTCGACAATGACTATGAAGCACGTCCGGCGAACGGTTGGGATCTTCGCGCCGAAGGCTGGTTACCGGCCTGGCCGCAGCTGGGCGGCAAGGTGGTCTATGAACAATATTATGGCGATGAAGTGGCGCTGTTTGGTAAAGACGAGCGTCAAAATGATCCTCACGCGATTACCGCAGGTTTGAGTTATACCCCTGTTCCTCTGATCTCCTTTAGTGCCGAGCAACGGCAGGGCAAACAGGGAGAAAACGACACCCGAATTGGTATGGAGTTGACGTTGCAACCCGGCCATTCACTGCAAAAACAGCTCGATCCGGCTGAAGTTGCAGCACGACGTAGCCTTGTGGGCAGTCGCTATGACCTGGTCGATCGTAATAACAATATTGTCCTCGAATATCGCAAGAAAGAGCTGGTGCGGCTGACGCTGACCGATCCGTTGAAAGGCAAGCCGGGTGAGGTTAAATCGCTGGTTTCTTCCTTACAAACCAAATATGCGCTGAAAGGTTATGACATTGAAGCCGCCTCCCTGCAATCAGCGGGCGGAAAAGTAGCTGTTTCCGGCAAGGATATTCAGGTCACTATTCCTCCCTACCGATTCACGGCAATGCCTGAAACCGACAACACTTACCCGATAGCGGTTACAGCGGAAGATTCGAAAGGAAATTTCTCCCGGCGTGAAGAAAGTATGGTGGTCGTGGAAAAACCCACATTAAGCCTCGCCGGTTCAACGCTTTCTGTCGATCTGCAAATCCTGCTTGCTGATGGAAAATCAACCTCAACGCTGACCTATACCGCGCGAGATTCCAGCGGCAAGCCAATCCCAGGTATGACGTTAAAAACACAGGTGAAAGGTTTGCAGGATTTCGCCTTAAGCGAATGGAAAGACAACGGTAACGGAACCTATACCCAAATAGTTACCGCCGGGAAGACGTCTGGCGCGTTATCGCTGATGCCGCAATTTAACGGCGATGATATCGCTAAGACGCCAGCGCTGATTGCTATCGTGGCGAATACAGCATCCCGCGCTGACTCCACGATTGAGACAGACCAGGATAATTACGTCGCGGGTAAGCCGATAGTCGTTAAAGTGACCCTGAGAGATGATAACGGCAACGGGGTTACCGGACGAAAAGAACTTCTCAAACAAACCGTTAAAGTTGACAACACGAAGGCTGATGCCGTTAGTGCCTGGACGGAAGAAAGTGAGGGAATTTACAAAGCAAGCTATACGGCCCATCTCATTGGCGACAAATTAACGGCCCAGCTGACGATGCCCGGCTGGCAAACCAAACATTCGGATGCGTTCAGTATTGCGGGTGATAAAGATACCGCCAAAATCGCTGCGATGCAGATCACCGCGAATAACGCAGTTGCCAGACGCGATCACAATACCGTCGCTGTGACGGTCAGGGATGTGCATCAAAATTTACTGCAGGGACAAAATGTTACCTTCACGGTCGTGAATGGTGCGGCGGTTTTTGCCGATCCAAATGGCGGTATTGTGACGACAGATAAAGACGGGATTGCCAGCGTTAACCTTGCCAGTGACCAGGCGGTAAACAGTCTTATCAAGGCCGAGACCAATGGCAGTAGTCAGTCTGTGGAAGTGAGCTTTATTACTGGCGATATCTCGCAGCTGACCTCCACCATCAAGACAGACGATGTGTCATACACCGCGGGTGGCAAGATAAAAGTGTCAGTTACCCTTATGGATGAGCAGAAAAACCTGGTGAAAGGGATGGCTTCGCTGCTGGCGGGTAGCAGTGTGGTCGAGGTGAGCGGTACAGATAAAAATGAAACGGGTAACTGGAGCGAAGAGTCTGATGGCGTTTACACCAGCACCCGAACCGCGAAGATTGCTGGCGATCGCCATTACGCCACGCTGAAACTATCGACATGGAGTAGCGCGCAGCAATCTGATGCGTATGCCATACGCGAAAGCGGAGCTGTGTTGGCTTATTCCTCCATCGTTACCGACAAAACGGCCTACACCGCAGGCGGTGCGATAAAAGTTACGGTAACACTCAAGGATAGCTATGAAAACCTGGTCGGGGGGCAACGAGACGCTATCAACCAGGCTATCCAGCTGCCAAATACAAAAGCGGAAAGCATCGCCTGGAATGAAGATCAAAAAGGAATTTATACCGCAACGTATACCGCCTTACTCCCTGGCACCGGTTTAAAAGCACAGCTACAGATGTCCGGCTGGGCGAGCGCTCTGACTTCAAATGATTACAGTATTAGTGGCGATGCCGCCAGCGCACAAATTGTCGCGATGCAAGTGACAACGGGTAACCCGGATGTGCTGGCGAATGGCAGCGATCGACATACGGTGAATGTCCGGGTGGAAGATCAGTTTGGCAATGTGCTGCCGGAGCAGACCGTCACCTTTACGGTGACGAAGGGGGCGGCTGTATTTGCCAATGCAGGGCAGAGCGCAGATATCAGGACGGATGCGCATGGCATGGCAGAGGTTGATCTGAGCAGTACCGTAGCGGATGCCAGCACTGTTGAGGCTAAGATCAATCAAAGCAGCGATAGTAAAACGGTGAACTTTATTGCTGATGTTAGCACGGCGCAGGTCGCTGAGCTGGTGGTGACGCAGGACGGCTCAGTGGCTGATGGTTCGACGGCGAACATGCTGCGGGTGAGGGTGACCGATGTGTTCGGGAATGTACTTGCCGGCCAGACGGTCAGCGTGTTGGCGGACAACGGCGCAACGGTCGCTCCGACGGTGATTACAGAGCCGGACGGCACGGTGGAGATCTCAGTCACCAGCCAGACCGCCGGAACCAGTGCGGTCACCGCCAGCATCAACAACAGCAGCCAGAGCCGGAACGTGACGTTTATTGCGGATGTCAGCACGGCGCAGATCGCGGATCTGGTGGTCACCCGGGATAACTCGGTGGCTGACGGTGCAATGGCGAACACGCTGCGGGTGAGGGTGACCGATGCGTTCGGGAATGCGCTGAATGGGCAGACGGTCAGCGTGTTGGCGGATAACGGTGCAACGGTCACTCCGACGGTCACTACAGAGCCGGACGGCACGGTGGAGATCAGTATCACCAGCCAGACGGCGGGAGTCAGTGCAGTCACTGCAACCATCAACAGCAGTACTCAGAGTCAGAACGTGACATTTATCGCCGATGTCAGGACGGCGAAGATCGCGGATCTGGTGGTCATTAAGGACGACTCAGTGGCAGACGGTGCAATGGCGAACACGCTGCGGGCGAGGGTGACCGATGCATTCGGTAATACGTTGGGCGGGCAGACGGTCAGCGTGTTGGCGGATAACGGCGCAACGGTTGCCCCGACAGTCACTACGCAGCCGGACGGCACGGTGGAAATCAGTGTCACCAGTCAGACCGCCGGAACCAGTACAGTCACTGCCAGCATCAACAACAGCAGCCTGAGCCAGAACGTGACGTTTGTTGCCGATGTCAGGACGGCGAAGATCGCGAGTCTGGAGGTTACCCGGGATAACTCAGTGGCTGACGGCGCAATGGCGAACACGCTGCGGGTGAAGGTCACCGATGCGTTCGGGAATGCGCTGAATGGACAGACGGTCAGCGTGATGGCGGACAACGGCGCAACGGTTGCCCCGACGGTGATCACCGAGCCGGACGGCACGGTGGAAATCAGTGTCACCAGCCAGACGGCGGGAGTCAGTGCAGTCACTGCAACCATCAACAGCAGTAGTCAGAGTCAGAACGTGACATTTATCGCCGATGTCAGCACGGCGAAGATCGCTGATCTGGTGGTCATTAAGGATGGTTCAGAGGCAGACGGTTCGACGGCGAACACGCTGCAGGTGAAGGTGACCGATGCGTTCGGGAATGCACTTGCCGGACAGACGGTCAGCGTGATGGCAGGCAACGGCGCAACGGTTGCCCCGACGGTGATTACAGAGCCGGACGGCACGGTGGAGATCTCTGTCACCAGCCAGACCGCCGGAATCAGTGCGGTCACTGCCAGCATTAACAGCAGCAGCCAGAGCCGGAACGTCACGTTTATCGCCGATGTCAGGACGGCGCAGATCGCGAGTCTGGAGGTGAGGCAGGATAACTCAGTGGCAGACGGCGCAATGGCGAACACGCTGCGGGTGAAGGTCACCGATGCGTTCGGCAATGCGCTTGCCGGACAGACGGTCAGCGTGATGGCAGGCAACGGTGCAACGGTTGCTCCGACGGTGATTACAGAGCCGGACGGCACGGTGGAGATCAGTGTCACCAGCCAGACGGCGGGGATCAGTACAGTCACCGCAACCATCAACAGCAGCAGTCAGAGCCGGGATGTGACATTTATCGCCGATGTCAGGACGGCGCAGATCGCGGATCTGGTGGTCATTAAGGATGGTTCAGAGGCGGACGGTTCGACGGCGAACACGCTGCGGGCGAGGGTGACCGATGCGTTCGGTAATACGCTTGCCGGGCAGACGGTGAGCGTGTTGGGAGGCAACGGCGCAACGACTGCCCCGACGGTCATCACAGGGCCAGACGGGACGGTGGAGATCAGTGTCACCAGCCAGACGGCAGGAATCAGTGTGGTCACCGCCAGCATCAACAGCAGCAGCCAGAGCCGGGATGTGACGTTTATCGCCGATGTCAGAACGGCGCAGATCGCGGATCTGGTGGTCATTAAGGACGGCTCAGTGGCTGACGGCGCGACGGCGAATACGCTGCAGGTGAAGGTCACTGATGCTAACGGTAATGCGCTTGCCGGGCAGACGGTCAGCGTGATGGCAGGCAACGGCGCAACGACTGCCCCGACGGTGACCACTCAGCCGGATGGCACGGTGGAAATCTCTGTCACCAGCCAGACCGCCGGAACCAGTGTGGTCACCGCCAGCATCAACAACAGCAGCCAGAGCCAGAACGTCACCTTTGTACCGGGTGATGCATCGCAGCTCACTTCAACCGTTGAAACAAATAAGTCGAACTATACGGTTGGAGAGACAATCACCATCACGGTAACGCTCCGGGATGCGTTCGATAATCTGGTAACCGGTGCAGCTTCACAGTTAGCCGCTAATGGTGTGCTGACGGTGGCTGGCACCGACCCGTCAGAAACGGGAAGCTGGGTTGAATCAGGTGGCGTGTATACCACAACCCGAATGGCGACGATTGCCAGTACCAATCAGCACGCCAACCTGCAATTGCAGTCGTGGAGTGATGGCGTAACGTCAGATCGCTATGACATACAGTCCGGTTCTCCGGCGCAAGCCACATCAACTATCGCCACGGATAAAAACGCATACACCGCTGGCGAGACCATAACCGTCGCCGTGACGCTGAAAGACGCGCACGGTAACCTGGTTGAAGGGGGCGAGTCCTTACTGTCTGGTGATAACGTAATAGTGGAAGGAGCCGTACGTTCAGGAGGATGGTCTGAAAACGCCGGTGTTTATACTGCTACATGGTCGGCGCAAATGGCGGGAGACTCTCACCACGCGACGCTGAAGTTGTCTGAGTGGGGCAGCAGTAAACAATCAGAGAGTTATTCCATCCACAGCGGTGCTCCGGTGCAGGCAAATTCTGCTATCAGGACAGATAAATCGGCATATATCGCCGGGGAGCCATTAACCGTCACAGTAACGTTACGGGATGAGTTTGGTAACCCTGCTTTCGGGCTGACATCAGAAGTCATCGAGTCTTATATTGATAGTTTCGCGGTAGGCGGCGCAACTCCCGATTCTATGCAGTGGGTCGAGCAGAATAATGGTGAATATACCATTGTCTGGACAGCATGGGGTGCCGAGGAAAATCTGGTTGCCAGTCTGAAATTAAAAACATGGGCAGCGGAGATTAAGTCCTCATTATATGGAATACAACCAGGTGCAGCGGCAAAAACTCAATCAACGATTGTCGCGGACAAAACGATATATATCGCTGGGGATAGCATAACGGTGACCGTTGTTCTTAAAGATGCCCAGGGTAACTTTATTACTGATGGTGTTGTTCAGCTTAATGAGGAAAACGTACAAGTCAGGAATGCGGATCCTATCCAGGGCAATAATTGGGTTTACAACGGCAATGGGCAATATCAAAGACAGTATATGGCACATTTTGCGGAAGCGAATTTGAATGCGCAACTGAAGATGGCTGGTTGGAGCGATGCCAATTATTCAAACAATTATACTATCAAACCAGGTGAAGTGAGTCCGCTTGGTTCACAGCTTCGTATACGAGAAGTTTTAGTAGTGGAAGGGGCGGATTTACCTGTCAGTGCTTTATTAGTTGATGATTTTGGAAATCCGGTGGATAACGGTCTGGATTTGCTGGATGATGCAGTGTACTTACAAAATGTAGAAAAGAAAGAAGGGGAAAAATGGAGATATGTGGGTGATGGCATATATGAACGTACATATATGGCCTACCAAGAAGGAGAAAATTTAACTTCATTTATGGAGATTAAAGGTTGGCGTATATACGGGCAACCATCCTATAACATCCTTCCTTTTGTGGAAGTCGAGTCGCTGAGTGTTAATGGTGTAAAATTCAGGGCGACAGATGGTTTTCCAGAAACAGGGTTTGATGGTGCAAAATTCATGCTGTTACTAACCCATAATATGAAAAATACGGATTATAATTGGACGGCTGGGATTTATGGAATTAATGTTGATAGTAATGGAGAAGTAACATTATCTGTGCTGATAAGAAGTGAAGTTACTATTACTGGGAAACCCAAGAATGGTAAAGGGAATGATGTTGTATTTAAATTCAAGATTAAAAAATGGTTTACTAGTTTAGGTGCTAGCAGTAGTAATACCTGGGATATCATAAATACTTCATGTAGCTATGGTCAAATGCCGTCATCTTTAGAATTAGCGCAGCGGCCAAGCGGTGGGGTAGTACCGCGAAAAGTAGGTACGTTGTGGGGCGAATATGGTAATTTAAAAACGTATGGGAACGCTTTTAGCAGTACGGATTATTGGACAAGTACTCAGCTCATGGGAGTACACGAGAAATTTAATCCTGAAACTGGTATATCAGAGCTTGGGACAGGAAAGTCTTCTGGCTTGTGCGTAGAGTATTATTAACGAAGTAATCACTAGATTGCCCTGCTTCAGCAGGGCAATTTATATTCGTTATTACGCAGAAGTACGCATCACACCAATAGTATTAAATTCGTTTTTCACACTGAGCAAACGGGGGTCATGAAGCAAAACATTTGACCATAAATCATTCTCTTTAATTAATTGTTGCCAGCGCTTTTCATATTCTTTTTTACCATACACAGTGTAAATTAACGGCAAAATAACACCATTGATTTTGTTGGTGCTAATATTTGCCAGTAACTTCATAATGTCATTTTTTATAGATGCGCCATAGATCAGAAACTTCGTATAAAGCGAGTTAACACAGGTGTAATCAAGACCATGTTCAGGCTCAAGTTTAAGCAATAAACTTTTGGCTTTATCATTATGTCCTTTCAGTGCCATGAACATAGCCAGAATAGAGGTAATAATTGGATTGTTACAGGTGTTTTGACTGTTAAGATTTAATGCAAAAGATATCGCGTTATCGAGGGGGGATGTGTAATAAAGTATAATTAATTTAAGAATGCTTATACCCATTTTATTGGGTTCAAGAGCAATGCTTTTTTCTATTAGATTAAATGCTCTTGCAAGGTCACCGTTCAAAAAACATAGCAGAGACTGATAATAATAAACGTCTGGCGAATTAGGTTTGAGTAAATGTGCTTGCTTAAATAGCACATTAGACACTGAATGTTCATCTTTTAGCCCACTGATTAAACCCAGTAAACCCAATGCCTGAGAATTTGAAGGGTTAATTTCAAGAGCCTTTTCAATGGAGGTTACTGCCGTAGTTATTGCTTGTTTTTGTTCACTGAGTCCAAGGAGGGCTAATGATATATGGCATTCCGCCAGGCAACAGTAGGGCAAGGTATTTTGCGGTTGCGTACTTACACAATCTCTAAATATTACTAATGCTCGTTTCAAACTCTCTGGTGTATAACGGTACATTTCCATTCTGCCATTCATATACATAACAGCAGAATCCAGAGATGGCATTTGTTGTGTATTAATAGATTTAAAATTAATGTTGGGTATTTTTTCAATAAGAATATTAATTACTTGTGATAATAATACGGAAAGAGGATTATCGGGATTGAAATCAATGCTTTGATGATCAATCAATTTATGTGTTCTGGCATGAATTAACTCAATAAATAAACGCCAGTTTTTACCATAGTGAACGACCTGACCCATAATATAATATTCTGGACCTGTTTTATTGATAAACTGATGGATAGTGGAGAAATCACTGGCCTCATTTGTTACCGAAGCGGGTAAAATATCTAAACCACAAAAAGCATATTTTGAAAGGCCCTGGACAAGTTCGTAATGGAGTTTTAGAACATTGATCGAACCTTCGGTACGAAAGGGAAAAACGGCAAGAGTGGTGGTCGACTTTACCGGTTCATTATCGGTCACAATCACAATAGGTACAGTAAAACGGTATCCACGACCATAGACCGTTTCGATATACTTACACTGTTTATTCTCATGCAAAAGTTTGCGCAATGCATAAATACATCGTGTTAGAGATTCATCACTGGCAACACTCGCGCTCCAGACCTTATCGATAATCTCTTCTTTGCTAACAATTTCACCGTCAGCATTAAGTAATAGAATGATAACGCCAAGTTCTTTCGGTGGAATATGATATTCTTTGTTTTTGAATAATAATATTCCATTGTTTTTTAATACAAAGTCGCCAAATATATATTGTTGTGTAGTATTTTTTCCATGTTGCAGTTGCATAGAACGCTCCTTCCGTTTTCTCTATTCATAGTATT
>OGQA01000760.1_pt1 | contig 16016 bp, 9 predicted proteins | sample 1553011 | NCBI WGS metagenome assembly OGQA01 (sample SAMEA2580256, study PRJEB22360) | human gut metagenome | biome: human gut; feature: human-associated habitat; material: faeces | place: Denmark | collected 2008/2010 | reverse complement strand
AAATCAATAATTAACCAGCCAAAAATAGTTGACAAATATGTCGAAATACTGTATATTAGTCAATGACGTAACATTAGTTGTTTGATAATGCAACTAATGGCAACTCACACTTAAATTTATTTAGGAGGAACAAGTATGAAGAGGGCCCCAAAGTGTTTGCTCACATGTTTGCTGGCAACCCTTATGGTGTTTACCATGCTGCCGTTGAACGCGCTTGCCGCTAATGGCAGCAGCGATAACGCTAACCCGGCAGACGAAGGGCTGATGGACGGCGAAAGCGTAGCTTTAAGCAGCTTGGCTGGAGCCAGAGAGGCCATCGGAGATTCTTACGATGACAGCGATATCGTGAGGATCATCGTTGAGCTTAAGGACGAGCCTCTTGCTGATCTTTCCGGAACCTTAAAGGATGGAAGGCTCACGAGTAAGGGACTAAACCTACAGAAATCAATGTTTGCCGATCACGAAAACGTGTTCAGCAAAATTGTTTCCCAGGCTGACGAAGAAGAGCAGGGAACCATGCGGTTAAAGTATAACTATACCACGCTGTTCAATGGTTTCGCTCTTGAATGCACATATGGCCAGCTCGACACTATCCGTAATACGGAGGGCGTTGAACGGGCCTATGTAGCGGCAAGTTATGAGCTGCCGGTGCAACCAAAGGTTAATACAGGCTCGGATACAATAGGCGCGCCAATACTGTGGGATCTTGGATACAGCGGCGAAGGCATCACCGTTGCGGTACTTGATACGGGTATTGACACTGATCACGACGCTTTTGCGGTCGAACCGGAAAACCAGGCGTTTGACAGGGCCTATATTGAAGACGTATTAACAAACAACAGCTTGAACGCTCAGAGGGGACAGCCCATAACTGTGGACGATGTTTACCTCAGCGGCAAGCTGCCTTTTGTATATGACTATGCTGGCGGAGATACAAACGTAAACCATCTTAACGGAGGCAACGACCATGGTACCCACGTAGCGGGCATTGTAGGCGCCGATCCAGCCGATGGAAAGATACAAGGCGTGGCTCCGCAAGCACAGCTTATCATCCTTAAGGTATTCCCAGACGGAGGGGACGCGTCTTCTGACGATATACTTGCGGCGCTTGAGGACTGCGTACCACTAGGAGTAGACGTTATCAACATGAGCCTTGGTTCTCGAACCGGCTTTACCTACAGAGACGATATGGTAACCACTATGGCTGCTTATGAGCGTCTCAGCAAGGCTGGAATTAATATTGCTGCTGCCGCCGGAAACGATACAACCGCGGCGCGCAACAACCAGTGGGAGCTCGATAAGAGCTTAACGTCCAATCCGGACAACGGCATTGTAGGCGCACCAGCTTCTTATGCCCAGTCCCTGGCAGTGGCAAGCGTAGAGAATCTGGTTATTGAAGGCAACTACTTCAAGGTTGGCGACAATGAAATATTCTATAACGATTCGTCAATTAACTATGATCCAAACGGCCAGTTCATTCATGTTCTAGGCGGACAAACGCTTGAATATGTAGTGGTTCCGGGTTACGGCGAAGCCAGCGACTATGAAGGCCTTGACGTGGAGGGAAAGGTTGCGCTGGTATCGCGCGGAGAAACCAACTTTTCGGCAAAGCATGAGCAGGCGATAGCCCACGGCGCGGCAGCATGCATCGTCTATAACAATGATACGGACGGAATGCTGAACATGCAGATTCTCACCGACCCTACACCATGTATTTCTATTAGCATGACCGATGGACAGTACATGCTTGAAGCCGCTGTTGACGGCGTAGGGACTCTCTACGTAGCAACGGATTCCAGCATAAAACCAAACGAGGTTGGCGGGGAGCCGTCAGACTTTACCTCTTGGGGTACAACTGCCGGACTTACAATCAAGCCGGAAATAATGGCGCCAGGCGGCAATATTTTCTCATCAAGGAACCACAATTCCTATGGCCTCATGAGCGGCACCTCCATGGCCTCCCCTCACGTTGCCGGAGCGATGGCAATCATGCTCCAGGTTATGGAGGAAAGGTACCCGGGGATGGATGCGGAGGAACGCATACAACTCATCAATACTCTGATGATGAGCACCGCAACGCCATCGGAAAATGATGAGGGAATAGCTTATTCGCCTCGTCAGCAGGGCGCAGGCTTGCTTAACATAGCAAACGCAATAGCGACGGACGCATATATTACTGTTGAAGACAATGTTCGACCGAAGCTGGAGCTGGGGGACGACCCTGAAAAATCAGGCGTGTATACGCTGAAATTTGAAATCAACAACACCTCTGATACACAGATAAGTTATGAAATATTACCGATAGTGCTTACCGAGATGTCTGAGCTGGGCGGCACTTATCATGATGAAGAAGTTTACTTCATGTCTCAGAGCGCGAGGGATATTACAGGCCAGGCCACAATAACCACAAACTGGGATCAGGATATAGCGGTCGTTCCCGCCAACGGTTCAGCCGAGGTTGAGGTCGAGATAACGCTAAACGATGAGATCAAGGCCGAGCTTGATGGGCAGTTTGAAAACGGAATTTATATTGAGGGCTTTGTAGAGCTTAAACAGCTCGCTAATGAGGAAGGTGTTATCGGCGCCAATCTTAACGTTCCATATCTGGCTTTCTACGGAAACTGGAGCAAAGCGCCGATTATTGACACCGGTTACTATTGGGAATCCTACAATGGCCTTCCCTCCTGGAGCAGCCAGTACACTAACTACGGCGGCAGTATGATCACCGGAACATCGAACTTCCTGCCGTTTGGAGTTAACCCGTATGTAAATATTTCTAATCCAGGCCATATGCCGGAGAGGAACTCGCTGTCTCCGCTCCGCGTTGATGGACGTTATGATAAGGTTGACCTTGTTTACACGTCGCTTTTAAGGGACGCGAGAAGACTTACCTATACGATTACAGACGTAAAGACCGGAGAAGTTTACTACAACCAGACAGCAGACTACGCCTATAAGTCCGTGTATAGCGATACCTATGAGAGCATATTACCTGCCGGTGCGTTTGTTGAAAGCAAGATGAACGCATGGTATGGTACCGATTCGGCCGGTGAAGCGCTTGCCGAAGGCACAACGGTTATGGTTCGCGTCCAAGCGGAGCTGGATTACGAAGGCTTTGTTCCTGAAGAAAACGAGAACTATTACTGGGAATTCCCTGTTACAATCGATAACACGCCGCCGCAGGTGGTTTCGTGCGTATCGGATGGAAATACTCTTACCATGGAAGTCCAGGATAACCGCTTCGTATCTTATGTAGAAATCTGGGATGCGGACGACATGGGTGTTTTCTCGGATCCAATCGCACAGCTCGGAATAAACGAAGCTGAAATTGGCGCCAAGACAACGATCCGCGTTAACGTAGGCTCAACCGAAACCCTGTATATCGCGGTAGCTGACTATGCGTGCAACCGGTATATATTTACTGTTGATTCTCAAACCGGTGAAATACAAACGACCGCTCAGTTTGAGTATGTTGTCGAGGATAATGACGAAGTAACCATCACAGGATATACAGGCGCCGATATGAACGTTGTAATTCCTGATACGATTATGGACTATCCCGTAACAGCAATAGCTGAAAAAGCCTTCTCCCTCGAATCCACGATCAGAAGCATCTCTATTGGCAAGAATGTCCGTTCAATCGGTGAAAATGCCTTTACAAGATGCGCGGCTTTGGAAAGAATAGAAGTGGATCCGGAAAACGAATACTTTACGTCCATTGACGGCGTGTTGTTCGATAAGGAAGTAAAGACGGTTATAGCCTATCCTGGCGGCAAGGCAGACACAACATACCAGGTTCCCGATGGCGTTGAAACAATAGGCAGATATGGTTTCTATTTCGCAACGTTCGAGAATGTAGTTCTTCCCGAAAGCCTTACCACTATTGAAGCTTACGGCTTATCCTACTGCAGCAAGCTAAACGGGATAGAGTTCCCCGCCAGTCTTACGACCATCGGCGAACAGGCGTTCTTTGGATGCAGTTCGCTTGGCAGTGCCAACATCCATTCTGGAATAACCGATATAGGACCGGCGGCATTCTCATACTGTTCAAGCCTTACTGGAATAACCGTTGCTGATGAAAACCCGAATTACTGCGATGTGGATGGAATTCTGTTCAGCAAGGATATGACCTTACTGAAAACTTTCCCAACCAACAACGGCATAAATGAGTATACGGTGCCAGACGGAGTTAAGACGGTAGAAAGCTATGCGTTCTATAACAATAGGGGCATGACTTCGATTATAATATCTGATTCCGTCGAAACCATCGGAGCATATGCTTTCTATTACTGCCAGGGCGCGACTGATATAGTAATAAGCAATAACGTGAAAACCATCGGCGATTACGCATTCTATTCCTGTAAAGGAATCACCACGCTTAATCTGCCAGAATCGCTGGAATCAATCGGCGCATACTCGTTCGCCTGGTGTCAGGGACTTACAGATTTGAATACCGGAAACGGCCTTAAGACGATAGGCAAGTATGCTTTCAACTTCTGCTCTTCGCTTATAAACGTCTCTATTGGCAACAGCGTTGAATCTATCGGCAACTATGCGTTCTATAGCTGTTCAAAGATGGTCAATGTCACCTTTGGAAACAGCCTGCGTGAAGTCGGATCGTCGGCGTTTTCAAAATGCTCAAAGATATTGGCTATCAACCTTCCAGACACAGTTACAGATATAGGAAGCTCCGCGTTCAACGGCTGCTCTGCGGCGACTACGCTGACATTGGGCAGAAGCCTTAAGACCATTGGAAACATGGCGTTCAACGGATGTAAAGGGTTTACTGAACTTGATATACCAGAAGGCGTTACAAAGATCGACTCATCGGCCTTCGCGCGCTGCTCCGGAATAACAAGTTTGTCCATACCGGCGACAGTAACGGAATATGGAAACAGCGTATTCTCTTACTGTTCAAATCTGGATAATGTCGTGCTTCCGGAAGGCATGACGGAGATTCCGGACAGCATGTTCATGCAGTGCACCAATCTTTCCAATATTAAGTTCCCGAGCACCCTTGAGGTCGTTGGAGAGCGTGCATTCAACTACTGCAAGAAGCTTACCTCAATCGACCTGCCCGATACGACAAGGGAAATCGGCTATGGCGCATTCTATTATTGCACAGAGATTACTGAGGTAGTATTCCCCGAGGAGCTGGTTACCCTTGGAAACAATGCGTTTTACTCATGCACGAAGCTTACCAATATTGAGTTTAACGACAAACTCGAAACAATCGGAGGATTCGCCTTCTATGGATGCAGCGGAATAACATACGCAGAGATACCCAACAGCGTTGTTTCCATCGGTACAAGCGCGTTTAACCGCTGCAACAACATGGAATACATAAACTTCGGTACGGGGCTGCAGGAAATCGGCTCTATGGCATTCAACTACTGCGACAAGCTGGAGCGCTTCGTAGTCGACGAGAACAACCCGTATATGTGCAGTATTGACGGCGTACTCTTCAACAAGGACGTCACCAAACTGATATTCTATCCGCTCGGCAAACTGGATACTTCATATGAAGTTCCTTCAACAGTAACTGAGATTGGCAACTACGGCATCTATTCGATAATGGCGCTTGAATCAATAACCCTTCCCGACGGGCTTGTAACCCTGGGCGAGCATGCGCTTTCGCGCAACTCAAACCTCAAGAGCCTGCGGTTGCCAGCAAGCCTTGAAAACATACATTATACGTCGTTCTACTATGGATTATCCATGACTTCAATCGATGTTGATCCGGCAAACGAGACGTTTAGCAGCATCGACGGCGTACTGTTCAATAAGGCGCAGGACACTCTGGTGTTCTATCCAAACGGAAGGCCGGATACTATGTACGTAGTTCCCGATGGCGTTACTACAATAGCTCCATACGCTTTCTATGAGTGCAAAGCCATTGAAGGCATCAATTTTGGCAAGGATGTAACCTTCATTGGTACATACGCAATGAATAATTGCACCAACCTCAACACCGTTAAGCTTGGGGACAGCGTTGAAAGCATAGATGCATATGCCTTCTCTGGATGTAACGTACTCACCAGTCTAGACGTATCTTCTACGCTGAAGAACATAGGCGCTTATGCGTTTGCAAACTGCAGAAGCCTACCATACGTATTCCTTAATGACGTTGAGCTTATTGGCGAATATGCGTTTAACAATGCCGCAGGCCTTACCCGCGTAGTATTTGGTCCTAACCTGAATACTTTGATGGGAAGCGCGTTCTACGGCACGGCAGCGCTGAGGGAAGCATACTTCCTTGGGGATGTTCCAGCCAATATCGGAGCCAACGTGTTCAAGAACGCCAAGTCCCTTACAGTATACTATGATAACGAAAACGTCGACAGCTGGGCTCCGGACGGCCAGAGCTCATGGGACGGCCATCCCATGATGGGGACAACGTTCCACAGCGTAGTATACGTTGACGCAAATGGAACAACTATACTTGACCAGCGTGTAGCTGATTCTCAGTCAGCTATCATACCGGAAGCGCCGGTCCTTGAAGGCAATCCGTTTGTTGGATGGTCAGAGGATGCATCAAGCGTAACCGGGGATATGATAATCAAACCCATATATGAGAACGCAATCTACTCAATCGAGGCAGGGAATGTAAACGCCAAACCGGGAGAAGCCGTGGTGGTGCCTGTAAGCGCCAACAACCTTGCGGCAGCGGTAATCAGTGTTGAGTATGATCCCGAAGTACTCACATATGCCGGATATACCAACCTTGCTCCCGAAGGATCGATGATGATAGTCAACGATTCAACTCCAGGCATGCTGGCGATAGCGGTTGCAAATACCAGCGGCAATTACTATGGAGAGTTTATGACGCTGAACTTTAAGGCGGCCGAGGATGCATCAGAGATAACTGAACTGGCGCTTACGGTGAACAGCGCAAGCGTAATAGTTGGCGGAGCGTCGACAGATGTGGATGTATCGGATATAGAGGCTATCAACGGAAGCGTTGACTTCAGCACCCCGATATATACGGTGACCTTCATAGACGGCTATACGGGCGAAGTTATCTACATCGATGAAGTACATGAAGGCGAAGCGGCGACGGCGCCCGAAGTGAGCGGACATGATGCGGAACCCTTCCCGTACATGTTCATTGGATGGGACAAGGAGTTCTCGGCAGTGATGGAAGATATGACGGTTACCGCAAACTTTGCTCTGCTTGGAGATGTAAACTTTGATGGAGAAGTGAATATTACCGATGCATTGATAATAGCGCGACAGCAGGTCGGTTATGACGAACTGGACGAGGCCGCGATGATAGTGGCCGACGTCAACGGTGACGGTATCGTGAATATAACGGACATACTACTGCTCATGCGCGTCCTGGTTGGACTTGAAACGGTCTAACTAAACATGTTGCCGGAATTTTAACGGCCCCCCTTTGAAAGAGGCTGCAGCAAATCCATTTGCTGCGGCCTCTTCAGTTTAGCGGCATATAAATTGAAAACAGGACTCCAAACCATGAGGATCGCGCATACCTATAGATCTTACAGGGTGCTGATTTGCAACATACCATGGAATGTTATCGGCCCTATATTAATAAAGCTCCAATGGCAAACATGAATATTGATAAGAGTGAGCGCTTCGTTTTATTAAGGAAACGGTCCGTCATACCCAGCAAGCCCTGACCTGCTATTGCGTTTTTGTTTGGCAAGCCCTCGTATTCCTCACTAAGAATCTTATTCACAGCTTCCCTATTACCCGCATAAACATGATACGGAGGTGAAACCCATGAATCCATGTGAGCTATCAATGAACATAACCGTGATTGCAAATGCGCTTGCCGAAAACTTATCCGACGACGACCTTGCAATCACGGCCGCAGCGTTTACACAGCTGGGCGACACCCTGGCCACAATCGCTACCAGCCGTGCCCTTTACTGCAGAACCAATTCGTCTCCCCACAACTCAGATGATACGCAAACGAGCGGCATTTGAAGGATACCGCCCGTACCCAGAGTTGCGCGCAGCATTTTCTTTGCCGTGCCCTAGGATTCACTTTTGCGCCTCGCCGCTCCGTGCCAGGTCTTTAACTCTATAGGTTTTGTTTAGCGGCTCTTAAAGCTCAGGCGTCCCTGAGGCTCTGAATAATGCCCGTAGCAGTTGCGGCATTTCCCGCCTGTCCTGATTTCACAACGTGTCAGGGATACCGTTTGCTGTTTGTGATACTTCTCAGCAGGCTGTTTAAAAGTAGAGACTATGCCATTCCTTATTAATACTCAGATATTTGATCAATTAAGAAGAGATTCAATAAAGACATGTTAAGCGAAAACGCATTCATATATACAGCTGCGCCTAAACCGGAAGGCCGTGTTATACTCTTATCAAACCCAAGCACTATTTTAGTTTAATCTGATATGAATAGCATCCTACATGATATAATGACTATATCCATAGATGGAGGGTTGTTTATGTTGGAGTATCCAGAGGTATTGACCATTTCCGAGCAGCTGCGCAATGGGATAGCGGGCAGCGTGGCAAGCCGGGTTCTTCCTCCGTCAAAGGCGCACAAATTCTGCTGGTTCAATGGAGACCCTGCCGGATACGACGCTGCGTTAAGAGGGGTAAGGGCGGCAACAGCGGAGGGATTTGGGATTTTTGTCGAAATCGCCTTTGATAACGGCTACCGGCTATGCTTTAATGACGGCGTTAACGTCAGGCTTATGCCGTCCGTAAAGGTTCCCAGGGACTACCAGCTCTTGATCGAATTTGAAGACGGCAAGGCGCTGGTGTTCACCGTTGCGATGTACGGCGGAATCATTCTGCATAACGGAAGCTATGATAATGAATATTACCTCAAGAGCAGACGGGCGGTCTCACCGTTTTCAGACCGGTTTAAAGAGCGTTTTTACAGGCTGCTTGACGAAAGCAAGCCCAGTCTCAGCGTGAAGGCGTTTCTTGCTGCTGAACAGCGATTCCCCGGAATTGGCAACGGGGTATTGCAGGATATTCTGCTCGAGTCCGGTATTAACCCTAAGCGTAAGATAAGTACGCTTAGGGATCTGGAGAAGGACAATCTGCTCCGTTGTGTTATAGAGGTCCTGCGCAATATGGCCGCGCACGGAGGGCGCGATACCGAAAAGGACATTTACGGGCGTCAAGGCGGCTATAAGGTATGCCTGTCAAGAAACACCCTTGCTTCCGGATGCCCTAAATGCGGCGGTAAAATAACAAAGGAAACGTATCTGGGGGGTTCCATCTATTACTGTCCTATCTGTCAGCCGATTATCAAGCAATAATAGCGGCGTGAAAGACCCTTTAACACGGATTTAAAGGGCGTGATAGAGGGGCGGCTATTGCACTTTAGCTATGGCGAATCCCATTAGCGTTGCCAAAGGAGGTTAAAACCGTGAAAAGGGTCAGGATTACGGTGCTTAAGACTACGTTGGATGAAGAACTTGCACACGAATATGGGGCTCATGGCTTGACAGCCTGCCCTATGCATAAAACAGGACAGGTTTTTTACGCGGACTACGCTAAACCGGATGGCTTATGCGATGAAGCGTGGAAGGCGATCTATCAGTATGTCTTTGCGCTTGCACATGGAGCTGGAAACGGCGTTTTCTACTATGGAGACTGGATAAGAATGCCAGGCGTGGCCATATGCAGCTGCAATGACGGCCTTAGGCCGGTTATTTTCAGACTGGAGGCTACGGACAAGGAGGCGCGTATTGGTTACAAACCCATACGGTGAGGGCTGCGTTTTAATGTATAACGCCTCTTTGAGGGGCTGAGAGAGGGTATACTCTTATTTAGAGTGTTTCAGCCTATAATAGCTTGATAAATGCTTAATCCATGTAAAAGTGAGAAAGGGTACATATGGCAATGGCGGAAAGAATAGCGGTGATAACGGGAGCAAGCGGCGGCTTTGGAAGGGAATTTACAAGGCTGCTGTCAGCGGACCGAGAAATCGACGGGATTTGGGCCATAGCCCGCAATCAGGCTAAACTCGATCAACTGAAGGCCGATTTTGGAGAGAAGATAAAAACCTTTTCGATAGACCTTTCCGACACTAAGGCTATCCTGGGCTTTAAGGAGGTTTTAGATAAGGAGAAGCCGGAGATTTCGTATCTTATCAATAATGCGGGCTTTGCCAAGCTGTGCGCGTATTCGGATATAAGCGTTCTGGAATCGGTAAATATGATTGACCTCAACTGCGGGGGAGTGGTGGCAATGGGGCTTGTATGCATCCCATATATGAGCGCTGGGAGCAGGATGCTCAACGTTGCTTCACAGTCCGCGTTTCAGCCGCTGCCCTATTTGAATATATACGGCGCGACAAAGGCGTTTGTCCGCAATTATTCAAGAGCCCTTAACATTGAGCTTAAGGAAAGAGGAATAACCGTTACGGCAGTATGCCCTGGGTGGATGGACACCGACCTGTTTGACCGGGCAAGGGTGGGGGCAAAAAAGGCTCCAAGAAAATTTGCGGGAATGGTAACGCCGGGCAAGGTGGCCAAGAAGGCCCTGTCCGACGCGAAAAGGGGGAGGGATATATCCGTATATGGGGCTTATGTGAAGTTTTGTCACACGCTGGCGAAGGTGCTGCCCCAAAGGCTTATGATGAAGATCTGGCTGATTCAGCAGGGCCTGTAGGCGCATATTTCATAGACGTAAAGCATCAAGGCTTTAATTCGGATCCAAATAAAACTTTCGGAGATATACAACATGGAACTAGAGCGCATGAGCGACTTTTTTGCAAAGCGAATTGATACATATGACGAGCACATGATCAATAATGTCGAGGGATGCAAAAACGGATATATTAAGCTTGCCGAACTGATTCCGGATACAGCAAGGAAGCTGCTGGATTTGGGCTGCGGTACAGGACTGGAGCTCGGGAGGATATTCCAAAGGTTTCCCGACATCTCAGTGACGGGTGTTGACCTGTCCAGTGAGATGCTCAAAAAATTGAGGGAAAAGTATCCAGACAGGGATATTATCCTGATTGAGGGCAGTTATATTGGCAGGGATTTTGGCTTTAGGCAATATGATACGGCAATTTCCTTTGAAACCATGCATCATATGACGCATGGTGAAAAGGTTTCGGTGTACGAAGCGGTATGGAACGCGCTGACGCCCAAAGGGCTGTATATAGAGTGCGACTATATGGTGTTGACACAGGCCGAGGAGGACGCGCTCTATGCGAAAAACGCAAGGCTCCGTGCAAAACAGAATATTCCGGATGGTGAATTTTATCACTTTGACACCCCATGTACGGTGGAGAATCAGCTTATGCTTTTAAGGGAGGCAGGGTTTCAAAGGGTTGATAATGTTTGGCGCGAGGGAAGCACCAACATAATAGTGGCTGAAAAGTAACGCTCAGCGGGCCGTTACAGAGCGGCTGCGCTTTAAAGTTTTCAAAGCGCTTTTGCCGGATTTTTATAGCCTGGAGGGCTCCCGCCGGCTCGAGGAACCGGCTCTTGTGATAAACGCAAACGGCCTAAGGCCTCTATCGCGTATGGTTTGTTTCACTTCCCCGCGCTTATAGTGCGTATTCATGGTTTTCAGTGCATAAGCTAAGTTTATGCCCGCAGACTGTCAAAAAAACCGGGGGTTGGCTGCGGCCGTTTTTTTGACACGATGGGTGCATAAGCTAAGTTTACATCCGCCCGCTTTAGGACAGATTTGTATTATTGTCCAAAAATGTAATAAACAGCGCTGTGAGGGAAAATTTTTGACGTTCCGCTTTATTGTCCAATGAATCCCGCCTTACTAGCTGTTATAATGGAACTATTCGAGATTAAGGAGGAAAATAATCGTTGCAATATCACAGCGAAGACAAAGACGATATATTAAGTGGATTTAAGACCAATCCGGAAACAGGCCTCACAGGGGATCAGGCCCAACAAAGGTTAATTGAGCATGGGGAAAACAAGCTGGAGGAAAAAAAGAAAAAGACCGTCCTGCAGCGCTTTTTTGACCAGTTTAAGGACGTAATGATCCTTATACTAATTGCGGCGGCCGTTGTTTCCTTTGTTATCGCCTGCACAACGGGCGGAGGCGGCCATGAGTTCTTTGAACCCGCTCTGATCCTGCTGATCGTCGTTTTAAACGCCATAATGGGCGTATTGCAGGAAAGCAAGGCTGAGAAAGCCCTTGATGCGTTGAAAAACATGTCCGCGCCCCACGCCAGGGTAATACGCGACGGCCGGGAACAGCTGATAGCGGCTTCGCAGCTTGTGCCGGGTGATATTATACGGCTGGAGGCGGGCGATTTTATACCCGCGGACGCGCGGCTAATCCGAAGCGCTGGGCTTAAATCCGAGGAATCGGCCCTTACGGGCGAGTCGGTGCCGTCGGAAAAGAATGCCGAAGCCCTTGTAGACGAGAAGGCGCCTTTGGGAGACAGGGACAATATGGTATTCTCTGGATGCAGCGTTACATATGGAACGGGTACTGCCGTTGTTACAGGAACGGGCATGAACACCGAGATGGGCAGGATAGCCGATATGCTTAGCGGGGAGGCTGATATGCAGACCCCTTTGCAGAAAAAGCTGGCTAAACTAGGAAAATATCTTGGCATTGTAGCGCTGGCAGCCTGTAGCGTAATCTTTATCATAGGGCTTGCAAACGGCATTCCAGCGCTTGATATCTTTATGACCTCGGTATCGCTGGCGGTTTCAGCCATTCCCGAGGGGCTTCCGGCGATAGTGACAATAGTGCTGTCCATAGGAGTTCAGCGCATGGTAAAGAAAAACGCTATAATACGGCGCCTGCCGGCTGTTGAAACCCTGGGAAGCGCGTCCATAATATGCTCGGATAAAACCGGAACGCTCACCCAGAACCGCATGACGCTTGTAAAAGCCTATGTCGACGGCGCGGAATGTGTTGAGGATGTAAGCGGCGGCAATACTCAAAGCGTTAGGGAGCTTCTCAAGCTTGCTACCCTGTGCTGCGACGGCTCCGTATCGGTAAACGGGGGCGTGGAGCAGCATATAGGCGATCCTACGGAAACGGCAATCGTGCTTGCGGCGCATAAAAACGGGATGTACAAGGAAGAGCTGGAAAAAAGCTTTCCGCGCCTTGCGGAAATACCGTTTGATTCCGACCGCAAGCTGATGACCACGGTAAATCTTGTCGACGGCAGGAATATTGTAATCGTGAAGGGCGCTTTTGACATGATGGCTAACCGTTGCGTCAACGGCGATTTGGAGGCGGCGCGCCGCATGAACGAGCTTATGAGCGCGGACGCGCTGCGCGTGCTCGCGGTGGCATACAAAGAAGTTGAAAGCGCGCCCGCGGAGCCGTCTCCGGATGAACTTGAAAACGGCCTTAGCCTGCTTGGCCTTGTCGGCATGATCGACCCGCCGCGTCCGGAAGCCAAGGAGGCCGTGGCTACCTGCCGCAAGGCCGGAATCAAGCCGGTAATGATCACGGGGGACCATGTGGTCACCGCGTCCGCGATTGCTAAGGAGCTGGGAATACTTCTGGATGGCGATAGGGCTATCACAGGCGCCGAGCTGGACGCAATGGACGATCTTGAGCTTGCTCGCGAGGTCGAGAATATATCCGTGTATGCCCGCGTATCTCCCGAAAATAAGATACGAATAGTCAAGGCTTGGCAAAAAAAGGGCCAAGTGGTATCCATGACAGGCGATGGAGTAAACGACGCTCCGGCGCTTAAGGCGGCTGACATAGGCTGTGCTATGGGCATAACCGGAACCGACGTTGCAAAGGGCGCCGCGGATATGACCCTCACCGACGACAATTTTGCCACAATAGTGGAAGCGGTGCGCGAGGGCCGCGGCATATACGCCAATATTAAAAAGGTCGTCGGATTTTTATTGGGAACGAACATAGGAGAGGTTATCGCGGTATTTGGTTCAATGCTACTATGGCATAAGTCGCCGCTTTTGTCCATGCAGCTGCTGTGGATCAATCTGGTAACGGACAGTCTGCCCGCTATAGCCCTTGGTATGGAGCCGGTCGAGCTTGATATAATGGAGCGGGGGCCTAAACCTAAAGACGAGGGGATATTCGCTAACGGCTTGGGAGTACGTATAGTGCTTCAGGGGCTCATGTTTGCGGTATTAACGCTTATAGGCTTCAGAGTAGGCGAAAACGTGACAGGAACGCTGGCGGGAGGACAAACGCTGGCCTTTATGACCCTGTCGGTATCCCAGGTAATACAGGCGTTCAACATGCGCTCGGAGCATTCCCTGTTTAAAATCGGCGTGTTTACCAATCGCAAGCTTAATCTAGCGTGTCTGGCTTCGTTGGCAATGGTAGCGTTGGTAATGTTTACACCATTATCCATAGTGTTCGGACTGGAATCGCTGCCCCTGAATCTTTATTTGCTGGGCTTGGGCCTTGCGCTTGTACCTGTGCTCATTATGGAGCTTTCCAAAGCCGCAGGACTTATAAAGCATAAAAACTAGCGGCCCGTTCATGTAATAAGCGGCGCCGGCCGTCACTGAAGTGCCAAAAAGAAAAAAAGGAGTGAAAAGGCATGCCGCGAAAGCACACAATACGAAGCACTGGGTAAAGAAATATCAGGCGGAAGGCGAGGCGGGTCTTTAGTCAAAGAAGAAACCGGGCATCCGCTCTCGCGGTGTGAGCGCCGCAAGGCTAACCGCTGAAGCGATACCGCCCGCAAGGTTTGATGGGCGGTATCTTGCATATTAAGGAAAATAGAGATGTAGCAGATATAGAATGAAATTACATTATATTTCAACTCCGTATACCTGTGCAGTCTGCCACCTATGATAAAAAATCGACCGGTTATGGATAAACGGTGGAAATCAAACCTCATCTTTCCTATACTGGTTCCATGGCGAGGAGGTGATGTAATGCGGATTGAGGTCAAGATTGATACGACCTGCAGCGAACCAAAGGTGGTAATCGTTACCGACAAGATGACCGACGAAATCAATGATGTGCTGAAAAAGTTGTCCGAAACCGCTCCGCATATAATCGTAGGCTTTCGTGCGGATACGGCTGAACCGATGGATCAATCACAGATATACCGTATAGTTGCGTCGGAGGGTAAGGTTTATGCCGTAACCGATGAGGGCGAATACCAGCTGCGATTAAGATTGTACGAATTGGAGAACAGGCTGGATAAGGGCAGCTTTGTGCGCATATCAAATTCGGAAATAATCAATCTCAAGAGGGTTAAGGGCTTTGACCTCAGCCTTGCAGGGACGATTTGTGTTCGGCTGACAAATGGAATGGTTACGTATGTTTCCAGGCGCTATGTCGCAAGAATTAAACAGGTATTAGGAATATGAGGTGACTGGCATGAAAAAAAGGGCATTATTCAGGTGTATTTTAGGGGCTCCGTTAGGATTGGCGCTTAGCTATGTGATAACGGTCGTCATCTCGTTAACGGTTAATGACGGCAGTTATTACGCCGTGGTACCCGAACTGATAACGGATTGCGGCAGCGAAATGGGAGCTGTGCTGTTGCAGACGGTTTTATCGCTTATCTATGGCGCCGCATGGGCTGGCGCATCGGTAATTTGGGAAATGGAGGAATGGAGCATTTTAAAACAGACTGCGCTTCATCTGGGAGTATGCTCCGTTGCAACATTTCCAATCGCTTACTTTACCCGGTGGATGAGCCATGACCTGAAAGGAATATTATTGTACTTTGGCATCTTCTTCTGCATTTACGTAATAATATGGCTGATTCAGTATTCGGCGCTGAGAAGGCGGGTTAAACGGATTAACGATGGTATAAACAATAGACGATAACCGAACTACCATATCAAAGCTGCGATAGCTGAAAAGCAAAGCATTTCGGAGGGACTGCCGGCGCAAAATGCGCCGGTCCTTTTCTAATAATTAGTCATGCTTGCCAGGGGCTTTAGCTATCAACCCTATTTGCCGCCTAATACTAATAGCAGTCTAGCATTGCCTGTAGCTTATGAAAGCGCCTTGCTTGATTCCTGGATAAGGGGTATACTTTTTGTATATTGACTTAAGAACAGGGGAATGATTTCGTGGCCATTTTAAATAGATTATTTGATAGGAAGAAGCCCGGCATAAGCTATGGC
>OGQA01000758.1_pt1 | contig 16031 bp, 10 predicted proteins | sample 1553011 | NCBI WGS metagenome assembly OGQA01 (sample SAMEA2580256, study PRJEB22360) | human gut metagenome | biome: human gut; feature: human-associated habitat; material: faeces | place: Denmark | collected 2008/2010 | reverse complement strand
CAACCCGAATCTTTTTCGAGTCGACTTCGCCCTTGGAAAGCAAGACAACCGTCTCAACATGCGCAGTCTGCGGGAACATATCCACGGGCTGGGCGGACTGGAGGGAATAGCCGGACTGGGTAAGTATGCTTACGTCGCGCGCGAGGGTGGCTGGGTCGCAGGAAACGTAGACTATGCGCTCAGCCCCGCTTGCCGTCACCGCATCGAGCACCGCTTTATCGCAGCCCTTTCGCGGCGGATCGAGCACTATCACGCCCGGCCTTGCGCCCTTTGCTATCAGCTCCGGCAGCGCGGCAGCCGCATCGGCGCATATAAAGTCCGCGTTTGTAACGCCGTTCATGGCTGCATTGCGCCGTGCATCCTCCACCGCGCTCGGCACGTTCTCTATGCCCGTTACGTGGGACGCGTGTTTGGATATGACCATCGATATTGTGCCTGCGCCGCAGTATACGTCCATCGCCTCAAAGCCGTCCCGCTCGGGAAAAAACGCTTCCACCTGAGCATAAAGTTTCTCCGTCTGTATAGGATTCACCTGAAGGAAAGACGCCGCGCTTATCTCAAACTTGAAGCCGCAAAGCTCCTCCGTAAGCGTATCGTCCCCCCAAAGCGTTTCGTACTTATCGCCAAGGATAACGTTTGTGGCTTCGTCGTTGCGGTTGAGTATTATTGACTTCAGCCCTTCGCAGCGCTCCGTCAGCATATTCACAAGCGCGTTCAGCTTCTTCGGCTGCCCCTTGGTCACTATAACGGCCATAATGTCGCCCGTGGTGGTTATTCTGCCCACAACGTGGCGCAGCGTGCCGCCGCCGGTTTGCTCGTCATATGGGGCAATGTCGTTTTCCTCCGCCCAACAATGCACGGCCTGCGCAACGTTATACAGCGCCCTGTTTTCAATAAGGCAGCCGTCTATCGGAACGAGCCTATGGCTGCGCGGGGCAAAAAAGCCGAAGCACATACGCCCATCAACCATCGCGAACGGGAACGCAGCCTTATTGCGGTAATGATAAGGATGCTCCATGCCGATGGTACGCTTAACATGCGGTGAGGCTACCTTGCCTATGCGCATAAGCGCGTTCGCCACAACATTGCGCTTGTATTCAAGCTGCGCCGCGTAATCCATGTGCAGCAGATTGCATCCGCCGCAGCGTGTGAAGGAGGAGCAGCGCGGCTCCCGCCTGTCCTTGCTTGGAACCTCCACGGCTGTAAGCTTGCCTACGGCATAATTTGACGCCGCCTTTATTATATGTGCCTTAACATGCTCATTCGGCAGCGCAAACGGCACAAAAACCGCCAGGCCTTCATACCGGCCAACGCCCTGCCCTTCGGAACCGAGGGAATCTATATTCAATGCAATATCATCGTTCCGGTTCACAGGCCCGGCTGTTTTCATCCGTTTAGTCATTGCGCGTATCCTTTACATATTAAAATCTTGCAAGCACGGTGTTAAAGTGAAATAGCTTTTCGTCAAAGTGATCCGGCATTTCAACCGCTTCTGCTATGCTCACGTCAATTATCTTGTTGTCCTTTATGCCAACGGCGCGACCGCCTATGTCGTCTGCAAGCAGCTCCACCGCGCGCTGGCCAAGCCTTGCCGCAAGCACCCTGTCAAATGCGGTGGGGTTGCCGCCGCGCTGTATGTATCCGGGAACTATGGCCTTGGCCTCAACGTCCGTATGCTCGTTCACAAAGCGGGCAAAATCCTCCGCCCTGCCTGCGCCTTCGGCTATTATAACAATGCTTGTAAGCTGGCCGCGCAGCTTATTCTTTACAAGCTGCTTTGCGCAGTCCTCCCAGTCCACGGGAACTTCGGGCACAATTATCATGTCCGCGCCGCCGGCTACGCCGGACCACAGCGCGATATCGCCGCAGTTGCGGCCCATGACTTCAACAACGCCCACGCGGTCATGCGCGCGCATGGTATCGCGTATCTTGTATATTTCATCGGTTATAGTGTTAACGGCCGTGGTAAAGCCGATAGTAAAATCGGTATAGCCCATGTCGTTATCTATGGTGCCGGGCAGGCCGATTGTCATTATGCCGTTTTCATAAAGCTTTTTTGCGCCGCGGTAGCTGCCGTCTCCGCCGATTATTATAAGGCCATCTATATCGTACGCATGCAGCATATTCAGCGCCTTTTCAAAGCCGCCGTCCTGCATAAATTCGCTGCTGCGCGCGGTCCTTAGTACCGTGCCGCCCTTATGCATAACGTTTGCCACGTCCTCATGGGTAAGCTGGCGTATGCGGCCCTCTATCAGGCCCTTGTAGCCGTGGAATATGCCCATAACGTCCATTCCGCGTGCATCCGCTTCCTTAAACACGGCACGAATTGCCGAGTTCATGCCCGGCGTGTCTCCTCCGCTTGTAAGTACTCCGATCTTTTTCATAAAAACTATTCTCCCTTTTTGATTTTCACATTATCTTGTCCCAGAAGTTCGCAAAGGACATCCTTTACGGCTCCGGAGGGATTAACAAACAATTCCTTAGGCGCAAGCTGCGTGCGCTTTGTGTTCGGGTCGTGCAGTATTACGGGCACATTGCCGGGGAAGCGGCGCAGCACGCTCATAAGCCTGTCCATAAGCGGCTTGTCCTGCGTATCCAGCCTAAGGTAAATCTTTTCCGATGCGCTGCGCTTCATAAGCGGCTGCACATCGTCTATCAAAATCATGTTCTCCTGCTCATCGCGCACGTTCAGCTTGCCGGAAATTATCACCTTTGAATCGCTGTTCAAAAGGCTTGAATACTTTGTGAACACCGACGGGAACGCCATGCATTCTATTGAACCCGTGGTGTCCTCCAGCGTGCAATACGCCATCATTCCGCTGCCGGAGCGCGTAAGTTTTCTTTGAACGTGTGTTATTATACCACCAATTTTTACTTTGTCACCCTCTTGCGGCCCTATTTCAACATTTTCTTCGCCGCTTTTACCGCTGAGCTTAGCGGCCGTGTCCGGAAGGGAGGCAAGTATATCCGCATAGTCATTGAGCGGATGCCCGCTAAGATATATACCGAGCGTTTCGTGCTCCATATCAAGCTTTTCCGCTTCCGCAAATTCCGCAATGTCAGGCAGCTCAACAAAGCTTCTTCTTATGCTTTCCCCGCCACCAAGGTCAAAAAGGCTCATCTGCCCCGCCGCGGCCTGTTTCCTGTCCCCCGCGGCAAGCGAAAGCGCTTTCTCGTACACCGCCATCAGCTGGGAGCGTTTGGCGCCTGTGCTGTCGAAACAGCCGACCTTTATCATGGCCTCCACCATGCGCTTGTTTATATCCCCCGCACGGTTTGCAAAGTCCATGAAATCCTTGAAGCTTCCGCCGCAATCGCGCTCTTTTATAATATCCTTCATCGCCCCTTCGCCCACGTTGCGTATACCCGCAAGGCCGAAGCGAATCTTGCCATCCTCCACGCTGAATTTTTCGCGGCTTTTATTTATGTCCGGCGGCAGCACGGTTATGCCCATGCGGCGCGCGGTGCTTATGTAGCCCGCAAGCTGGTCGACATTGCTGATAAAGCTATTCAGCATTGCCGTCATGAATTCAACCGGGTAATATACTTTAAGATAAGCCGTTCTGTACGCAAGCACGGCGTAGCATGCCGCGTGTGGCTTATTGAACGCATAGGAGGCAAAGTCCGCCATAGCGTCGAATATCTTATTCGCCGTGTCCGCATCAACGCCGTTCCGCACGGCTCCCGGCACGCTTACAACGCCGTTTTCCTCTATGCCGTACACAAAGTTATGCCTTTCCTTCTGCATAACGTCGTGCTTCTTTTTCGCCATTGCGCGGCGCACAAGGTCGCTGCGGCCCATTGAATAGCCCGCCACGTCGCGCACAATGCGCATGACCTGCTCCTGATATACCATGCAGCCATATGTGGCCTTGAGCGCGGGGCGAAGCTTTTCGCTAAGATACGTTACCTGATCCGGATGGTTCTTGCCGGAAAGATACTTGGGTATCTGGTCCATTGGGCCGGGCCTGAAAAGCGAAATTCCCGCGATAAGGTCTTCAAGGCAGCCTGGCCTAAGCTGCAGCATGAACTGCTTCATGCCCGCGGATTCAAGCTGGAACACGCCGTCCGTATCGGCCCCGGATATCATTTCATATACGCGCCTGTCCGTATAGTCCTTAAGCTCCTTATCAGGCACCTTTTTGCCCTGCTCCCGTATAAAATCAAGCGTATCGCGTATTACGGTAAGCGTTCTTAGCCCAAGGAAGTCCATCTTCAATAGGCCCAGTTCTTCTATAATTTCTTTATAAAACTGAGTTGTAATAATGTCCCCGTGGCGCTGAAGCGGCACAAATTCGCTTATAGGCTCCGCGCTTATAACAACGCCCGCCGCATGAGTGCCGGGATTCCTTGGCAGGCCCTCGAGCTTTAAGGAGAGGTCTATAAGCTTTGTCACCATCGGATCGTTATCGTAAAGCTCCTTCAGCTCCGCCGATACTTCAAGCGCCTTGCTCAGCGTCATATCGACTGTCCTTGGGATAAGCTTGGTTATTCTGTTTACGTCCTGCAGCGGCACCCTCAGCGCGCGGCCAACGTCCTTCACAACCGCCCTTGCCGCAAGGGTTGAAAACGTGATTATCTGTGACACGTTATCCTTGCCGTATTTCTCAACAACATAGTCTATTACCTCCTGCCGCCTTTCAACGCAGAAGTCTATATCAAAGTCCGGCATGGATACGCGCTCCGGATTAAGGAAACGTTCAAACGGAAGGTCGTACAAAAGCGGGTCAACGTCCGTAATGTCCAACGAATATGCAACAAGACTCGCCGCGCCGCTTCCTCTGCCGGGGCCCACCGATATGCCCTTGCTGTGCGCAAATGCCACAAAGTCCCGCACTATAAGGAAATAGTCCACAAAGTCCATTTTGTGGATTATTTCAAGCTCCGTATTCAGCCGCTCACGCGCGGCATCATCGGCATCGGGCATTTTCTGCACAAGCCCTTCTTCGGAAAGCTTTTTAAGATATTCAAAATTATCCATGCCGTCCGGCGCCGTAAAGCCGGGCAGATGCCTTTCGCCGAAGGCAATGGTCACGTTGCACTTATCCGCAACCTCGCGCGTATTTTCAACGGCATATTCATATCCTTTCAGCGCGGCGCGCATCTCTTCTTCGCTTTTAAGATAGAACTCATCCGCGCTCATACGCATGCGGTTTTCATCGTCCACATATTTAGCCGTTTGTATGCAAAGCAGAAGGTCCTGCGCCTCGGCATCGGCCTTGTCCACATAATGGATATCGTTCGTGGCAACGGCCTTTATGTTCAGCTCCCGCGCCAAATTTGCAAGCTTTGGCAGCACCTCCAGCTGTTCCGGCAGGCCGTGGTTTTGCAGTTCAATATAAAAATCATCGCCAAATACGCGTTTGAGCCTGAGCGCAAGCGCATGCGCATCATCGTAGCGGCCGTTCAGCAGCGCCTGCGGTATGCTGCCCGCAAGGCACGCGGAAAGGCAGATAATCCCTTCGTGATACTTTTCAAGTATATCGTAATCAATCCTCGGCTTATAATAAAACCCGTCCACAAAAGCTATGGAGCTCAGTTTCATAAGGTTTTTATAGCCGATTTGGTTCTTTGCAAGCAAAATAAGGTGGTTGTATTCCCTTGCGCCCTCCCTATCGTAAAGCGAGGACGGAGCAACATAGGCCTCCATGCCGAGTATTGGTTTTATGCCCTGCTTTGTGCATTCCTTATAGAAATCTATCACGCCGTACATCACGCCGTGATCTGTTATGGCAATGGAATCCATGCCCAGTTCCTTCGCGCGCGAAACAAGCGCCGGTATTTTGGACGCCCCGTCAAGCAGGCTGTATACCGTATGCACATGCAGATGCGTAAAACCGCTCATATATTCTCCTCTCCCGTTCCTTCCATTGCCCCGCTGCCGTGAAGGCGTATATCTTCCGCCATTTGGGACAGCTTTTTAAGCCTGTGCGTAAGGCAGGATTTTGTTATGTCCAGCTCCTTCGCAAGCTCTGTCAGCGTAGCTTCGGGGTTATTTATCCTTGCTTCCGCCGTTTGCCTAAGCTTATCGCCAAGGCTTTCTATGCCCTGTTCTTTTATTATAAGCTGTATATCCATCCTTTGCTGGGCGGACGCCATAGCCGCCTTCTGCATATTCGCATCCTCAAAATTGGTGCGGCGGTTTATGTCGTTCGCCATGAAGCGCAGCACGCGTATCTGTTCAAATTCCATTGTGCCGTTCATTGCGCCGACAAGGCAGAGAAAATCGGATACGCTTTCGCCTTCCTTAAGATAAAAAATATAATTCGCCTTCCTTGCCGTCACCTTGGCGCGGATGCCGTAGCCTTCCGCCGCGGCGCGCAAAGTGTCCGCAAAGTTTTCCTGCCGCGTGACTATTTCAAGATGATAGCCCTTCTTGGGATCGCTCACGGAGCCGCCGCCAAGGAATGCGCCGCGCAGCAGGCAGCGCATGCGCTCGTCGCTTTCGGCCATGCTTTCGGGTATTTTGCCGGGCTGAAAATCCTCGTTGTCATCATTTGGCAGGCTGCCGCAATCAATAAGCAGCTGCCTGCACCCTTCGCCGGAAACATGCACGATTATGCTGCTGCGCTTCAATCCTTCCTGCTTACGGGTGGAAAACGAAGCGTTAAGGCCATACAGCTCCGCCGTTAGTGCGCGGGCAAGCTCCGCCACGTTTTCGCTTTCGCTCACGTATTCTATGCCCAATCCGCCCCGGCCCAGCGTAACCGCCGCCGCGGTATGCGTCAGGCCGCACAATATGCTAAGCCTTTCTTCGCGGCTTTGCGTTTTTATGCCGACCAATTCGTCCTTTACCGTGGATGAAAAAGACATCAGCTTTCTCCCTTTCCCCCTGTGCGCTCCTGTATGTCCGCCGCCTCTATGCCCGCATCGCGGTGTATAAGGCGGGACGAGTAGCTGTCCTTCAATCTTTTGTGCATTTCCTCCGCTGCACATACGGAACGGTGCCTGCCGCCTGTGCAGCCGAAGGCCACGAGCAGCCTGCGCTTGCCCTGCTTTACAAACGCGGGAATAAGCTCCCTCAGCATAGATTCGGTTTGGTTTATAAAGCTTTCGTATGTCTCGTCCGCCTCAATAAAGTCCCGCACGGGCTTGTCCCTGCCGCTGAGCCCTCTTAATTCCGCTTCATAGAACGGATTTGGGCTGAAGCGCATATCAAATACCATATCCGCCTCAAACGGCACACCGCGCTTATAGCCAAAGCTTTCTATTATTAACTGGAACTCGGCCTTCTTATCCCCGTTGAAGTATTCTTCAAGCTTTCTTCTTAGCTCCATCGGCTTTAAGTCGCTTGTGTCTATTATGTATTCCGCCCTGTCGCGGAAGAAAGAGAGCAGCTCGCGTTCTTCCTTTATGCCTTCGCGTATGTCGCGGTTAAGCGGATGCGGGCGGCGGCTTTCGTTATAGCGCCGTTCAAGCACGCCGTCGCGGCATTCAAGATACAATATATGGAAATTGACAGGCAGCATGCATAGCTGCATATGCGCCTGCTGCACCTCCCCGGCGAAAACGCTTTCGCGGCTGTCTATAACCACGGCGGCCTTTTCAACGGGCGGCTTTGAATCGCGGCAAAGCTGCACAAATCCGCCCACCATTGCGCACGGCAGATTGTCCACGCAGAAATAGCCCATGTCCTCCAGACACCTGAGCGCCTGAGTTTTTCCTCCGCCGGACAGGCCTGTGACTATTATAAGTTCCATCTGTTCCTCCTTAGAATTCACCAAGCAGCTTTACTTCCGTTTCAAGCTGCACGCCGCTGTGTTCCTTCACCTTTTGCTGCACTAATCGTATCAGCTCGTATACATCGCGCGATGTTGCCCCACCTGCGTTTATTATAAAGCCCGCGTGCAGCGTACTAACCTCCGCGCCGCCTATGCGCGTTCCCTTCAGCCCGGCCTGTTCTATCAATGCGCCTGCAAAGTGGCCTTCAGGCCGCTTGAATACGCTGCCGGCACTGGGATAGTTTATGGGCTGCTTTTCGCGCCTGCGCTTATTGTAGTCCGTCATTTTTTCGTATGCGCTGCCGTCATCGTCGTTCAGTTCAAACTCCGCCTCTATCACTATGCGTTCCGGCGCGCAATACGGACTCAGCCTGTATCCAAACGCGGTCTTATCCACGGTTTCTTTTATTATTGCGCCGTTTTCCGCATAGGTAACGGTTTTCAGCGCATCCGCCGTCTCCCCGCCGTATGCGCCGGCGTTCATTGCAACCGCGCCGCCCACCGTGCCCGGTATGCCCGCCGCCCATTCAAGGCCCATCAGGCCCCATTGCACGCTTTGCTTTGCCATTGCCGCATAGCTTGCACCCGCACCTGCGATTATCGTGCGGCCGCTGCGCTCAACGTTCGCCATTTTCTCGCCTATGCGCACAACTATCGCATCAAGCCCTTTATCGTTTATCAAAAGTTTTGTGCCGTTGCCTATAACGTAATGCTCTACCCCAGCCGCCTCTATCAGGCGCATAAGCTCAGCAGTATGCTCCGCCGTGTCCGGCTCGGCCAATATGCGCACGCTGCCGCCCGTTTTGAAGGAGGTGTACTGCGCCATAGGCACATTCTCCTTTGCACCGAGCGCATCAAGCATCCGTTTTAATTCAATAGGCAGTTCTTTCATTACTCATTCTCCCAACAAGCAGTATTATACCAAGCTTAATTTTACTTTATTTTTGCCCTTTTCACAATACTCAGTCAAAAAGCTCGCCATATCTTTTAACTATGGCCTCATTCGCCCCGCTATCGCCCGAAAGCGCGCGCGCAGCTTCCTCCGCAATGGCGTCCTTATACCGGTTCAGCAAGAACGCGTTTACGCATGGCGTGCCGTTGAGTAACTCCTGCGCATCCACGGGGCTTGCGCTCTCCGCCTTATCTTCATAAGGCGCCGAAGGATAAAGCCCCGTTTGGGCTATCTTCAGGCTATACTTTGGCGTTAATAAAAGCTGTATAAGCTTTTCGGCATGTTCCTTCACCCATTCGTCCTCGGTATACGGTATTGCGATAAGCTGTGCGTTGCCGTGCTGACCCGCTATGCCGTGCACGGTATAGTTAAAGCCCTTACCCCGCTCACTCAGCATGCTCAGTTCGCGCGCCGTGCGCACATCGTCTATGCAAAGCACCGCCTTACCCTCCTTAAACGCCGCCGTATCGAGGCACTGGCCCTCCGCGCCAATCAGCGCCCATCTTTCCGCCCTGCCGGACAGTATGTTTTGCTTTATCGCGATGCCGTCAGCCCCGTTTACAGCCGCAAGTATAGCCGCCGGAGTCAGGTCGCCTTCATCCAGGGTTATTCCCATTTTCTTTGATAGCTCATTGTTCTCTATCAGCACGCATGGGCTTTGCGCATATGGTATTGCATACAGCTTGCCTTCGCTGCTGCCCGCACGCAGCAGTTCGCCGCTTATTTCGGCATAGTTCCCCGCGTCAAGCTCGCTGAGCCCGTCCGCGTCTATAAGCCCCGCCGGGAAGGATATCACGTCCGGCTTTTCGCCGCGTTCGATCCGCCTTGCGTATTCCTCCTCCATCATTCCTTCCACGCTGTAAAACACTCCGTATTCCTTTTTTTCAAGCTTTCTTGCGGCATCGGCCATTATTGTGCTTACGCTGCCGGAATACGGCTTGTATTTAACCACATGCCAAACGTTTATTATGCCCGTGCGCTGCTTCACGGGCGGCTCTGTCTCCCGCACAAACAGCTCCTTATACGCCTGTATGCTCATTATTACCATAAACGCGGCCACAATTGCCGCCATTGCCGCGTTAAACGCCGCCCTCATGCGCCCCATAATGCCTTCCCCCTTCAGCGGTTTTGTTCCGTTATTCATATGCATAAAAAAAGAGACCCATGTTAAGAGTCTCTTTGATTCGGGTCGTCAGCTATTGGTGGTGAACTGCGGATTGCCCCTTCCCGCCATTCACCGATTGTTTATGGTTGGAGGAAAACAATAATGAAGATGACTGCGATTGTCACGACCCGCTTTCTTTCGCTGATGTTATGGTAACACTATATGTAGCGCTTTGCAATCTTTTTTAAGCAAATATTACTAAAGTTAATAATCCGTTCATATTTGCCCTTGTTTTTCCGGTTTTATGCCCGCTTTATTGGGTCAAATATTACGTCCGCGTCAAAATCCGGCGTGTATGAAAGGTCTGCCGAATTACGCTGCTGTATGAACACGTTTTCAAAGCCCTTGCTTATGGCGTAATTCAAAGCCCTGTCGTACTCGCCTTTTGTTATGCGGCGATTGATGGGCCTGGGCAGATCGTCCCTCGTCGGGGCGTACTGGCTCATTATCGATATATAGACATTTTTCGGGTAATTGGCTGAAACATAGTCCAGCACCCGCCGCGTATCGTCAACGCAGCCGGGAAGCACCATGTGCCGTATCAGCACGCCGGAAACAGCCATTCCGTTTTCATCCAGCTTTATGTTCCCAACCTGCCTGTACATTTCGGCAATAGCCTGCGCAGCAATGGCAAAATAATCCTCCGCATCGCTGTATTTCTTTGCAAGCGGCGCCGAGACATACTTAAAGTCCGGCAGATATATGTCTATAAGCCCTTCAAGCATTTTCAGCGTTTGCACGTTTTCATATGCGTTGGTATTGTAAACTACAGGTATCGTAAGCCCAGCTTGGCGCGCAAGTGGTAATGTGCGCGCTATCAGCGGCACATGCGGCGCGGGCGTAACAAGGTTTATGTTATGCGCGCCCTGATGCTGAAGATCGAGCATTATGCGGCAAAGCGTTTCTTCATCCGCCTCTATGCCCATCACGCTGTGGTTAATTTTATAATTCTGGCAAAATATGCAGTTAAGATTGCACCCGCAAAAGAATACTGTGCCGCTGCCGCGTTCGCCGCTTATTATCGGCTCCTCCCAGCGGTGCAGCGCGGCGCGGGCAATATGCGCCTTTTCGCGCGCGCCGCAATAGCCCGGAGCTTTTGCGCGGTCCGCGGCACATTTTCGCGGGCATATGCTGCAAAGGCTCATCGTTTGCCCTGCCTTTCCGCTTTATTCTGCGTTTTTTCCGCCTTTTGCGTTTTCTCGGCTTTTTGTGGCTTTTCGGCCTTCTGCGGCTGCTCTATAACCTCGTAATGCGCATCCACCACATCGTCATCATCTTGAATATCGGCGTCGTTGGGAACGTATTCATCCTTTTCGTCATCATCGCCGTAGCGGGTATGCTTTTCGCCCGCCGGCCCCAATGCTATGGCGTTGCGTACATAGCGCTGCAAAGTAAGCGTAAAACGCGTACCCTTGCCGACTTCGCTTTCAACGCTTATCGTTTCGCCAAGCTTTTCCATTATGAACTGCGCTATAGACAGTCCAAGCCCCGTGCCGCCTTCGCTATGGGACTTATCCACCTTATAGAATCGTTCAAATATATGCGGCAGATCGCTTTCAGGTATGCCGCAGCCGGTATCGGTCACAGACAGCTGTATTTTCTCCTTCGCATTGCGGGCGGATATTGTTATGGTGCCGCCCTTTGGCGTGTAGCGCGAGGCATTATCCAGCAATATAACAAGCACCTGCTCTATCCTGTCCGGATCGGTCATCGCATCGGGCACAGGCCGCGGACAGTCAAGCACTAAGTTCACGCCCTTATCGGCCAGCGTTGAAGAATACGCGCTTGCAATATCCTGCACCAGCTCGTTCACATCCACGCGGGTTATCTCCATGTATTCCGTGCCGGATTGCAGTCGGCTGAGCATCATCATGTCCGTTATAAGACGCGAAAGCCTGAGCACCTCGTGCAGCATTATCCTGTAGTACCGCTGCCTGTCCGCTTCGTCCTTCACCATTCCGTCGGCAAGCGGCTCAAGCAATCCCCTTACAGCGGTGAGCGGCGTCCGCAGTTCGTGCGAAACATTTGCAACATAATCCCGCCTGAGCTTTTCGACCCGCTCCATCTCCGTCATGTCCTTAAACAGGCCCACAACGCCCGTGCGTTCGCGGCTGGACGTTACAACAGGCGATATGGTTATCCACAGCACCTTGTCACCAGCCATGGGGTAGGTTATGGTCTGAGGCTTGCCGGAATTGAAAACCTCGTCAAACACCTTCCATACCTTTTCGTCGGGTATCAATTCCTCGCGCTTTGATACGCTGACCGCACCGAACATGCGCATTATTGCGGAATTGTAATGTATGAGCGTACCGTGCTCATCTATTGCCACAACGCCGTCCGTAAGGCTTTGCAGCAGCTGATCAAGCTGGCCCTTTTCGCTGCTGAGTTGGCGAATAGTATGGTCAAGTTCCGCGCAAAGGTTATTGAGCGAACCCGCAAGTTCGCCGACTTCACCCGGAATATCTTCATCAAGCCTTATGTCAAAATCGCCCTTTGCCATCGCCTTCGCGGCGTCGTTCATGCGGCGTATCGGATCGACAATGTTCTTTGCACGCCAAACGATTGCAATCAGCGCAATGGGTATAGCTATCGTAGTAAGCATAAGCACGAGCATGGACATACGCCCCGTTGCGTTGGTAACGAGTTTAAGCGAACTGAGCATGACCACCGCGCCGAGTATGTTTCCATCGTCGTCGAATATTGGGCAGCCCAGCGCAAGGGCGGAGCTGTCCTCTTTCATTCTAAGCCGGTTCTGCTTAACGTCCGCACCGTTTTCAGCGGAAGCTATCTGCTCATACAGCAGTTTTTTCGCGCCCTCAGCATCCGTATTAAGCAAGCTGTCCACATAAAAAAGCGTGTTTCCTTCCGCGTCAAGGTAAAGCACCGTGCCGGTATTGGACGGCAGCAGCTTTGCCGCCAGCCGTTCAAACACGTCTTTATCTATTTCGCCCGCCATGTATTCCTTGGCAAGCTGCTCCGCCGCATCAAGCGAAGGGTGCAGCTCGTCCAGCTTTATGTCAGCATAAACATCCTTGCTCAGAAACACATAGCCGCCAAGCATAACGGCCGCCGCAATGAGCATTGCGACGGACAGCATTATAACAAGCCTGCGGAAAAACACGCTTTTTAGCATAGTTTTATTCTACCTCGAACTTATAGCCAACGCCGTATATGGTCTTTATCGACCAATTAAGGCCCGTGTTGTCAAGCTTTGCACGGATGCGCTTTATATGCGTATCCACGGTTCTTGTTTCGCCGGCGAAGTCATAACCCCAAACCTTATTAAGCAGCTGTTCCCTTGTGAACACCTGCCCGGGGTTGGAAGCAAGCATATAAAGAATCTCTATTTCCTTCGGCGTGCATATTACCGGCTGCCCCTTTAATGTGACGGTATAGCTCTTAATGTCTATAACAAGGCCGTTTAAGGTAACGCGGCCGTCGTCGTTACTCTGCTGTTCGCTTGTGCGCCTAAGCACGGCCTTTATCCTTGCCACGACCTCGCGCGGGCTGAAGGGCTTCACGATATAGTCATCCGCGCCCAGCTCAAGGCCGAGTATTCTGTCTATTTCTTCGCCCTTGGCAGTGAGCATAATTATTGGCACCTGCGAATTTTTGCGTATTTCCTTGCAGGCGTCAATGCCGTTCATGATGGGCATCATTATGTCCATAACGCAAAGCGAAATGTCGCCGTCCAGCGCGCTTACTGCCGCCGCACCGTCATATACGTCCACGGTTTCAAATCCTTCGGATTTAAGATAAATGCCAAGTGACTCATGCACGTTTCTGTCGTCGTCAGCTATCAATATTTTGCCGCTGCTCATGTTTTTTACCTCCCATTTTATACATTGATTACATTATAACACCGCGGCAGTTTTTTTCAAATCCTGCCGCAGCTATTTGCTGTATACTTCACACTTTGTTCGTATTCGTTCCCGTGCCTTGGCGCTTGGCAACAGTAAAGCTGAACACCACGCGGCCATCCTTGCTTTCGGCCCATATGCGCTCGCCCATCAGCTCCATTATCTCCTTCGCTATTGCAAGGCCAAGGCCCGTGCCTTCGCCTGTATGCGCCCTGTCCGCCTTATAGAACCGCTCAAACAGATGGTCTATGTCCGCTTCGGCTATTTCGCCGGGGTTGGATACGCTTATGGTGTATTTATCATCGTCCTCGCCCACGCTAAGGTCAACCTCGCCCGATGCGCTGTGCTTTATGGCGTTGTCAAGCAGGGCTATGAGCACCTGCTCGCACCTGTCAGGATTGCTGTACGCCTCATGCTCGCCTTCAGGCATGGACACGGAAAGTGTTTTTCCGTTATCCTTGGCTATCGTGCTGTATCTGTCCGCAACGTCGTATATCAAATCGTTCACGCTCATTTTGCAGCGCGCTATGGCAACCGTGCCCGATTGCAGCCGGCTCAGTTCAAGCAGATCGTCTATCAGGCGCGAAAGGCGCATGGCCTCATGCTGAATATAACCATAGTATCTAAGCCTATCATCATCCTTTTTTACCAGCCCGTCGCACAGCGCATCCGACAGGCCGCGTATGGATGCGATAGGCGTTCTAAGCTCATGGGACACGTTGGCAACGTAATCCCGCCGCGTCTGCTCAAGCCGCGCCGCCTCCGTAACGTCCTGTATCATTATTATGGCGCCTTCGTTCTTGCCGTCCGTGCCAAGTGCGGATATAGTGAAGCGCAGCACGGCTTCCTTATAGCTTTGTTCCGTCCAGCGGCTCACGCCGTCGGAAAGCACCTGTTCAACCATGGAATGGAGCTCGCCATACATTGGCGAATCCTCTATGCTTTCGCCATGTGCGCAACCCATAAGCGTTACGGACGCGGGGTTGAACTGAATTATCTTTCCGCTTTCGTTAACGGCTATAACGCCCTCCAGCAGCCCGTCAAGCACGCTTTTCAGCCGGTTTCGCTCAAACGTAAGCGCGCCTATTGTGCCGCTGAGCGCGCTTGAAAGTTCGTTTAAGGAGTGGCCCAGCCGCGCCACCTCGCCGTCTCCTTTTTCAATAGCCCGCACGGAAAAATCCCCTTTTGTCATGGCTACGGCGGCTTCGTTCATCTTATTCAGCGGCTTTGTAAGCCCGCGCGATCCAAAGTACGCCACCGGCACCATTATAAGCGCCACCAAAAGCATGGCAAGCGGCAGCGATGAAGTAAGGTTACCCCAGCCCGTGCTGAGCTCGTCCATTGGCTTTACCAGGAACACCGCACCCATTATCGCGCCGTCGCTTGCGGTTATAGGCTCGCCTACCACGACGCCGGCCCTGCTGCCGCCCATCATTACCACGGCGCTGACCTCTCTGCCCGCAAGCACGCCCGCAAGATACGGCGCTATCATGTTAGTGTTCGCCTCAAGCTGGTCGTTCGTAATGCTGCCGAAAAGTGTACCGTCGGCCGTATAAAGATACGGCGCAGCATCCCATATGCGCCTATCGTAATTGACTATGTTTTCAAAATCCTTGCGGCTCAGTATCCCTTCCATAAGGTCTGCCGCGCGGCTCGATATAAACTCAGCCCTCGGTACAAGTTCCTTCGTTTTCAGTTCACCATACTTCTTTATGCCCGCATAGCGAAAAACAAGCGCCGTAAGGGCGGCGCTCAATATAACCGTGAACAGCACAAGGCATACGGTTTTTATAAGCAAAGTATGCTTCATTATCTGCTTACCTCAAACTTGTACCCAACGCCGTAAACCGTTTTTATGCTCCAGTTTACCGTTCCCTCCGCAGGCAGCTTTTGGCGTATGCGTTTTATCTGCGTATCCACCGCGCGCGTATCGCCGTAAAAATCATAGCCCCACACAAGCGAAAGTATCGTTTCCCGTTCATATACCTTGCCCGGGTGCGATGCAAGAAGCTGGAATATCTCCACTTCCTTCGGCGTGAACGGCACACGCTCGCCTTTTACACGGACATCATAATTGTTTATGTTTATCTCAAGGTCGTCAAAGCGAAGCACCTGCTGCGGCTGCTCCTTCGCCATGGCAAGCCTTCTCAGCACCGCCTTTACCCGCGCCACAACTTCGCGCGCGCTGAACGGCTTAACTATGTAATCATCCGCTCCCAGCTCAAGGCCAAGTATCCTGTCTATCTCTTCTCCCTTTGCCGTTAGCATTATTATAGGCACGCGGCTTTTTTCCCTAAGCTTACGGCATACGTCCGTGCCGGAAAGCTTGG